>ENA-OQJC01000554-OQJC01000554.1-human-gut-metagenome-genome-assembly--contig:-NODE-554-length-11178-cov-3.057823_pt1 | contig 11178 bp, 10 predicted proteins | sample MGYA00242600_ERZ504766 | MGnify/ENA primary metagenome ERZ504766 (study PRJEB26092, sample SAMD00036364) | human gut metagenome | host: Homo sapiens | study: EMG produced TPA metagenomics assembly of...
ACGGGTGACCGGTGGTGCAGAAGGTACTGCACTGCAATGCCGACAGCGCTGCCATGGAAAACGGGGCGAAAGGGGCGACGCTGCACCCTGACCGGGGCGGCAGCTGAACATGGCGGCGCTGGATCTGGAGACCGGGGAGGCGAAGTTCACCGGCCGCATCGACACACTGGAATATACGGCCAGCGCACCGGCGGGCGGTTTTCTGCGCCGCCTGCTGCGATGATCCCGGTACTGCCGCCTGCAGCCCTTGGGCAGGAGATCGCTGCCTGCACGGTGCTGGGAGCCAGTATCGGCGCACTGCGGGCTGTATTCCCGGCCAGAGGGCGTGCAGCTTTTGTGCCGGATCTGGTGTGGGTGGGCGCTGTGCTGGCCGCTGTGCAGAGCTACGCAGCAGGGCAGAGCAATGCCGGTGTTCTGCGCTGGTACATGGCTGCGGCAGCCTTTGCCGGTGCCGGTGCAGCAGCCTTTGTGCTGGGTGCACCGCTGCGTGCAGCGGGAGGCGTTTTACAGCGCCGGGTGCTCCGGCCGGCAGAGCGGCGGCGCGCCCGGCGGAGAAAGGTGCGCAAACTACGCCGCAGCGCAAAAAGAACTGCAAAAAAGCGCAAAAAGAACTTGCCAAACCAGCGCCGCATGATGTATAATTCATATGTGTTAAAGTAAGAGTCAAATGCAACGGGGGCAGAAGAGATCATGGCAGCACCGGACCGCAGAAAACGCAAGAAGAAAGTGGTCGTTAAAACGCTTGTACGGGTGTTTTTTGTCCTGCTGCTGCTGAGTATGCTGGCAGCATACATTTCCAATCAGGTCACCATCAGCTCCAAACGTGCGGAGCTGGACACGCTGAACGAGCAGATCGCCCAGCAAAAGACTGAAAACGAGGAGATGCAGCGCATTCTCAGCGGCGATGCAGACCAGATCACCGAGTGGGTCGCGCGGGATTCTTACAATTACGCTGCACCCAACGAGCGCATCTTTGTGGATGTGACCGGCAGCTGAATTGCTGCCCATTCTATGGAAAACAAGGAGTATTGAGTTTTGGCAATTGAGGTAGGGAACGTATTCGAGGGCCGCGTCACCGGTGTAAAGCCGTTTGGCGCTTTTGTCGCACTGCCGGAGGGCCGTGTAGGCATGGTCCATATTTCCGAGGTGTCCAACGAGTTCGTGCAGGACATTGCAGCTGTTCTGCACGATGGTGATATCGTCAAGGTGCAGGTGATCAACATTGCACCGGATGGCAAGATCGCGCTGTCCATCAAGCGCCTGCTGCCGCCGCCTCCGCGCCCGGCGCGTGAGGGCAGAGGCCCTGCAGGCGGTCCGCGCTCTGGTGGTCCCCGTCCGGGCGGCCCCCGCGAGGGTGGTCATTTTGGTGCAGGCCGCGGCGGCGCTGGCCGCCCCCCGCGTGAGGGCGGCAGAGGCCCTGCCCGCGACAGCGCACCCCGTGTATGGCAGCCCAAGGCTCCCGTCCGTTCCGATAACATGAGCTTTGAGGACATGATGAGCCGCTTCAAGAGCCAGAGCGAAGAGAAGATGGCCGATCTTGATCACGAGACCAATAACCGCCGCGGCGGTGGTTATGCGCCTCGCGGCCGCGGTGGCCGCCGCTGAGCGGAAAGGCCTGCGCTTTTCAAGCCTGATCAAAATAACGGAAACAGACCTGTCTCATTTGATCGGGCAGGTCTGTTTTTTCCGTAATAAAAGAAAGGAACCACAATGCCTGCAAAATTTGAACTGATCGCGCCCTGCTTTTTTGGGTGTGAATCCACTGCAAAATTTGAGCTGACCCGCATCGGCGCAGAGAATATCCGCGTGGACGATGGCCGTCTGAGCTTTGCCGGCGGCGCAGAGATGATCGCTGCTGCAAACCTTAATCTGCGCACGGTGGAGCGCGTGATGCTGCTGCTGGCCCGCTACAGGGCCGCCACCTTTGATGACCTGTTCGACGGCGTGTACGATATCCCGTGGGAGGAGCTGCTGCCCGCAGACGCAGCCTTTCCGGTCACCGGCTCTTCGCTGAACAGCCAGCTGTCCAGTGTGCCTGCCTGCCAGAGCATCATCAAAAAAGACTGTGGTCAAGCGCCTGATGGCAAAGCACCACACCTCTGTGCTGCCGGAGACCGGCGCGGAGTACAAGATCCGCTTCATGCTGCGCAAGGATCAGTGTGAGATCATGCTGGACACCACCGGCGACGGCCTGCACAAGCGCGGCTACCGCCGCAACGCCATGGAGGCACCCATCCGCGAGACTTTGGCGGCTACCATTGCAGACCTTGGCCGTGTGCGCCGCGACAGTCTGGTGGAGGACCCCTTCTGCGGCAGCGGCACGCTGCTGATCGAAGCTGCTCAGAAAGCCATGAATATTGCCCCCGGCCTGAAGCGCCGCTTTGCCGCCGAGCGCTATGGCTTTGTGCCGGCAGCCATCTGGGCAGAGCAGCGTCAGAAGGCACTGGCCGAGGCCAAGCTGGATGTGGGCTTTGAAGCCTTTGGCTATGATATCGACCCTGCCGCTGTGGCTCTGGCCAACGCCAACGCAAAGCTGGCCGGTGTGGAAAAGCGCTGCCACTTTGAAGTGGCTGATGTGGCCGACTTTGCCGCAAAGCAGGAGGCCATCGTGCTGACGAATCCCCCGTATGGCGAGCGCATGAGCACCATTGAAGGTGCTGCAAAGCTGGCCCGCACGCTGGGCCGGCAGATGGAAGCACACCCCTGTGCAGGCGTGTATGCGATCACTGCCGATATGGATTTTGAGACCCACTACGGCAAGCGTGCCAACAAGCGCCGCAAGATGTACAACGGCATGATCCCCTGCCAGCTGTATATGTACTACAGCGCGCCCAAGTTTGAGCACACTGCAAAGCCGATGCCGAAGTCCGGCTTTGACGGCAAGCGCACTGCACCGAACCGCTTTAACAAGAAGTAATTGAAAAATGTTACCTGCCGCACCGGAGCTGTCCAGTGCGGCTTTTTACATTGCAGCCGGTAATTACCGGAAAAAACAAGCGGGACCTGAATTGGCAGGAGATGGAAATGGACGCAAACACAGGAAGTTTTACGCTGTGTTCCGCGCCACGTGCGGCAAAGATGAGACAAATTCATGCTCTTTTTACAAAGGATGGTTGAACCCGGGTCAGAAAATGGATTATACTTACCTTATTATTCTGCGGTTCTTCCGAGGAGGAAAAGGTGCGTATGAAGGGTAGGATGCGGCCATATCTGCCGGAGCTCACCATCCGGGATTACAATATCTACCTGCGCTATCTGCGCGGGGTGCGACGTCAGCTGTACGAGGCGTACGGATTATATTCCTGCCATCTGCTGCGGAGCAACGGCGTGCTGTTTGCCATCCTTTCGGACAGTCTGGCCGGGCGGCAGGCCACTTGCCAGCGCAAGCGGGTCCCGGGCACACTGGCCTGGCGCAGGCTCATGTGCCAGACCCAGGGCATCCGGCTGGCCGCACAGGTGGAGGTGCTGCTGGGCTGGCACAACCTGCAGGACCGCAAATACAGCGAGCTGCGGCCGCTCAAGCGCCTGCGCCGTGCGGTGGACCGTCTGCTGCTGCGCCGCGCCTATGAGCGTGCCGTGCAGGAGAACCCGGCGCTGGAACGGCTGTTCGTGCAGGAGCGGGATCAGGCCGTGGTGCAGATGAACCTGAGCGCCAAGAACTACTCTCTTGCCGCTGAACCCATGAGCAACATTTACGGTGCACTGTATTCCACCCTTGCCACCGACGACCCCAGCCAGCGCAAGAGCATGCGCTACATCGGCAGCAGCATCGGCCGCATTTTTTACCTGCTGGATAAGGCTGAGCGCTTTGAGATGGACAAGAGCAGCGGCCGCTACAACGTGTTCGTAGTCAACGACCTGCAGGGACAGGCTGCGGCGGTGGAGAATGCCCGCCGTCAGGCACTGGCTGCCGCCACGATCTGATCCGCGTGTACAGTATGCTGGACATCAAATTGAACCGCGGCCTTCTGGATAACATCATGCTGCTTGGCCTGCACCATGCGGTGGAACCGGCTGGAAGCCGGTGCTGAGCACGAAAAACTAGGGAGGATCCCACTGAAGCAAAACCAATCAAAAAAGACTGGGCCGATGGCTTACTGCGGCATTGTGGCGGCGCTGTGCGTCGCACTGATGCTGCTGGGAGCTGTGATCCCCATTGCCATGTTCATTGCGCCTGCAGTGGCGGGCTTTCTTGTTGCCACGGTGTGCGTGGAGTGCGGGATGCAGCTGGCTTTGACGGCCTATGCGGCAGTCAGCCTGCTGGCATTGCTGTTCGTGCCGGATAAGGAAGTAGCGCTGATCTTTGTGTTTTTGCTGGGGTATTACCCGCTGGCAAAGCCAAAGTTTGAGCGCATCCGCCCTGCGGTTCTGCGCATTGTCTGCAAGCTGCTGCTGTGCAACGGCACAGTGCTGGCCATGTACGGGCTGGTATTTCTGCTGGTGCCGGCAGGCAGCATTTCGCAGGAGCTGCGCACCACCGCGCTGGCTGTCTCGCTGGCAACGCTGGTCATGGGCAATGTTGCCTTTGTGCTGTACGACCGGGCATTGCATAACATGCTCATGATGTACCGACTGGTCTGGCGGCCGAAACTTCATAAAACTTTGGGCTGGCGCTGAGCCAGCCTTTGTGCTATAATGGGGCATCAGAAAGGGGAGAGCGCAGCACACAGGTAACGCAAAGCGCCGGGCCACGCGGGTGACAGCCGCGAGGGTGACGAGGAGAGGAATCATCGAAAGATTCGGCGGATGTTTCTCCGGCTGAGGGCTAGACCAGCCGCAGAGAAGGGCAAAAAACGGCAGCAATACCGCAACAGATCCCTTCAAAGAAAGCCATACAAGAACATAAACTGTACTAGGAAGCTGACTGGATATCACTGCGCCTTTTTGCGCGGGAACGGTCGGTATGGAGGTGTTTTGTATGTGCGGCATTGTTGGTTATGTCGGTAAGCGCAGTGCGCAGGACGTGCTGCTGGATGGTCTGGAAAAGCTGGAGTATCGCGGGTACGACTCCGCCGGTGTGGCGCTTGCGCTGGACGGCGGCATCCGCGTGGTAAAAAGCAAAGGACGGCTCACCGCCCTGCGGGAAAAGCTGGCGGCGCAGCAGCTGGCACAAAGCTTCTGCGGCATCGGCCACACCCGCTGGGCCACCCATGGCGAGCCCAGCGATGTGAACAGCCACCCGCATTCGACCCCGCGCGTGAGCATTGTGCACAATGGCATCATTGAAAATTACGGCCTGCTCAAGGAGCGCTTGGCCGCAAAAGGCTATACTTTCCAGAGTGAGACGGACACCGAAGTGCTGGTAAAGTTGATCGACAGCTGCTATACCGGTGACCCGCTGCGTGCATTGCAGCAGGCGCTTGCCAAGGTGCGCGGCAGCTATGCGCTGGCCGTGCTGTTCCGGGATTACCCGGACACCATTTTTGCAGTCAAGCGGGAAAGCCCGCTGATCGTCGGCTGGGGCGAGGGCGAAAACTTTGTGGCTTCGGATATTCCGGCACTGCTCAAGTATACCCGGAAATACAGCGTGCTGGAAGAAGGGGATATGGCCGTCTGCACCACAGAGGGCATCCGCTTCTACAACGAATTTGGTGAGCCGGTGGAGCGCCAGCAGCTGACGGCGGACTGGGATATGGAAGCTGCCGAAAAGGGCGGCTATCCCCACTTTATGCTCAAGGAGATCAACGAGCAGCCTGCGGCCATTATGGCCACGGTCAGCCCCCGTGTAGAGGACGGACTGCCGGTGCTGCGCATCCCGGAGCTGACCGATGAAGTGCTGCGCGGTATTGGCCGGGTGCATCTGGTGGGCTGCGGTACGGCTATGCATGCCGGTATGGTGGGCAAATCTGCCATCGAAACGCTGGCCCGTGTGCCCGCCGAGGTGGACATTGCCAGCGAGTTCCGTTACCGGGACCCCATTCTGGAAAAGAACGATCTGGTCATCATCATCAGCCAGTCCGGCGAGACCAGCGACACGTTGGCAGCGCTCAAGCTGGCCAAGAGCCGCGGCGTGCCGGTGCTGGCCATCGTGAATGTGGTTGGCAGCTCCATTGCACGTGCCGCAGATTATGTAATGTACACCTATGCCGGGCCGGAGATCGCGGTAGCATCCACCAAGGCGTATATGGTGCAGATGTGCGTGCTGTATCTGTTTGCACTGCGGCTGGCCTACGCGCGCGGACGGCTGAACGAGGCAGAGACCCGCCGCTATACGGCCCAGCTGCTGCGCGCACCGGAGGTCATCAAGCCGCGCCTTGCAGATTGTGAGCAGATCAAGTACCTTGCCAGCCGCTATGTGAACACCCAGAGCTGCTTCTTCATTGGGCGCGGGTTCGACTATGCGCTCTCGCTGGAGGGCAGCCTGAAACTCAAGGAGATCAGCTATGTGCACTCGGATGCCTATGCAGCCGGTGAACTGAAACATGGTACCATCAGCCTGATCACCGATGGTGTGCCGGTGATCGCACTGGCCACCCAGAAACAGGTGTACGAAAAGACCATTTCCAATGCCAAGGAGACCCGCAGCCGCGGCGCAAGGGTGCTGCTGTTTACCACAAAGGATGCTGTGGTGCCGGAAGGCGTGGCAGATGCCGTGATCCGGCTGGATGAGTATGAGGACATTCTGATGCCGCTGCAGCTCATTGTGCCGTTACAGCTGTTCGCCTATTATATGGCTGTTCTGCGCGGCTGTGACGTGGATAAGCCGCGTAATCTGGCCAAGAGCGTGACCGTGGAGTGACGGCACAAAACGCAGCCAGAAAGCCCTGCACGAAACAGAAATAACAAAACAGGACCCGTGCTGAATCACTGAAGTGCATTCTGTCAAGTAGACGAAAAATAATATAAGGTTTTTGTTCGCCGTTTCCACAAGGAGACGGCGAATTTTTTGTGCAGCTCGGTTCATGGCACCGACATGAGCCTGCATCGGCATCTGGATGAACAGACGGTGCTGGTAACGGCGGTTGTTGCAGCAGTCAATCGTGAATAGTGATTGTTCTTTCTTGACATGAAAATACCCCCAGAGTATTCAGAGTTTTTGTCTCTGTCTACTCTAGGGGTAGCGTATCACATGGAATGCCGGGGCATTGTGATTTATAGATTATTTGTTTCGGCAGGAGATGTTTCCGATGCAGACGTTTCTACCGGAACATCGTCCTCCGGGTCGCCGAAGTTGTCGTGGTAAGTCTGCAGCAGGTCGATCTCCTTGTTGCGCTTCAGGCCGTGGACGACCAGCTTTTTGATCACATCATAGATGACTGCAAACAGCGGCACACCTACGATCATGCCCACAAAGCCCCACAGACCGCCGAACAGCAGGATGGCGAACAGTACCCAGAAACTGGAAAGACCGGTGGTGTTGCCCAGGATCTTGGGGCCGATCACGTTTCCGTCCAGCTGCTGCAGCACCAGAACGAACAGGACGAACCACAGCGCCTTGATGGGGTTCTGAATGAGGATCAGCAGGGTGGCGGGCACGGCACCGATGAACGGGCCGAAGAAGGGGATCACATTGGTCACGCCGATGATCACGGAAACCAGAAGGGCACTGGGGAACTTGAAGATCAGGCAGCCGATGTAGCACAGCACGCCGATGATGGCGGAATCCATGATCTTGCCGTTGATGAAACCGCCGAACATCTTATCGGCGTACTTCACTTCTTCCTTGATCAGCTCTGCCCAGCGGGGCTTGAAGATGCTGTAGAGCACCAGCTTGGCCTGCTGCACAAAGCGCTTGCGGCTGGCCAGCATATACACGGCCACGATGATGCCGATGATCAGGTTCTTGGCCATGGTCACTACGTTCAGCACACCCACTGCGGCACCGCTGACGATGTTCTGCATGGAGGGCAGGAGCCGGGTCTTGATCAGATCATCGATATTGGTGCTGATGGTGGCATAAGCAGAGTTGAGCATGTCCATGATCTGCTGGTTGTTCTCAATGAACTCCACATGATTCGCCCACTGCACGAACTTTGCAAGGTTGCGCTGCGCAGTGTAGTACAGGGTGGTCACGCTGGTAATGAGCTGCGGAATGATCATCATGCACAAAGCGTAGATGAGGAGCAGGCCGAACAGGATGGTCAGCGTAATGGACAGCACATTGACCAGACCATGCATCTTTTCCGGGATGAACCGGCGCAGAAAGCTCTCGATGGTGTTGCACACGGGCTTGAGCAGGTAGGCGATGACGGCACCGTAGATGAATGGCATCAGAATGCCGGTCAGCGTGGAGATGGCATCGCCAAAACCATCGAAGCGGTAGATCAGGAAAAAGAAGATGATGCTCAGGGAGATCGCTCCAAATCCTGCCAGCATCCCGTAGAGGTAGGGCTTGACGTGCGGCTTTTTGTCCATCATGATAGACTCCATTTCAGCCGCGGACAGCAGGAATCCCCGCGGCACTTATCAGATTTTGTTGCTCCTGCGCCAGATGTGCATTTTTTCGGCTTCCTTGATCAGGTCTTCACGGAAGTCGGGATGTGCTACGCTGATCAGAGCTTCGGCCTTTTCCCAGGTGGTCAGGCCCTTCAGGTTCACGCAGCCGTACTCGGTGCACAGGTAGTGGATGTTGGCACGGGTATCGGTGATGATGCTGCCGTTTTCCAGAGTGGGACGGATGCGGCTCTCCAGCTGGCCGGTCTTCTTATTAAAGAAGGTAGAGGACAGGCAGATAAAGCTCTTGCCGCCCTTGGAAAGGTATGCGCCCAGAACGAAGTCCAGCTGACCGCCGGCACCGGAGATGTGCTTGAGGCCTGCAGTCTCGGCGTTCACCTGACCGAACAGGTCGATGTCCACAGCGTTGTTGATGGAAATAAAGTTATCCAGTGCGGAGATGCTGCGGATATCGTTGGTGTAGTCCACGGGTGCAGACATGCACTCTGGGTTATCGTTCAGGTAATCGTACATTTTCTGGGTGCCGGCACCGAAGGCGTAGACCTGACGGCCCTTGTCCAGCTGCTTGCATGCACCGGTGATCTTGCCGGCCTTGGCGATATCCACAAAGGCGTCCACATACATTTCGGTGTGCACGCCCAGATCCTTCAAATCGCTCTGTGCGATCAGGCTGCCGATGGCATTGGGCATACCGCCGATGCCCAGCTGCAGGCAGGCACCGTTGGGGATCTGCGGAACGATCAGGTTGGCAACCTTCAGATCCACTTCGGTAGCAGCACCGGGAGCGGCCATCTGGCCGATGGGCGGGTTCTCGCCTTCCACGATGCCGGTGACCTGAGAAATGTGGATGCAGTTCTCCATGCCGCCAAGGCAGCGGGGCATGTTCTTGTTGACCTCAACGATGATCTTCTTGGCTTTTTCGCACACAGCACCCAGATGAGATGCACTGGGGCCGAAGTTGAAGTAGCCGTGCTCGTCCATGGGGGTCACCTGGAACACCGCCACATCCAGCGGATCCGGGCTTTCGCGGTAGTAGCGGGGCAGCTCGGAATAACGGATGGGGGAGTAGAAGGAAAAGCCCTCGTGCAATGGCCTTGCGCTCAATGCGCCCATATGCCAGCTGTTCCATGTCATGTGTGCAGCGGGATCGTCGATCTGGAAGATCGCGGGCACCCACATCAGGATGCCGCCGCGGAAGTTGACACCTTCCAGCTCAGGCAGACGCTTTGCGATCTCGGCATCCACCGCCACAGGGGTGTTCACAGCCCAGCCGTAATCCACCCAGTCACCGCTTTTGACCAGTGCGGCAGCCTGAGCGGCGGTCATTTTCTTCTGAGCATACAGTTCCGTAAAATCCATTATAAACCATCCTCTCCTATAATAACATAAAGGAATTGTAAATTTATCATTTACTCTTCCTGCACGGACAAATCTTTGCAGGATGTTTACCACCTGTTGGCAATTTGAACACAGCTCTGACACAGGCGGATGATATCCTGATAACCAGCAGAAGGCAGCTGTCGGACAGGGCAGCAGATCTGCACAACTTAGTTATAACATTAACAATGTGTAGAATCAATAGTTTATCGAGAAAATTTTGACCGACTGGCAATATGGACAAAATTCGCGGAGTTTTTGGACGATTGTTTGGTGCTGAAAAAATCAAAATCTTTGCAAAAGGACTTGATAAAATTTTGACGATATGGTTTACTTATAGCGTAGCAGGCGGCTGCGATGCAGCACGGCATTGATTGTTTAAATTTTAACGATAAAACGTACAGCTTGCACAAAAATCTTGCACCCAAGACTGGAAAGTGCTATCATGGCAGAACCAAAACGCGCTTTTCACAGCGCTCAAGGAGGACACCAGACGATGGCAACAGCAGTTTATCCCGGTTCGTTCGATCCGGTCACAAAAGGGCATCTCGATATCATCAAGCGCGCGGCAAAGATCAACGATCATCTGATCGTGGCGGTGCTCAACAACAGCGCAAAGAATCCGCTGTTCACCGTGGAGGAGCGCGTAGAGCTGCTCAAGGAGTGCTGCAAAGGCATCCAGAATGTTTCGGTGGAGAGCTTCGACGGCCTGACCGTGGAGTTCGCCAAGAAACGGCACGCTTCGGTGATGGTGCGGGGCCTGCGGGCGGTGACGGATTTTGAAAACGAGATCCAGCTTGCGCAGACCAATCACGCACTGATGCCCGGCATCGAGACCATGTTTCTGGCAACGAGCATCAAGTGGAGCTACCTTTCTTCCACCATTGTAAAAGAGGCAGCTTACTACGGCAGCGATATCGGTAAGTTCGTCACACCCAATGTGGAAAAGGCGGTCAACGAAAAGTATGCGCTGATCCGGCAGAAAAAAGACCCCGAGACCTAATTTGTAAAAGCGCTTACGGGCGTTTTTGATAAAAATGGCTTACGAAAAGTAACACATACACAATTCAGGAGGCTATTCACATGAAAAAGATCGTTATCGCATCTGCATGCCGTACCGCTATTGGCAAGTTCGGCGGCACTCTGGCAAACGTTCCCGCAGTTGAGCTGGGCTCCATCGTCATCAAGGAAGCCCTGAACCGTGCAAACGTCGCTCCCGAGCAGGTCGATCATGTCTACATGGGCTGCGTCATTCAGGCCGGTCTGGGCCAGAACGTCGCTCGTCAGGCTGCTCTGAAGGCTGGCCTGCCCATCGAGACCCCGGCTGTCACCGTCAACGTGGTGTGCGGCTCCGGTCTGAACTGCGTCAACATGGCTGCTCAGATGATCGAGGCTGGCGATGCTGAC
>ENA-OQJC01000556-OQJC01000556.1-human-gut-metagenome-genome-assembly--contig:-NODE-556-length-11166-cov-4.551680_pt1 | contig 11166 bp, 12 predicted proteins | sample MGYA00242600_ERZ504766 | MGnify/ENA primary metagenome ERZ504766 (study PRJEB26092, sample SAMD00036364) | human gut metagenome | host: Homo sapiens | study: EMG produced TPA metagenomics assembly of...
CGGTCCTCGTCCAGAATATGTCCATATACCTCTGTTACCATGTCTGCCTGCGCATGACCGGAATCGCCCTGGACCGCCTTTATATCACCGCCACTCAGTTTCAGCTTGTATGTCACCGATGTATGACGCAGGCTGTGAAATACCACATCCGGCAATCCTTCCTTTTTAATAATCTGCTTCATCTTGGTACGAACATGGCTTGCGCCAATTGGCATACCAAAAGTCGTGGCAAGCACCAGGTTATAATCCTTATATTCATTTCCAAGGATTTCCTTTGTATGATCCTGCTCTGCTTTCAGCTCCTTCAGACATTTTCCCACATGACTAGGAATATACACTTTTCTGTTACTCGTTTCTGTTTTCGGAGTCTTCATCACGACAACTGTGGTGTTATTCCTCTTCTGCGTAGGGAAAATCGTGATAATATCTTTCCTGTCCATGAAATCCAATGCCTCAACACTTACACGCTCAATAATCTTGTTGATGACAATATAACAACTGTTTGTCTCTATTGCCTGCATTAGCATCTCTGCTGTCCATATTTCACATTTTTCTTATTACGTTTCGGAAGAGTTGCATCTATCGCCGGATTTTTTTCCATGATTCCCCATTTTACAGCTTGACGAAAACAGCTTCTGAGAATCTTATGTATTTCAAAGATTGTGTTTGGAGAAACATTTCCCTTGCTTTTTTTGTTGTTTGCGCCATCAACCGCTGGCATATTGCTCAAGGTTCTATAAAATTTCTCCACAAAATGATTATTCACGGAACTTACGTCTGTTTTTCCGATAACCGGTAAAATGTAATTATTAATGAGTCCCATGTTAGCGCTGTATGTTGTAACCGCCCAAAAGCAGCTTGCCATGGACACCGGATATGATCCGCGCACTATCCGCCGCGTTGAGCTGGGCGAATGCTGTCCGTCCGCAGAATTCATGTTTGAGATGTCCGACTATTTTGGAGTCCCGATTGAAGAAATATTTGCACTTGATAAATCTACAGAATCAGTATAGAGAGGAAAATAAAAATGAGCGATGCAGAGGTCAAAGATTTAAACCAGATAAGTAAGAAGGATATCTACTACACTCCATCCGGCAAATATATCCAGTTCATCCATGATCATTCGGAAAAACATTTGATGCGTGGGAACTCCTACCGGACGGAAGTCATTGGCTGCTCGAGAGCCAAAGCACTACTATTGAGACATTTGATGAATTTAAAGAAAAAATTTTAGGTAAAAACTAACATTAATCGTTATTCTTTGCTTATTCTAAATAAACGTTTTTGCATTCCCACAATCAATATAAGATGGGGACACGGTAGACACAACGTAATCTGTTCGTACAATACACTTTAATGACCAAAATATGCCTCGTGGCGCTGCCGTACAAACAAAGAAACAGAGCAAATCGTTTTTTTCGATTTGCTCTGTTTCTTTAACTATCTCTGTATTTTTTTGCATTTCTTCCATTTTCTCACAAAATTCATCCTGAGATATTTGATCCATCACATATTGTTGAAATAATATGCCGGTCTTAGAGATATCCTTCATTGGATTTGAAGAAAACGGACGTTCCTTCAATTCAACATGATTCACATAATCCTGAAAGACCTGAAATCCTGGGATATCCAATTTTTCTTCACGAATCACATCAAGTCTGGCCGGAAGACGTTTCATGCATTCTGCATAAGCAATATTTCCTTCTCTGCTTGCGGCATATTTCAGGAATTTTATTGCCGCTTTCTCATGCTCAGATGCCTTGTTTAACACATACTGCCATGTAGCGATGTTGGTAGCATTCTTTCGAAATCCCGGTAATGGTGCCACCTGGATTTTTTCCATTCTGTAAGCTCCGGCACATTCAAAAGTGTTTATGGCTCCGCTATACATAAAAATACTGCCGTATTTTCCATCCAAAAATTTCTGTTCAATTTGTTCATACCGGTCTGTGATCTGTGAAATCGGAACTTCTCCGTTTGCTGTCAGATCGTGAAGAAAGCTGAGTGCTTCTCTCGTGTTTTTATTCTCCCAGTCGTAATAGTCTCCTCCGAAGAGATTTACAAATTCCGAAAGTTCATTGTACACATAAGACTGATCCCATGCTCCTCCATATCCGTAGACATCGTTGCCCAGGTTTTCTTTCAGAAAGGCAGCAAAATCTTCCTGCGTCCGGATCTCCCGGTCTCCTGTGACTTCCCGGTTTACCCAGAATACCATAATATCCATAAGGTAGGGGACAGAATAAACTTTACCATCTTTCATCGTTACATTCTGCATATAACTTTCCGGATAACTGGATAACAGTTCTTTCGTCATCACCGTATCGTTCAATGGTTTCAGATAATCTTTGTATTTAAATTCACTGATCATCTCATCATTGACAGAGAAGATATCGATTGAAGAATCTCCGGCTTCCAGAATCGTGGAGATTTTAGCCTGCCGCACATCTGCATCTGCAGGGCAGGCTATCGTCTCTATCTCAAGATTCAGTTCTTTTTCTGCATTTTCTATAAATTTTCTGAATCCGGGAGATTCTGCATCTACGTGCATGATGGTTAATTTTTCTTTCTGCAAATCCGTATCCTCTGTATGGACTCCATCCTGTCGATCCCTGCATCCGGACAACAGCAACAAAAATCCAATAAAAGCACCTAATACATACTTCTTCAAGTTCTGCTCCTATCTAGGCCAGCGTTCTTCTTTTCCAGGAAGTTCCGGGAAGCTGTTATGTGGTTCTGCCTGATACCAGTATGCCACACTTGCCACATCATCCTGTCTCTCAAATAATCCTCTGTAGCCCACACCGATCTGCTGGATCGTCACTTTCAGATTCTCGTCAAAACAGATCGGATCCTGGATATGCCAGCGGTAAAAACCTCTCATCGGCATAACATCGTCATTGTGATAGAAATTGTGAATCAACTCATCGTGAGAAGAATAATATGGATATCCCAGATAAGGTGTACAATAATTCTGTTCCACGGTCTTACCATCTACCTGCTTAGCAAAGCTCCATGAACCACCGAAATAATCTTCTGTTCCTGTTCCGCAGATGGTAGGATATTCTTCATCTCCGTCGATATAGAACTTAACCTCACCTTCACCCCACCAGTAACGCTCCAGTGTTGTCAGTGCCATATAAGTACCTACATAGTGACCTTTTCCTTTGACATTATCAAGGATTACATAATCTTTCTGCAACTGAGTGATCTTTTCTCTTCTCCACTGTGCATGGAAGTAAGCGATATCCTCCGGCAGTCCCTCATCATACAGGCAATAATCCACCTGGTAGAAGAATGCTGGAATTGAATTGACATGCTGGTTTTCCAGAGTGATTCTTGCTTTTTTTCTGAAAGGCATCTGGAAATAACAGTTCAATCCTCTGCTTGGCACTACTGCGATCGGCATAGAATTTATATTGCATTCTCTACCAAACCCACAGCAGAAAAAGTCTCCCAGCGGACTTTCTACAGACGGTTCGTCTTCATCATCCCAGTACATACGAAGAACCAGATCTCTCAGTACAAAGCAATCTGCGTCTGTGGTTTTCGCATCCACTGTGATCCAGATATGATTGATTGCGCCAGGTCCCTCGATTTCTGCCAGTGTCACTGTCTGACCACTTGCGATGTCATTAAGACACGGGCTTCCCTTTCTGGATGGTCCAAGATCACTGGCTGCCATACCTCCCTTTCCTTTTTCTCCTCTTGGATTTTCTGCATTGATTGCACGGCTTTTTCTATGTTTTGCTAATGCTAGATTACTTAAAGTTCCACCAAATTCGTTATACATTGTTACATCCTCCTTCTGGTTGGCAAATTATATCAGGTTTTGTATTACTGTTCACTTCATTCACAAGAACTCGTTTCACAGGTTAATACTCCTATGAACAATTACCAATTAAGCTTTTACTCCTCCTGCCATTATACCATCCATAATCTGTTTTTCAAAGACTGCTACGAAAATAATAATCGGTAACAGGATGATCCAACCCATGGCACTTACCAGATCCCACGGAACACCATACATGTTATCTCTCAGTGGCAGCTGTACAATTGCAACAGACAGCACCTGGATATTATTTGAGTAATACAATGGAGTAAAGAAGTTATTCAAACAGGTGATAAAGTTAATGATACAAACTGTAGCGATTGCAGGTTTCATCAGCGGTAAGACCACTTTGAATAATCTCTGGACAAAATTCGCTCCGTCGATGGTTGCTGCTTCTTCCAGGGAAATCGGAATCTCTGATGCAAAGTTCTTTAAGATCAATACAGTAAATGGAATGACTGCACTGATATAAAGAATGATCAGACCCGGATAAGTGTCATACAGTCCTACTGCTCTCATGAAATCATACAACGGTCTTGCTGTTACAACTTCCGGAATCAACATTGTTGCAATAATGAACGCGAAGGCAATGCTGATCCCCTTTGTTCTGAATCTTGAAAATCCATATGCCGCCATGGCACAAATAACAGTACTTACCACAATTGTGACACCTACGATCAGAACTGTGTTTCCGATTTTTTCCAAAAGTCCTACGTTCTCTATCAGGAATTTGTAGCTTTCCAGTGTCGGGTGATCCGGAATATAGTCGATTGGCATCTTGAACAATTCACCTGGCGGTGTGATCGATGATACGAAAATCCACAGAACCGGAAATAAGATCAAAAAGGAAACGATTGCAAATAACAGCCATTTGCCTACTGCAGTAATGGCTTTATATACTTTATATTTATTAGTATCCTGCATGTCAATACCTCCTAATCTGCCAGTTTATTCATGAATTTGATGTTGATAAAGCTAAAGACCGCCATTACAATGAACAACATAACTGCCAGTGTAGATGCATACCCCACATTTAGATTGGTAAATGCTTCTGTGGTAATTCTATATGCGATCAGGGATGTATCCTCACCAGGACCACCGGAAGTCATAGCATATACCAAGTCGAAAGCTGTCAGTCTCCAAAGTGTAAACGGAATACATAAAGTGATAACATTTTTCAGGATCAACGGTAATGTGATACGGAAAAAAATCTGCACTCCGTTTGCCCCATCCACCTTTGCAGCTTCGTAGATATCACCGGAAATAAACTGAAGTCCTGACAATACCAGGATTGCAAAGAACGGAAGGTCTTTCCACAGGTCCATGGCGATAACCGCTGCTCTGGCGGAACCGGTGTGGATCATCCAGTCATACTGAAAATTTGGTACAAACCGTCTTATAAAATCGTTCACCAGACCGTAATCGTTGTTGAATCCCCATTTTGCTGCCATACCGATAACAACAGCCGGCATAGCCCACGGGATCAGTACGATGGTTCTTAAGAATCTTCTGCCCTTAAATTTCATATTCAGGATCAAAGCCAGGATCACACCTAAAACCACATGGAATACCATGGAAACAACCACAAATTCCACGGTAAAGGATATGGATGTCTGCACTTTGGGATCTTTAAACACATTAACGTAGTTTGCCAGTCCGACAAATTTGTTGACTCCTGATAAAACCTTTACGTCAAATAAACTATTTTTCAAAGTTACTATAATCGGATATAAAGTAGTAAAACCACGGATAATCACAACCGGAAGAATTAAAATCCATGGAATCCATTTCATCGATTTTTTACTGATTGTCACTCTTTTCTCCTCCTGTCATCTTAGGAAAACGCACCATAAATTGCTATGATGCGTTCCCTTTTACCAAGCAGATTTTTTCAATCCGCATTCATTGCCTATTGCCAACTGTTTTGTTATTCATCAGTTATTTCTATCATTGTTCAGCTATATTACTTGCTGTATTTTTCAACCAGGCCCTGAGCTTTCTCACAGAACTCATCTACAGAGATCTCATCTTTCATACATGACTGGAAAATAGTTCCCATATCTGTGATAAATTCCATTGTCTGAGGAAGCATCGGACGTCCGTTAACGTTGCACTCAGAAGCATAGCGGGAATACATTTCTTTTGCAGGATCTGTATCCGGAACAACTTTTTCTGCTATATCTGCTCTTGCAGGATATCTCTCGAATGCTTTGTAGGATGCTTCCATTCCGCCTTCTTCTGTCATGTACTTAAGGAATTTGATGGCTGCTTCTTTGTTCTTGGAAGCGGAATTCAGAACATAATTCCAGGAATCTGTAAAGATTGCTCTCTCTCCTTTACCGCTGAAGTCAGGAACCATAGCCATATGGATCTTGTCATCTCCCAGCATACCGGCTTTCTCGTAATCAGTTCCAAGTCCCCACATGAAAAAGCTTCCATATTTTCCATCATTGATCTTCGGGTTCATCTGCTCATATTTGTCTGCGATCTGATCGATCGGTGTCTGGTTATTATCCACCATATCTTTCATGAACTGAATGGCTTCTTTGTTTTCAGCCTTTGTCCAGTCAAAATAATCTCCACCGAACATATTTACAAACTGTGCAATCTCATTGTATGCATAGGTTTTTTCCCAGGATCCGCCGTATCCATATCTTCCGTCACCAGAAGCTGCTTCCATATATTTCATGAAGTCTTCTTTTGTATTGATCTCTGTAATTCCGACTTCATCCATGATTTTCTGATTTACCCAGAAAGCCAGGTATCCGGTATATCCCGGAACACCGACAATGTTACCGTCTTTATCTGTGATCATATTCTTCAGATAACCCTGTGCAAACTGACTACGGACATCTTCTGTCATAACTGTGTCGTTCAGACCTTCCAGCCAGCCTGAGTTTTTGAATGACGCACTCATCTCATCATTGATTTCGATAATATCAATAGAAGCATCTCCTGTAGATAAGACTGTCGTAACTTTCTGCTGACGGGTATCGGAATCTGTCGGAGCTGCGATTACATTGATGTTCAGTCCTGTGGCATCCTCTACATTTTTCAGCCATTCATCAAAGTCAGGATCTGTTGTCATGACGCTGTACAAAGTCAGATCATAATCTTTGGATTTTCCTGTACTTTCTCCTTTGGAGCTGCCACATCCTGCCAACATTCCCACTGTCATGACGCCTGCCAGTAACACGCTCACTAATTTCTTTTTCATTTAATTACCTCCTGTTTGTTTGTAGCCTTACACCTATTTCTTTGATGAGTTAAGGATATCAAAAAAATAGTGTTCTGGCATGAGCATGCCGAAATACAAACGATCACATGCAAGATTTCATTGACGAAAGCGTTTTTGATAGATTTTGCCCGGATACAATACAAGGAGATTTTATGAAACATTCAAAAAAAGGGTCCAGAGGTCCACGATTATACTTTTCCCATTTTCAAAACAGGATTTTATGTGCGTTTTTGCTGTGCACATTGATTCCTATTTTCATCATAGGCGGAATTTCCTATGCTGTTTCTTATAACATTGCTAAAGATAAGATTCTGAATGCATCTATTTCCGCTGATGCACAGCTGCATACACAGTTTGATAACCGCTTGCAGCAAGTGGAAAATATAGCCGATACGCTTCAATATAATATGTACAACCTGATGCAGGCAGATGCACCCATGGACACTCTGGCTATGCTTTCCGAGATTCGGAGCAATCTGTCCATGTTTAAGACATCCTTTGATCTGGCCTATATCAATATATTTCTTCCGGACGAGCATATGGCATCCAGCGAAAGCTTATACTTTTTCCCTATGTCTAAGCTTTCTGACTTTCAGATTCCAAAAGAAGTTCTGGAAAATCCGGGAACATCCTCTGTCTGGTTTTATCAGGATCTGCTGTCTGTTCCGTTTCTTGTGAATAACAGCTACCATATTACGAATTCTGTTTCCTGTTGCAGAGTTTTAAAACATCCGGATACAGACAGCATAAAGTATGCTTATATAATTTATCTGGACGCATCTGAATTTTCCTCCATTCTACAGGAAATTTTCCAGGATAATCAGATCACCAGCTATATCCTTACAGACACGGAAAAATCGTTGCCAGCAACAATCCTTCTTTGCTTTCTGCATCTCTTGACGAAGAAAAACTGGATTTCTTATACAACAAGGGAGATTCTCTAAAAAAGAGAGCTCACACTAATTATCACACTACTACTTTACGAAACGGCTGGCTACAGGTGACAGAGATACCGGATTCTTATATCATGCAAAACACGCATATACTGATCAAAAGTATCCTCCTGACAATCCTGATCTCTCTTCCGCTGACGATTCTGGTTGTGGTTCTGATCTCGAAGAATCTTACCAGACGAATCAAGACACTATCCAGGGCTATGGAAACACTACAATTAGATGCATCCGACACCAACATGAAGGCACTGGTACCACAGGATCGTGCACCTGAAACCTTCGATGAGATTGATAAACTGGGGATAACCTTTGAAAAAATGCAGCATTCCCTGAATGACAATCTGCAGTCTATTCTGGAACTGTCACTGACGGAAGAACGGCTAAAATACCAGCTTCTCCAATCCCAGATCAATCCACATTTTCTTTATAATATTCTGGGATCCATCCAGACCTGTCAGTCCCTTGGAAAGCTGGATATTGCCAATCAGATGCTGACGAATCTTACACGTTTTTACCGCATGACACTCAGAAAGTCGGAAGACCTGATCTCCATCCGGGACGAACTGACCATCGCACAGCTTTATCTGGAAATGGAAAAATTATGCCATAATGATAATCTTACCTGGGAGATCAATATGGAAGACGGCATTGACAACTTCCTGATCTGCAAATTCACACTGCAGCCATTTCTGGAAAACAGTATTATGCATGGTCTCTCTCAGAAAACGCCGGAGGTTCATATCTCCATTGATCTTTCCTACGGAGATGATACGGTTATTATTGTGATCACAGATAACGGAATCGGAATGGCAAAAGACAGCTTTTAGAATTGCAGAAAACATTGGATGAAAAAATTGTTAATTATGAAAAACACTTTGGTATTGGAAATGTAAACAACGAATCTCCAATCCTTATTTTGGAAATGGTAGGATATCTGTAGAAAGTTGTCTGTATGAAGGCACTTCCATTACCATTGAATTTGATCAGATGGAGAAATATGATGAAGAATGTAATGATTGTAGATGACAACTGCCTCACCGCAGAAGGCATCGAAAAAATAATTGACTGGAGTGCTCTGGATGCCACTGTGATCGCCGTAGAATATAACAGTCTTTCCGCTCTGGACATCCTGAAAGACACCCATGTAGATCTGATCATCTCGGATATTGAGATGCCGGATCTAGATGGGATCTCCATGAGTCAGAAAAGCTCTGGAGATCCAGCCTTTCATAAAAGTTATTCTTGTAAGTGCCTATGACAAGTTCGAATATGCCAAACGGGCGATCCGCCTTTGTGTATATGACTATATCGAGAAACCCTTGGATTATCATTATCTTACGGAAAAAATCAAAAATGCTTTTACGGATATCGACCGTACACAAAAAAATACGGAGTTGGTAAAAGCAAGCCGGCCTGTTATGACAGAAAAATTCTTTCATGATCTGCTCCATTATCCCGGTGAGGATCCGGCCACTCATCTGAGCCAGTATCTGAAATATCTGGATCTGAGATCAGACTATGACTTTTTTGACGTATTGATCCTGGAAACAGAACCAGATCCTGCCAAATCCGAACTGGACTTTACCCAATACCAGATCCAGCTTCTGAATATCCTGAATCTGGTAAAAGAAGAAATGGAGATTTTTGACAATGTTTTTTATTTAAAAGAATTCAGCGGAATCGTCTGCATCATCGGCCAGAACTCAAAACATCCCCAGCATTTTCTTCAAGTCATACACCAAGTAGCCTCCACTATTGTCGAGTCCTGCAAAAACAATGTACTTTCTCTGAACATCGGAATCGGAAGTCTTGCTGACAGCATCTGGAAGCTCCCGGTGTCCTTTGCCAGTGCTTCCCACTCGCTGAAATACCTATTTTTCTTCCCACACAAAAATATTTTCGATGCGAGAGAAGCACTTGGTAAAGAATTAAATCTTTTGTCCTTTTCCGAAAATACCGACGAAGAACTGATACGTCTTATCTGTTCCAAAGACATGACTGCTATCGAAGAATGGATTACCTGCTATTTTCAGAATCTGTTAGGACAGGTTCAGGACAAAAATCTGGTTTTCATCCGAATCTACTCCCTTTTGGGACGAATTCTGAAATTCTTATACGAGATGAACCTGGATACCGGAGATTTGGAGAGGGAAATCATCCAGGTCTATACCCGGTTTGATTCCTTCCGCACCTACGAACAATTTGTAAAATGGCTGACGCAGTTATGTGCCTCCGTATGCGAAAAGATGGATTCATCCTTACAGAACTATCACAATCAGATATATACCATGGCTCTTGGATATATCCGGGAAAACTTTGAAACCAACACCCTGTGCCTGAATGATATCGCACGACATGCCAACATCAGCCCTGCATATCTGAGTTCTCTGTTCAAAAAGGTATCCGGGCAAAGCATCAGTGATACCATCACTGCGCTTCGCATCGAAAGTGCCTGTCATTATCTGGAATCCACCAGTCTTTCGTTAAAAGAGATCAGCACAAAGTGTGGTTATACGAATCAATATTATTTCAGCAACAGTTTTAAGAAGAAACTGGGGATGTCCCCTTCTGCTTATCGGGAAGCGAGAGGCACGCAGGGGCAGTGATTTCGTGCAGGCACGGACTTGGGCTCCTTGCTCGCATAAAATACAATAGCCGGGCAGCTCCTGCTCGACTATATTTTCTTACTTTATACAATCCTACCGGAAAATCATCTGCGCAAAATCCGTAAAGCACGGTCTCCACACATTCCAGTCATGTCCGCCCGGATAGATTTTCCTGATTTCATGGACACCTTTCTCCTGGATGATTGCATCCTCTTCCAGAAATCTGGAACGGAAACAGTCATTATCTCCGATGCACCGGAAAAAGGTATGAAAATAGTTATTAAAGTACGGATCGTCCATCGCCTTCAGATGGGTCTGCTCATAAGGTTTTCTTCCGACCGCCAAACTGATATTTTTTCTCTGCCATCGGAATAATTTCCTCTACCAGCATACGTTCCAGCAAAACATGGTTTAATCGTTCTTCTGAGCCGACCTTTTCCTGTACCATGCCGTCACTCATCACAAGTGTAAAAGGTTTTATTTTTCCCATTTCGATCTAGGTTATCCAGTATGATTATTGGTCTTTTTCCGGTTGTT
>ENA-OQJC01000557-OQJC01000557.1-human-gut-metagenome-genome-assembly--contig:-NODE-557-length-11152-cov-3.440000_pt1 | contig 11152 bp, 12 predicted proteins | sample MGYA00242600_ERZ504766 | MGnify/ENA primary metagenome ERZ504766 (study PRJEB26092, sample SAMD00036364) | human gut metagenome | host: Homo sapiens | study: EMG produced TPA metagenomics assembly of...
GCGCCCGATGGTCGCCGCCGCCCGCGAAGGCGCCAAGCGCGATCTGAAGGGTATGAAGGTCGGCCTCATCAAGGAACTCGGCGGCGACGGCTTCCAGCCCGGCGTCGAGGCCCGCTTCAACGAGGCCGTCGACAAGCTCAAGGAGATGGGTGCCGAGGTCGTTGAGGTCTCGGTCCCGCACATCGGCTACTCGCTAGGCGCTTACTACATCATCATGCCGTCCGAGGTCAGCTCCAACCTGGCCCGTTACGATGGCATGCGCTACGGCCTGCGCGTGATGCCGCCGACCGGCGTGCCGCAGACCGCCGCCAACATGATGGCCTACACCCGTGAGGCCGGCTTCGGCGACGAAGTCAAGCGTCGTATCATCCTCGGCACCTACGCCCTGTCCGCCGGCTACTACGACGCCTGGTACGGCTCGGCCCAGAAGGTCCGCACGCTGATTATCGAAGACTTCAAGAAGGCCTTCGAACAGGTCGACGTGCTCGTGGCCCCCACCAGCCCGTCCACCGCCTTCAAGTTCGGCGAGAAGATGGACGACCCGCTGGCCATGTACATGAACGACATCGCCACCATTCCGGCCAACCTCGCCGGCGTGCCTGCCATGTCCATCCCGGCCGGCCTGTCCGACGACGGCCTGCCCGTCGGCTTCCAGTTCATCGCCCCGCAGCAGCGCGACGAAGTCATGTACAAGCCGGCTGCGGCCCTCGAAGCCGCGCTGGAAGACAGCTGGAACGGCCCGATCTGGAACGACCTCAAGACCCCGTGGCTTGACGGTCTGGGCAAGTGAGCATCGGAAGGAAAGAAACAACATCATGGCTGAAAAACTGATGAAGTACGCCGATGCCACCAAGAAGTACGATGTGGTCTTCGGTCTGGAAACCCACGTGGAGCTGTCCACGAACACCAAGCTGTTCTGCCCGGCCCACATCGAGTTCGGTGGCGAGCCGAACACCGAGCTGACCCCGGTGAGCCTCGGTCTGCCGGGAAGCCTGCCGGTGATCAACAAGACCGCCGTCGATTACGCGATCAAGCTGGGTCTCGCCCTGCACTGCGAAATCGCCGAGTGGAGCCAGTTCGCCCGTAAGAACTACTTCTACCCGGACATGCCGCGCGACTACCAGATCTCGCAGTACGACAAGCCCACCAACGGCAACGGCTACCTGGACGTCGAGCTGGAAGACGGCACCGTGTTCCGCGTGCCGATCGAGCGCGCGCACATCGAGGACGACGCCGGCAAGAACACCCACGTGGGTGGCGCCGACGGCCGTATCGAAGGCGCCGACCACTCGCTGGTCGACTACAACCGTGCCGGTGTGCCGCTGATTGAGATCGTCACCAAGCCGATCGAGGGTGCGGGCGACCGCGCTCCCGAAATCGCCGGTGCCTATGTGCGCGCCATCCGCGACATCGTGCGCGCGTTGAACATCTCCCACGCTCGTATGGAGCAGGGCAACATGCGCGCTGACGTGAACGTCTCGTTGCGCCCGAGCCCGGACGCTCCGTACGGCACCCGTTCCGAGACCAAGAATGTGAACTCGTTCCGCGGCATCGAGAAGACCATCCAGTACGAGATTCGCCGTCAGGCCGCTCGTCTGGACGACGGCAAGGAGATTCTGCAGGAGACCCGCCACTGGGATGAGGCTACGCAGACCACCGCTGGCGGCCGTCTGAAGTCCGATGCCGACGACTACCGCTACTTCCCGGACCCCGACCTCGTCATGCTCCACATCACCAAGGAGCACATCGAGGAGATGAAGGCCCAGATGCCGGAAATGCCGCGCGAGCGCCGCAACCGCCTCAAGTCCGAGTGGGGCCTGAGTGATCTGCAGATGCGCGACATCCTCAACGCCGACGCCCTCGACCTGATTGAGGAAACCGTCAAGGCCGGTGCCAAGGCTGCCGGTGCCCGCAAGTGGTGGCTGGGCGAGCTGTCCCGCGAAGCCAACGCCAAGGGTGTGTCCCTCGAAGAGCTGCCGATCACCCCGGCCGATGTGGCCGAGGTCGAGAAGCTCATCGCCTCCGGCAAGCTCAACGACAAGCTCGCCAAGCAGACCGTCGAAGGCGTGCTTAAGGGCGAAGGCACTCCGGACGAAGTCGTCAAGAAGCACGACTACAAGATCGTCGAAGACAACGGTGCCATCGAGGCGGCCGTCGACGCGGCGTTCGAAGCCAACCCGGACGTTGTCGAGAAGCTCAAGAGCGGCAACATGAAGCCGATGGGTGTAATCATCGGTGCCGTGATGAAGGCCACGCGCGGTCAGGCCGACGCCAAGGCCGTCACCAAGGTCGTCATGGGCAAGATCAAGGGCTGATTAGATTCACTGGCTCCCGCTGGCAGGAGCTGTCGAACGGAGTGAGACTGAGGGTGGTCGCCATGTACGGATGACCACCCTCAGTCCGCTTCGCGGACAGCTCCCGCCAGCGGGAGCCTTTATTGATTCTGTAAGAAAGTCGACTCAGAGCATTTCCAGCGTTCACCCAGTCGAGTAAGATATGTTCGGCACTGGACCGTGAGCCGAAACAAGCCGAACCGGGGGATGTATACCGATGACCGCAACCAACGAGACGCTGAGCATGGCTACCGAAGCGCAACTGAAGCGCGATCTGCCACAGAGCATCGTCATTCCGCCAATCCGTGGAGAAATGGTGCACCTGCGCCCCGCCACCGTCGAGGACCTGCCTCGTTTGGATGAACTTGATGCCTTCTATGGCGCATCCAAGATCACAGGTAAGGATGCGGTCACCGAACGCGCCATCGTACACACGTGGGTCCGCCGCTCCCAGGCTTGGGAAGCCGGTCAGGCACCCGCCGAATCCGGTGTGGGTGATCCGGAATCCCGCCGCACCATCGCATGGGCCGTATTGACTGACGCCGACCATGACGATGACGGTCAGCTCGATGCGGCCAGCACCGATAATGTCATCGGCATGATTTTCCTTATCGACATCGACGGCTGGTCCAAGTCCGCCCGCATCCAGATCATCTTGGGCCGTGAATACCGTGGCCGCGGCTACTCCCGTGACGCCATGCCGCGTGTGATGACCTACGGTTTCGCGCCCGAACCGGCCGGCCTGGGCATGCACCGCATCTGGGTGAGCGTGCCGGAAAAGACAGCCGCTCGATTTCGGCTACCAGTCGCTCGGCTTCGTGCCGTCCGGCACCTCGCGCGACGCGTTGTGGGATGCCGAAAACAACAAATACCAGGACCTTATCGTCATGGACACGTTGGCCGACGAGTACGATCCGATTCGTTCGCTTGACGCTTTTGGCATGCACTTGATTGAGGACAACCCGGGTGTCAAGGAAGCGCTGTCCGCGCGCGAGCATTCCATCGCCATCCAGCAGAACAAGCCGGAACCCGAGCCGGCACAGCGTGGTGAGGCAGCCGCCGCCACGACGAGTGACGTGCAGTCCCAGGCCCAGACGCCGGCGGCCGCACAGCCAGTCGAGCCACAGGCCGAGCACCACGACGATACGCAGAAGAACACGCGCCACAGTCTCGAAGAGGAAAGCAACTGGCCGTACGGTCAGGCAGAACGCAAGCCCTCAAAGGAGCATGGTGGCGTACGCTGGGCCGCGGCCGCAAACGCGATACGGAAAGTGAGTGAGTAAACAAGCATGAGTGCCGAGGATCTCGACAATTACGAAACCGACGCCGAACTCGCGCTGTATAGGGAATACCGTGACGTCATCAAGCTGTTCACCTATGTGGTGGAGACTGAGCGTCGCTTCTACTTGGCGAATAAGGTCGATTTCAACGTGCGTTCCGCCGGTCAGGACGTGTATTTCGATGTGCAGCTGACTGACGCATGGGTATGGGATGTCTACCGTTCAGCCGTTTCGTCAAGTCCGTGCGCATCGTGACCTTCAAGGACGTGAACGTCGAAGAAGTCCAGAAAACCGATATCGACATTCCCGACGATATTCACTGACAGGCAATCGTCTGATACAGCCTGTATTGACAATGCGCGGCATTCCGTCATCTTACGGCGGGGCGTCGCGCATTGTTCATACAACGCATAGCAAAAGTTCAGACTCGTAACCTTGCCATCGTGTGTCTTGTTTGCTTGCGGCTGATAGAAAATGCTGCATGAACACACACCATATGCAGCAGGGCCTTAAGAGCTCCATCGCGGGCGTGGTTGCTGCCGCCACATTGCTGGCCGGTGGCATCCTGACCGTTCCGCACGCCATGGCTTTGGAGGCCGATGGCCAGTATTACAGCAGCAAGCAGCCATATGTGGCACCTAGCGAAGCGACCACTGCCAGCTATAGCCAGGCGCCGGAAGGCTACGAAACGGTATACACCGAGTCGATGGCTCGCCACGGTTCACGCGGCCTGTCCAGCTACAAATACGACGCATTGCTTATGAAGATGGCCGAAGCCGCCGAAGCGGATAACGGTTTTAAGTCTGATGCCATCAAGTCCGAATTCATGAAGAATCTCAAAGCCATCACCGCCGCAAATGTGGAGAATGGCTACGGTATGCTCACCGGTCAGGGTGCTGACCAACATCAGGGCATTGGCGCACGTGCCTACGAGCGCAACAAGACGCTGTTCGACAACGCAGCCAAGGACGGTGGCAAGATTGCCTATCAGTCCTCTGGCGAAGCCCGCGCTACTGAATCAGGCGAGAATTTTGCTCGCGGTTTCAACGCGGCCTCGAACAATAAACTGGCGAACAGCACTGTGACGCCCGCCGATCCGGCCGGCACCGGCGAGGCGGCGGCTTTCGACAAGACGCCGAACACGCTGTACTTCCACAAGTCCGAAAACCCGGACGGCACTGAGAAAACCGGTGAGGCCAAGCAGCGTGCCGACGATTACCAGAACTTCGTGGAAAACGATGCGATTATCGCAGGCGCTGAGCAAACCATCGCCGAAAACGAGGACGTGAAAACAGCCTCTCACGATTTGCTTTCACAAATCTTCACCGATGACTTCCTCGCCAAACTGGCCGACGGCACGTACGCCTGGTACAACACTGTCGATGGCACCAAGGGCGGCGAGGCCAACTGCGCGCCGGGAGCCGACCCCAGCAAGGATGCCGACGCCTGCGGCGCAGCCAAGAAGAAGATCGCCTCCGAATACGATGCCGCGATGGATCTGTACAACCTGTACATCATCGCCGCTGATATGGAGAACGAGAACACCGGCAGCCCATACCTTCGACTTCAACCAGTACTTCCAAGGTGAGCAGGCAGACGACGCCAAGTTGTTCGCCTGGGCGCTTGACGCCGAGGACTTCTACGAGAAGGGCCCGAGCTACGCCGGCCAAGACGAGACCTACACAATCGCACAGCCGCTGCTTGACGATTTCTTCTCGTCGATTGATGAGCGCGTAAACGGCGGATCCACCGTTGCTACTTTCCGCTTTGCCCATGCCGAAACGATGATGCCGTTCGCCGCGCTGCTTGGCCTTCCCGGTTCCATCCAGCAGGCGGCCGCCAGCACCACCGACGTGTACACCTACGCCAACAATGAATGGCGCGGTGAATCGGTGACTCCGATGGCCGCTAATGTGCAGTGGGATGTTGCCGTCAAATCCGGCAACGACCCGAAGACCGGCCGTGCCTACACGCCGCTCGTTCGTATGCTCTACAACGAGCAGGAAATCGCCTTCCGCTCCGAATGCACGCCGATTGCCGATGGTTCCACGTGGTACAAGCTCACTGAGCTTAAAAGTTGCTTGGCCTCCGACCACCAAACCCTAGGCGACGATGCGCATCTGACTGATGATTCCACAACGCAGCCGGGCACAGGACCTAACACTGGTGAAGGAACGAGTACCACTCCGAATAACAATGGTGCGGGAACTCATCAGCCCAGCAACACTCAGGCTAATGGTACGGAAAACGAGTTGAGTCGTACTGGTGTTGCCGTTACTGGTGTTGCGGGGATTATGATGCTGCTTGCACTTGCAGGCATCTCGCTGAATCTATGGAAAGTTCGTCGCTGACGAATTAGCCTAAGACCAAACCGATTCGCCGCGCTGTGTGTGACGCAACGTTGCCGAATACCCCTACCTCACGATTCGATGCGTCGCCTTTCTGCTGATGGAAAGACGGCGCATCGGTCGTATATCGGGAGAATTCTGTAAGCATTCGCTCATCTTTCGGTGTGCGATTCCGGGGCTTCTAGTAGACTGTCTCTGATTTTGCGTTTATAAGGAGCATAATGACCGACAAGCAATCCGTAGTGATTATCGGCGGCGGTCCGGCTGGACTTACCGCCGCATGGGAACTCATCAAGGACGGCGGTGCCGACAAGTACGACGTGACCGTGCTGGAGGGGACCCGCGAATTCGGCGGTATCTCGCGCACCGTGAAGCACAACGGCAACCGCATGGATATCGGCGGCCACCGTTTCTTCTCCAAAGACGAACGCATCATGGATTGGTGGAAGACCGTTCTGCCGTTGCAGGGCGCACCCTCCTATGATGACAAGAAGCTCGGCCGCGACCACGACATGGAGCCGGGCGGCCCCGATCCGGAGACGGAGGACAAGGTGATGCTCAAGCGCCACCGAGTGTCCCGTATCTTCTGGAACCGCCACTTCTTCGATTACCCGATTTCGCTGAGCCCCAACACGTTGAAGGCCATGGGCTTCAAGCTCACCATGGTCGCCGGCTTCAGCTACCTGAAGTCCATGTTCCACAAGCTGCCGGAAGACAATCTGGAGAACTTCTACATCAACCGTTTCGGCCGCAAGCTGTATTCGATGTTCTTCGAGGGCTACACCGAGAAGCTGTGGGGCCGTCACCCGTCCGAAATCTCCGCCGACTGGGGCGCACAGCGCGTCAAGGGCCTGTCCATCATGGGCGTGCTCAAGAACGCCTTCCAGAAGCTGCTGCCCAAGAAGCGCTCCAACGCGGAGGTCGAGACCTCGCTGATCGAGGAGTTCTGGTATCCGAAGTACGGTCCCGGCCAGCTGTGGGAGACCGTCGAGTCCAATTGCGAGGCCGCCGGCGTCAAGGTGCTGACCGACGCCAGGGTGGTCGAGGTCCGCCAGACCGATGGTGCCGTGTCTTCCGTGGTGTACGAGGATTCCGAGGGCAACCGCACCGAGCTTTCCGGCGACCAGTTCATCTCCTCGATGCCGGTCAAGGACCTGGTCAACGCCATCGACGCGGCCGGCGCCGATCCCGAGGCCGTTGATTCCAAGCCCGCCCGGCCGATATGACCGAGGTGGCCAACGGCCTGCCGTACCGCGATTTCGTGACCGTGGGCCTGCTGGTCAAGCACCTGAAGCTCAAGAACACCACCAGCATCCCCACCCTCGGCAATCCGCCGATCGTGCCGGACTGCTGGATCTACGTGCAGGACCCGGGCTACAAGGTCGGCCGTCTGCAGATCTTCAACAACTGGAGCCCGTACCTGGTCAAGGACGTGGACGACACCGTGTGGATCGGTCTCGAGTACTTCTGCGAGGAGGGCGACTCGTTCTGGAACATGAGCGAGGAGGATGTCACCAAGTTCGCGATTTCCGAGCTCACCCGCATGCGTGTGATCAACGGTCCGGACGAGGTCATCGACTCCCATCGTGAGCGCGTCAGGAAGGCGTACCCCGCCTACTTCGACACCTATGAGCACATGGACGAGCTCATCGAGTACCTCGACGGCTTCGGCAACCTGTACTGCGTGGGCCGTAACGGCCAGCACCGCTACAACAACATGGACCACTCCATGGCCACCGCCATGGAGGCCGTCGGCAACATCAAGACCGGCAAGACGTCCAAGAAGAACGTGTGGTCCGTCAACACCGAAAAGTCCTACCACGAAGAAAAGTGAATAAACCTTGTTGAGCTCCCTCGTCACAGAGGGAGCTTTTTTGGTTTTCGGCGGGCCGTTTTGCGTTGGTCGAGTTGGCGTTGTACAGTGAACGAAGTTCGCAGAGACTCAGAGACGCAGCGAACATTCATGAGCGGTGCAACCGCAATAATCACTCTTAACGCCTGGATAGGCATGGGTCTGTTCGGTATGGAAAGGGCAACCAGTGGCAAATAGCCAGAATCTTGAGGATATGAAGCTGCCTGAGCTCAAAGAGCTCGCTAAACAGATGGGCCTGCGCGGCACGTCGACCATGCGCAAGCCCGAGCTGCTCGCCACCCTGCAGGCGGCGCGCAATGGTGGAGAGCCGCCGGCCGGTGTGACCGTGCGTGCCCCCAAGGCCGCCAAAACCGCCAAGGTCGTCAAGGCTCCGCAGTCCGATGCCGCTGAGGCCAACACCACAGACAATGCTGACGTGGCCACCCAGTCGCCGGCTCCGGCTCCGGCTGCCACGGAACCGCAGCTCGATTTGCCGCTTCCCGTGGCCGACGATGCCAAGAAGGACGAGACCGAACCGCGACGCACCCGTCGTAAGGCCGCCGATGATGCCGCATCCGAACCGCGTGCGGCCCGCCGTCGTCGCGATGACGACCAGCCCGATTTCGCTCGCCGCAAGCCGCGCAAGAAGGCCGATGAGGCCGGCGATCTGCTGGCCACGCTCGATTTGGGAGATGCAGCGCCTACCGAGCGTCGCCGCGAGCGTCACGAGGACGTGGAAGTTCCGCTGATTCGCCGAGTCCGTGATGATGAGGACGAGCAGCCTCGCCGCCGTCGTCGCACTGCGGAAAACAGCGAAGAAACCGTGCGTGACCTCGACGATATCCTGGCCACGCTGCCCACGCAGAAGCACGAGGAAACGTCCGAAGACGGCGAGCAGAACGACGATCACGAGTTCGTGCGTCGTAACCGCCGCGACCGTAGCGATCGCAACGATCGCGATACCCGTAATGATCGCAGCGATCGCCGTAACCGTCGCATGCGTGGCCGTGATCGCGACAACGCCGATGATGATCGTCGCTATGATGATCGCGATAATCGTAGCGATCGCAATGACCGTGATAGCCGCCGCGAAGAGCCGCAGGAGGATCTGGTGCCGGTGGCCGGCATCGTCGACGTGCTCGACTCCTACGCTTTTGTGCGCACTTCCGGCTACCTGCCCGGCCCGAACGACGTGTACGTTTCCATGGGCCAGGTCAAGAAGTACGGCCTGCGCAAGGGCGATGCCGTGCATGGTTCGATTCGCGCCCCGCGTGAAGGCGACCGCCGCAACCAGCGTCAGAAGTTCGTGCCGCTGCAGGCCATCGATTCCATCAACGGCCAAAGCGTTGAAGAAGCGCTCAACCGTCCGCAGTTCTCCAAGCTCACGCCGCTGTACCCGCAGGAGCGTTTGAAGCAGGAGACCGCCCCGAACAAGCTCACCGGCCGCATCATGGACATCGTTTCCCCGATCGGCAAGGGCCAGCGTGGCCTGATCGTGTCCCCGCGAAGGCCGGTAAGACCATCACCCTGCAGAACATCGCCAACTCCATCGCCGCCAACAACCCCGAGGTCCACCTTATGGTGGTGCTCGTGGACGAGCGACCCGAAGAGGTCACCGATATGGAGCGCACGGTCCAGGGCGAGGTCATTTCCTCCACCTTCGACCGTCCGGCCTCCGATCACACCACGGTTGCCGAACTGGCCGTCGAACGCGCCAAGCGTCTTGTGGAGCTCGGCCAGGACGTGGTCGTACTGCTCGATTCCATGACCCGACTGGCTCGCGCTTACAACATCGCAGCCCCTGCCTCCGGCCGCATCCTGTCCGGTGGTGTGGACGCGCAGGCCCTCTACCCGCCGAAGAAGTTCTTCGGTGCGGCCCGCAACATCGAAAACGGCGGCTCCCTGACCATCATCTCATCTGCGCTGGTGGAAACCGGCTCCAAGATGGACGAGGTGATTTTCGAGGAGTTCAAGGGCACCGGCAACATGGAACTGCGCCTGTCCCGCGAGCTGGCGGACAAGCGACTGTTCCCGGCCATCGACATCAACGCTTCCGGCACCCGCCGCGAGGAGCTCATCACCAACCCGCAGGAACTGCCGATTATCTACCGTCTGCGTCGACTGCTGGGCGGCATGGAGCCCGAGCAGGCCTACCAGACGCTGGTGCCGCGCCTCAAGAAGACCGCCACCAACCGCGACTTCCTCGCCGCCATCGTGCAGCAGGCCAACACCGGCAACGCGGTCAACGGCAACTGATCAGACCGCTGAACATAGTGTAAGGGCTGCACCTGATTGATACGGGTGCAGCCCTTGTCGTATCTGATGCAAATACATCAACTATCACATTGCAGTTGTAGTATTGCCGTCAACGTTCACATGCACGCTGACGATATATGAGATGAAAGAGGCATCACTGGGTTCGATTGTTTTGGGAGTGGGCAGTGGTGCGGCCATGTTCGGCGATGCGGATGCCAGCCATATCCTCACCGGCGACTATGACATCTGAGATATCTGACTTTGCGCATCGTGCAAAGCCGTAATCGGGAGTATCCTCGAATCTATGAGCGAAACGAGCAGCGACTGGCAAAGGACCACCATCGACTCCGCCCAGGCGGCGGCCCACCCGGAAACCGCACAAGCGGTGGCGCGCATCAAAGCGCTGCGCCAAACCATCGATAACATCGATTCGGCGGTCATCGCATTACTGGCCGAGCGGTTCAAGGCCACCTCGCAGGTCGGCGTGCTCAAAGCCAACGCCGGATTCGCGCCCGAAGACACCAAGCGTGAGGACTATCAGATCGAACGCCTCCACCGCATCGCCATCGATGCCGGGCTTGATCCGGAAATTGCCGAAATGTACCGTGAATTCGTGGTTACCGAAGCCAAGAAGCGCCACCAGCGCATAGCCGATGCCGGTGGTGACCCGGGCGTACTCGACGTATTCGCCTGATTCGCCCGCAGCGAATGGGCACCTTTCGGATATTCGTCTATAGGGCAAGTTGCCTGCAGCGACTACATTAATACGGGAATGGAATGCCCGTAGTGGTCGACTGTATGAATGGGATACGTAGATGAGATGTGGTGCCGCACTGGTCAGTTGCGCATTGTGCGTGGCTTCGATTCTCGGCGGTGCTTGGATGTCTCGTCCGACTCCGGTTGATTACGGTCCGGTGCTCGCTACGGCAAGTGATATGTACGCCGTCACCGATGCCGAAGGGGAGCCGGTCCGTTGGTATGTGGTAGGGAAGGGCGGCGCCGGCAATGGCGCCAGTGCCGATTCCGGCAATAGCGGTTCCACTGATACCGATTCCGCCAATAGTAATTCCGGCACGTCCAAGG
>ENA-OQJC01000559-OQJC01000559.1-human-gut-metagenome-genome-assembly--contig:-NODE-559-length-11122-cov-6.597453_pt1 | contig 11122 bp, 7 predicted proteins | sample MGYA00242600_ERZ504766 | MGnify/ENA primary metagenome ERZ504766 (study PRJEB26092, sample SAMD00036364) | human gut metagenome | host: Homo sapiens | study: EMG produced TPA metagenomics assembly of...
GTGGGAGATCGGGCTTTCAAGGCTTAGTTAAACCAAGTCTGTACGGTCAAATGACCCGTAGCTTACATCTGCTCGGGCGCGGAAACGCCAACGAGGGTGAGCACCAGGGCGAGCGTCACACGGACGGCATCGCAAGCGGCCAGACGGGCACGCGAAAGCTCGGGGTCGACGGGACGGCCCTCGCTCGGCAGCACCTGACAGGCAGCGTAGAAGCTGTGGAAGTCGCCGGCGAGTTCCTCAGCAAAGTGCGTCAGACGGAACGGGGCGCGGTCGCGAGCGCAGCTGGCGATGAGGTCGGTGAGCTCGTTGAGCTTGCGCGAAAGGGCGAGCTCGGTCGGGTCGGTCAGCAGCGAGTAATCGACGTTCTCACCGATGGCCTTGGCGGCGACGGCCTTCATGCCCATCTCGTCAGCCTGCTCGGGCGTAACGTCAGCGGCACGGCGCAGGATGGAGCACACGCGGGCGTGAGCATACTGCACGTAATAGACCGGGTTGGAGTTATCGCGCTTCTTAACGGCCTCAATATCGAAGTCGACCATCTGGTTGGAGCTCTTGGAGATGAGCGTGTAGCGAGCGGCATCGGAGCCGACCTCGTCGACAAGCTCCTGCAGGGTCACCATGGTGCCCTTGCGCTTGGACATACGGACGGGCTTGCCGTTACGCAGCAGGTTGACGAGCTGGCCCAGCAGAACCTCAAACTTGCCGGGATAGCCAAGAGCGTCGCAGACGCAGCGGACGCGCTCGATGTAGCCGTGGTGGTCGGCGCCCCAGATGTCGATGACGTGGTCGACGCGCTGGAACTTATCCCAGTGATAGGCGACGTCGGAGGCGAAGTAGGTGTACTCGCCGTCGGACTTGATCAGAACGCGGTCCTTGTCATCGCCCAGGTCGGTGGAGCGGAACCACAGGGCGCCGTCCTTGGTGTAGAGATAGCCCATCTTGTCGAGCTTCTCAAAAGCGCGGTCGACGGCGGAGGTGCCGGCGGTCTCGCCCTCGGTGTCCTTCACATACAGCGAGCGCTCGGAGAACCAACGATCGAAGTCGCAGTTAACGGCATGGCAAAGGTCGCGCATGTTGTCGACCATCTTTACATAGCCGCGCTCGCGGAAGCTCTCCATGCGCTCCTGCGGATCGGCGTTGACCCACTTATCGCCGTCGGTGCGCCAGAACTCGGCGGCCTCGTCGATGATGTAGTCGCCGCCGTAGGAGTCCTTGCCCAGGGTCTCGGCAAAGTTGTCCTGATACGGATGGGTCTCGGGATGCTCGTCGTTCTCGTCGGCAACAAAGGCGTCGCGGTCGGCGATCAGCAGCTTGTGAGCCTCGTCGATATCCACGCCCTGCTTGGCGATGATGTCGGCAAGCTGCATATAGCGCGTGCTGATGGAGTTGCCGAAGGTGTTCATCTGAGAGCCGTGGTCGTTGATGTAGAACTCACGCTGGATGTCGTAACCGGCGTGATCCATAACGCGGCAGAGCGAGTCGCCCAGCGCGGCCCAGCGGCCGTGGCCGATGTGCATGGGGCCGACGGGGTTGGCGGAAACGAACTCGACCTGGGTCTTCAGGCCACCACCGACGTTGGACTTAGCGAAGTCCATACCCTTCTCGCGAGCCTCGCCAAAGATGGCATTCTTGACGGCAACGGAGAGGTAGAAGTTGATGAAGCCGGGGCCTGCGATCTCGACCTTCTCGATCGCGGGGTCCTCGGGCATATGGGCAACGATGGCCTCGGCGATCTTGCGCGGGGCGCAGTGGGCCAGCTTGGCGGACTTCAGGGCCATGGTAGAGGTCCACTCGCCATGAGAAGTGTCAGCCGGTCGCTCGATAGCGCAATCGTCAAGTTCAAATGCGGAAAGGTCGCCGGCCTCCTGGGCCGCAGCAAGCGCAGCGCGTACCAGCTCTTCAATCTTCTCGGGCATAGATCCTCCTTGTGTTAAAGCCCCCGAGCTCTTGGTCACTCGTAGGGCAAAAGCCAGAGTTTGTAGCACTCTATCACAAGCGACGGGCACTGTCGCAGGGTAAAGCTAATAGATATTGCATATGCACAAAAATGACTACCGCTCTTGCGCGGCTGTACAAAGTTGGCGGTTTGCCTGCAGTTTATACACGTTCTAGAAATGCATAAACGTATGGATAAGCCGTTCTATTTATCGAATACTCTTACCTATCGGAGTTGTGTGCTTTTCCTGCATAAAGTGATGGTTTGCGCACGTCAGCGTGGTATTCTTAACATACGTAAATTCGTATAAGTTGGAGGTAGCATGTTCTCAATCGGTCAACACGTCATTCATCCGGGTCAGGGAGTCTGCACCGTCGTCGGCTTTAGGGACGACACGCCGCAGCCCATGTTGTTGCTCGAGGCCAAGCAGGGACATGCGCAGACGATTCTCATGTACCCCGTGGCGCAGGCCGACCGTCTGCATGCCGCTATCTCTCAGCAAGATGCCGAGCACCTGCTGAGCCACTACGACGAGCTGGAGTGCGACACCTTTACCGAGCGCAATAGCTCGCTCGAGGAGACGCACTTTAAGCAGCAGCTCAAGCTGGGCGCGCCCGAGACGGTTCGCGTGGCAAAAACCATGATGCACCGTATTCGCCAGGCCGAGGAAGCAGATAAAAAGCCCAGCTCTTATTACATGCGCGTACTCAAGGAAGCCAAGCGCCGCTCCATCGAGGAGTTCGCCGTGGCCCTGGGCGTCACCGAAGAGGCCGCCGAAGCCCGTCTAGCCCAAGCCGCCCTCAACTAACCTGCCCAAAAGGGACAGGTTTATTTTGGCAGGTTTTATCTGGCCAAACGTCAACAAACAATCAGTAAATGGCCGGGTGCTCCGTTTTGTTTGTGAGCGCCCGGCCATTTTTCTATATCCGTAGAATACGTGAAGCCCATTTGCGATGACATCACGCGGGGGCCGTCCAGATCGACGCAACCAACGGCCGCATCCACAACAAGCGCGCCTGTCTTGCTCAATTACCATTAAAAAGCATCAATTTGAAAACGCAATAACATTTCGGCAGGTAGCAGCTATAGTCGGTGAACTGAATCTCGACAACCGAAGCCTCCGAATGAGGTATCTTCAGCCCATCCAAGCTAAAGGAGGGGCCATGCCGAGAAAACCTCGTTCAAAGTCACCAACCGGTTATTTCCACATCACGTTGCGTGGAAACGGAGGGCAATTGCTGTTTGACGATGCCGAGGACCGAATCGCCATGCTTCAGATCCTCGATGCGATCCTCCCCAAACACAATATCGAGCTTATCGCTTGGTGCCTTATGGGAAACCACATTCATCTGCTCATCGACGATCCGGACGACCGCAAGAGCGACGCGATGCACGCGGTAGCAGTATCGTATGCGGGCAGGTACAATGCGCGGACGGGGCATATCGGCCACGTGTTTCAGGAGCGGTTTTGGGATTCGCCCATTAAGTCAGAAGTATATTTACTCGAGGCAATTCGATACATTCATCTGAATCCACAAAAAGCGGGACTGGCGGCATACGACGAATATCCCTGGAGCAGCCATCGCGAGTATCTAATGAGTGCCAGGTCACGGCCGCATGTTACCGGCAGCGTTGTCGGTGTTTTATTCCCAACACCTCGCTCATACCTTCGGCTCATGGAAAGTACGCCGTCGCTTCCCTATCGCCCCAGCGCAACAGCCAAGGTTCGCGAGGAAGATCTATGCGAATTTGGCACGGCAATCGTGCAGAGTGTCGCAGGATGTGCTCCGACGGAACTCAAATCCGTCTCCAAGCCACTTCGCAATGAGGCGATTCTCGCGCTTCGAAAACAAGGGCTAACGGTTAAGCAGGTTCAGCTGCTGACCGGACTGGGAACATGGATTATCAAGAACGCGTCGTAGCGTCGCGTTTGCCGAGTTACGGATACGGCGAAGCGCAGCTGTCTGCCGCGAGGCGCCGCCATTCGCCAGCGTCACCATGTCAAACAGAAAACGCTTCCGCTGAATAACATCCAACGGAAGCGTTTTCCCAGATAAAACCTACCAAAATAAACCTGTCCCTTTTTGGCAGGTTAGGCCTGGAAGGTGTCGCGGTCGGGCGCGAAGGACTGCATGGCCGCGATGGTGCGGTCGAAGAGCTCGGGAAGCTCCCAGCCCAACATCTCGGCGCCCTGCGAAATCACGTCGCGCGAGCAGCCGGCGGCAAAGCGCTTGTCCTTGAACTTTTTCTTGAGCGACTTAGTCGTAAAGTCCATGACGCTTTTGCTCGGACGCATGATCACGGCAGCACCGATCAGGCCGGTGAGCTCGTCGCAAGCAAACAGGATCTTCTCCATCTGAAGCTCGGGCTTGGGCAGCGAGGCATTGAAATCGGACGTGTGCGTCTGAATAGCGCGAATGAGTTCGGGCGATGCGCCCTCGCCCTCGAGGATTTCTGCCGCATAGATGGTGTGGTTCACGGGGTCGTCCTCATGCTCCTCCCAATCCAAGTCGTGCAGCAGGCCGACGATGCCCCAAAACTCCTCGTTCTTGGGATCGAACTCGCGCGCAAAGTAGCGCATGGTGCCCTCGACCGTCTCGCCGTGGGTGATGTGGAACGGGTCTTTGTTGTGCTCGTTAAGCAGTTCGAACGCACGGTCGCGGGTGATTCCGGCGGAAAGCATCTGGGACATGGCAATACCTCCAGGTGAGTCGGTGCTAGGACACGGTGTCATTATCGTATATCGCCGTAGCTCAAGCCGAAAGGCAGAAAAGGTATACGGAGAAAAAAGCCGGGCAAACGTGTCGCCCGGCAAAACCGCAGATAAAACCTGCCAAAATAAACCTGTCCCTTTTTGGTAGGTTTAGGGGCGAACCTGGCCGGTGCCGCGGAGCTTGTATTTGTAGGTGGTGAGGGCCTCGGCGGCAAAGGGGCCGCGGGCGTGGAGCTTTTGGGTCGAGATGCCGATCTCGGCGCCCAGGCCAAACTCGCCGCCGTCGGTAAAGCGCGTGCTGGCATTGGCGTACACGGCCGAGGCATCGACCGCGTCGAGGAAGCGCTCGCAGGCGTCCGTGTCCTCGGCAACGATGGCCTCGGAATGCATGGTGCCGTAGCGGTTGATGTGCGCGATGGCCTCGTCCTCGTTGGCCACGACCTTCACGCTCATCTCGAGCGCCAGGTACTCGCGGCCCCAGTCCTCCTCGGTCGCGGCAACGTAGTCGTCGCCCTCGGCAAGACCGGCATCGGCGCATGCGGCGCACGTGGCCTTGTCGCCGTGAATCAGCACGCCGTGGTCGTGCAGCTCGGCAACGACTGCGGGCAGGAAGCGATCAGCGACGGCACGGTCGACCAGCAGCGACTCGGCAGCATTGCACACGCCCACGCGCTGGGTCTTGGCATTGACGATAATGTTGAGCGCTTTATCGAAGTCGGCAGATTCATGCACGTAGATGTGGCAGTTACCCGTGCCTGTCTCGATCACCGGCACGAGCGACTCGCGCACGCAGCGCTGGATCAGGCCCGCGCCGCCGCGCGGAATGAGCACATCAACGATGCCGCGGAGCTTCATGAGCTCGCCGGTGGCCTCGCGGTCGGTAGACTCGATCATCGACACGGCCTCGCGCGGGAAACCCTTGGCCTCGAGCGCATCGGCCAGTAGCTCGGCAATCATGGCGCACGAGTGATACGCCAGCGAACCGCCGCGCAGGATGCAGGCGTTGCCGGTGCGGATGCAGATGCCAGCGGCGTCGGCCGTCACGTTGGGGCGCGCCTCGTAGACCATGGCAACCAGACCCAGCGGCACACTCACACGCGTAAGGTCCACGCCGCTTGCAAGCACGCGGTGGTCGAGTACGCGGCCAACGGGATCGGGCAACTCAGCGAGCTTCTCCAAACCGGCGGCCATGCCCTCGACGCGCTCGGGTGTCAGCAGCAGGCGGTCGAGGAGCCCCGCCGAAGTGCCTGCATCGCGCGCAGCGGACATATCGAGCTCGTTGGCGGCAACGATGGAATCGACGCCGTCGCGCAGCGCCGCAGCCATGGCACGCACGGCCTCCTGGCGCTGGGCATCGCTCGCCGTGGCAAGCGCGCCCGAAGCGGCCTTGGCCTCAACGGCAAGATCGTGAACGTAGGTGGCTATATCGACCGACATGAACGGCCCTTTCTCTTAGATGTTTGCCAACCATGGTAGCCGATTTGCACGCATCCTCGCCGACGGCGGTAGAATTGGTCAACCCGAAACACCGCAACGAATGGAAGCATCATATGGCGCTCATCACTTCGTACCACGTCCCCGGCCTGTATGTCGAGGACCACAGCATCGACGTCCCCCTTGACTGGCGCGGCCTGGAGCCGATGCTGTTGGCCGTCGGCAGCACCATGCGCCGCGGCGCAATGCCGGCGCCCATCGCCGGTGCACCCGAAAGCATCAAGCTCTTCTACCGCGTGGTTTGCGCGCCCGACCGCATTAACGACGACTTGCCGCTCCTCCTCTTTTTGCAGGGCGGCCCCGGCGGCGAGAGCCCGCGTCCGCTGTCGCCCACAAGCGATGGCTGGATCGAGGAGGCCGTCAAGCATTTCCGCGTCGTGCTGCCCGACCAGCGCGGTACCGGGCGCAGCAGCTGCGTAGACGGGCGTACGATCGCGGCTCTGGGCGATCGCGCCGAGGCATCAGGAGCCGATGCGGCACGCTCGCAGGCAGACTTCCTCAAGCGCCACCTCGCCAGCTCCATCGTGCGCGATTTTGAGTACCTGCGCCTGGTGGGCTTTGGCGGCAAGCCCTGGGTCACACTGGGGCAGAGCTACGGCGGCTTTTTGACGTTGAGCTATCTGTCGCTCTTCCCCGAGGGCGTGGCGGCAAGCTTTACCTGTGGCGGCATTCCGCACGTGCCGGCGAGCGCCAGCGAGGTCTACGCGCACACCTTCCCGCGCATGGCAGCCAAGACCCAGCAGTATTATGACCGCTACCCCGCCGACGTCGAACGCGTGGCGGAGCTGGCCGATGCGATCGAGGAGCAAAAACCCGCACTGCCCGACGGCTCGCCGATGACGGTCGAGCGCCTGCAGCTCATGGGCAGCGACTTTGGCATGAAGCCGAGCTTTGAGCGCATGCACTGGATTATCGACCACGCGTTTGTTGATGGCGACGGTACGTTGAGCTGCGGTTCCTCGGTATCCGACAGCTTTTTGATGCACGCCTTCGAGCGCACCAACACGCGTACAAACCCGCTGTACTGGACGCTGCAGGAGTTCATCTACGCCGATGGCGACACCATGCCCATCCGCTGGGCCGCGGCAGAAGAGAAGGCGCACCGCGCCGAGTTCGACACCCTCGCGCGACCGCTCATGTTTACCGGCGAGGCCATGTTCCCGTGGATGTTTGAGCAGATGCCCGAGCTCAAGCCCTTCAAGCTCGCCATGGATCTGCTAATGGAAGACACCAGCTGGGACAAGATCTACGACCCGCAGCGCTTGGCCTGTAATGAGGTGCCGCTCCAGGCCGCGGTGTACTTCGACGACATGTACGTCGATTCGGGCCTGCAGCTCGATACGCTCAGCCGCATTGGCAACTCGCATGCCTGGGTGACCAACGAGTTTGAGCACGATGGCCTGCACGGCAGCGTGGTGTTCAAGCACCTCTTCGACGAAGCCCTCGGCCGCGGAGACCTGCGCCAGATCTTCTAGCAAAGGAGTGTCCCCACCTGCCGGCACAATAGGAACGTCCCCAAGTGCCGGCACGAAATAAAGAAAGACAGCGCTGCGAGAAAACGATCCGCAGCGGTGTCTTTCTTTATGCGAAGACGATTAAATTGTCCCTGTGTATCGCAGGCTTTTCGGCCAGGTCAGCCAACAGACGGTTGCCGGCAATCTGGTCCTGGCGGCGTCCTGCTGCAAGCTCCAGCACGTCCGAATCGGCCTCGGCGATACCGCGGGCGACGACCATACCGCTCGAATCGCACACGTCGAGCACATCGCCCTCGGCAAACGCGCCATCGACCTCGCGAATACCCACCGCAAGCAAGGAAGAACCGCGGCTGACCAGCGCCTTCGCGGCGCCGTCATCGACCGTCACCGAGCCATGCGCCTTGTCGCCCAGTGCGATCCACAGCTTGCGGGGCGCAATGTCCAGGCGCTCCGCCGGCGGATCGAACAGCGTGCCCACGCTCTCGCCGCGGGCGAGGCGCACGAGAGCATCGGGCTCCTCGCCCGAGCAGATCACGCTCTGAATGCCCGCCGTCATCAGAATACGGCTCGCGCGAATCTTGGTAGTCATGCCGCCCGTGCCCACCGATGTAGAAGAATCGCCCGCCGAGGCGATAATCTTGGCATCGATCTTATGCACGACCGGGACAAACTCGGCCGTGGGGTCCTCATGCGGATTGGCGGTATAGAGCCCATCGATGTCCGAGAGCGTCACGCACAGATCGGCAGAAACCAGGCAGCTCACAAGCGCCGCCAGCGTGTCGTTGTCGCCAAACTTGATCTCGTCGACGGTAACGGTATCGTTCTCGTTGACAACAGGCACCACGCCAAGCTCCACCAGGCGCAGCAGGGCGTCACGTGCGTGCAGGTAGGACGTGCGGCGGGCCGTATCGTGGCGCGTGAGCAGCACGAGCGAGGTGAGCAGGTCGCGCGCATGAAACTCCTCGTCGTAGGCCGACGAGATGATACACTGACCGGCCGAGGCGCAGGCCTGCAGGCTCGGCAGGTCACCGACCGGCTTGCGGTCGAAGCCCAGCACGGGATAGCCACAGGCGATAGCGCCCGAGCTCACCACGACCAGACGCCAGCCGAGCTTGCGCAGGGCTGCGGCCTGGTCGGCAAGCCCGCCGATAAAGGCGCGGTTGACCTTGCCGTCGGCACCCACCACCGTGGACGAACCGATCTTTACCACCATCGTTTTATAAGAAGTCGTCATACGTCAAACCAATCGAATGTTGAGCAGGCGGGCGAGAAAATGATCCGTTTTCCTCCGTCGCATGCGGATCACCGGAGAAGCCGCAAGGCCAACTGATCCGTTTTCCTCCGTCCCCTTCGGATCATTTTGCCCAGGGAAAGGCGGAAGCCGCGGCCATGTTCTTACGCACGAGCTCGTCGCGCACCTGGGCCAGGCCCTGCTCCATGCCCACCACATAGGTCTGCGGGTACAGGAAGCGCTTGTAGACCGGATCCAGATGGTCAAGTGCCCAGGCGCAACGCTCGCGTGCGTCCTCGATACTCTCGCGCGGGGCAACAGCCCTGCCATCGCGCACGATCGGCACCAGCAGCTCGCGATACTCAAGCTCGGAAACGTCGGTCACCAGGGCGGCATCGTTCACGGCCACAAGGGTATTGCCACGCGCGGCGCCCTCCCCCGCCAGATGGTCCTCGTCATAAATCATGTCGCAGATCGGGCCGCCAAAGCCGTCGTAATAGCGGCGCACGCGCTGCACGCCCGGGATCGTGCGCTTGTAGGGCTGCTCGGAGAGCTTGACCACCGGCGTCCACGCGTCCGCCTCGCTCGCACGGCGGGCAGAAAGCTTGTACACGCCACCCAGCGCCGGCTGGTCGTAGCAGGTCGCGAGCTTGGTACCCACGCCAAAGCTATCGATGGGCGCACCCTGGTCGAGCAGCGACTGAATCGTGTACTCGTCCAGGTCGTTGGAAACCGAGATCCCCACATAGGGCAGGCCCTCGGCATCAAAACGGCCGCGCACATACTTGGAGAGCTTGGCCAGGTCGCCCGAGTCAATGCGAATAGCCGACAGACGCTCGCCCGCCGCCTCCATCTCTTTGGCGACCGTAATGGCATGCTCGCAGCCCTCGCGCACGTCATAGGTGTCGATGAGCAGCGTACAGTTCTTGGGGCTCGACTTGGCAAAGGCACGGAAGGCCTCGAGCTCGGAATCGAAGCTCATCACCCAGCTGTGCGCATGCGTGCCAAAGACGGGAATACCGTAGCGGCGCCCGGCGAGCACATTGGACGTAGAGGAACAGCCGGCAACGTAGCTCGCGCGAGCGACGGCCAGACCGCCATCGGGACCCTGGGCACGACGCAGGCCAAACTCCGCCACGGGACGGCCGTCCGCCGCCAACACCACGCGCGCCGTCTTGGTGGCGACAAGTGTCTGGAAGCCGACGATGTTGAGCAGAGCCGTCTCGAGCAGCTGGCACTCCAGCGCGGGGCCGGTGACGCGAACCATGGGCTCGCGCGGAAAGACGAGCTCGCCCTCGGGGACGGCGTCGATGTTTACATGCGCACGAAAATCGCGCAGGTAGTCGAGGAATCCAGGCTTGAACATCGCGCCGCCGGCAGGAGCCTGGAGCGAGGCGAGATAGTCGATGTCCTCGGGCGTAAAGCGCAGGTTCTCGACCAGCTCGGGCAGCTCGGCGGTACCGCACATGACGGCGTAGGCGCTACCAAAGGGATGGTCGCGGTAAAACGCGGTAAAACAACCCTGCTCATTGGCCTTGCCGCTCTCCCACAGGCCCTGGGCCATAGTGAGCTCGTACAGATCGGTGAGCATTGCAATGTCGGTGGGATGCGAGATGTCGGTCAAAGCCATGGGGCGACCTTTCGGATGCGTTGTGCAGAAGTTGAGGGTTGGACGAGGCGGACGTGCGGCATGGAGCCCGGCGCGAACAGGTTAGTGCAGGCCCATGCTGCCCGTGATCGTGTAGACCATAAAGACAATAAACGCGATGAGGGCGAGCACGATGATGATTTTTTGAGCCGGAGCCATGCCGGGAATCTCATTCTCGCCCGTAGGCTCCTTGGAGGTGACCATGCGCTGGGCAAAGGTCATCTCGTCACGGCTCGGCTTGGGCTCGGCGGGCTTGGGATGAGCCACCTTTTTAGGTTGAGGTTTGGGTGCGGCAGGCGCAGGCTTCGCGGCGGCGGGCTTGGATGCGGATGCGGGTGCGGGCGCGGATGCGACATTCGCGGCGGCCTCCTGGGCCTTCGCGCGCTCGGCACGCAGGGCAGCCAGCTCCTCACGCTCGCGACGAGCCTCTTCCTGGGCCTCGCGGCGGGCCTTCTCGGCGCGGAGCTCTTCCAACTCGGCGCGTTCCTCGTCGGACAATGGTTGGGACTCAAGCTCGGCCATGGTGCAGCCCTTTCTTTTTAAAAAAAGCCGCCGACACAGTGTCAGCGGCTTATCAAATCCAAGGGTGGAGACGAAGGGAGTCGAACCCTCGGCCTCTGCCATG
>ENA-OQJC01000560-OQJC01000560.1-human-gut-metagenome-genome-assembly--contig:-NODE-560-length-11102-cov-2.230888_pt1 | contig 11102 bp, 10 predicted proteins | sample MGYA00242600_ERZ504766 | MGnify/ENA primary metagenome ERZ504766 (study PRJEB26092, sample SAMD00036364) | human gut metagenome | host: Homo sapiens | study: EMG produced TPA metagenomics assembly of...
GCTTGTTGTCATCTTATCCCGGACATGGGGATTGGATGATACATGTAACATCTGATCCATTACGATGTCCCCCTTTACTTTTCTTACGGCTTGCCAGAACCATCTTACGCATAGATTTGATCATCTGGGTCAGCGGACGCTTGGCAGGGCAGATATAACTGCAGCAGCCACATTCGCAACACTCCATACCATCAAATTTCTGGAAGCTCTTCATGTCACCATGCTCTGCAAAGGTTGCAAGTCTTGCAGGAATGACATGGCCGGGACAGACTCCTACACATCTGCCGCAGTTAATGCATGCAGTCTGTTCGGCATCTGCCACATCATCCTTCTCCAGGCAGAGACATGCGGAGCTTGTCTTAATACATGGTACATGAGTGTCATACATGGCAAATCCCATCATAGGACCACCTGAAATTACTTTGGATACATTGTCTGTCAGTCCGCCGGCAGCTTCAATCAGCTCTGCCATATCTGTTCCGGAAAGGACATCAAAGTTCTGCGGATTCTTAATCCCCTGTCCTGTTACTGTCACGATACGGTCCATAACAGGTTTTCCAAGGATAACGGCTTCATAAACAGCAATTACGGTATCTACGTTGTCAACTACGCATCCTGCATCTGCCGGAAGCATGGCAGAGTTAATCTCTCTGTCTGTGACAGCCTTGATCAGGAAACGCTCACCACCCTGTGGGTACTTGGTCATCAGCTCTGCTACTTCAATACGTGGAATATCTTTTACCATTTCTTTCAGTTTCGCAATACAGTCAGGCTTGTTATCCTCAATACAGATATATCCCTTCGCATTGTCAAAGAGCTTCAGCATAACTCTTAAGCCCTCGATCAGCTTCTCAGAGTCATCCAGCATTCTTCTGTAGTCACTGGTAAGATAGGGTTCACACTCGGCACCGTTTACAAGGATATGATCGATCTTCTCCGGTTCCTTTGGCGCAAGCTTTACCTGTGTGGGGAATCCGGCGCCGCCCATTCCCACTACTCCGCCTTCTTTAATTCTCGCCAGAATTTCCTCTTTCGAAAGATCTTCCAGACGTGCAGGAGTAAATTCCACACTTTCATACTGCTGGTCATTCTCAATGATAATGGAATTGACCATAGAACCTGTTGCTGTCAGGCGCGGTTCGATTCCTTTTACCGTACCGGAAACAGACGAATGGATCGGTGATGAGACAAACCCCGCAGCATCTGCGATCTTCTGTCCTGCGAGCACATGGTCTCCCTTCTGAACTATCGCTGCAGCCGGAGCACCGATATGCTGGGAAAGAGGATATACCATATCTCCCTTTGGCAGATATTTCACTACCGGACTGTTCTTGGATAATTCTTTTCCGTCATAAGGATGAACACCACCCTTAAAGGTTAAAATTCCCATTTCGTTCCCTCCTTTTATATTAAGCACCACCAAAGTGCTCTATTTTTGATAAAATCCATATACTTTTTTGTACATTTTTATCAACCTGTTTATAATATAAACCATTTTTTCAAAAAAAGCACTACCCAAATTTCATTTTCTTGTGTATAATTAAAAACAATTTCAGAAAGGAAAAATTATTAACATGATTGTTAAAAAAATGCCCATTTTACAAGGGTTTCCAGACTTTGAGACTGTTAAATTTTTCACTGGAAAATTCTTCCAAAAATACAATTTTACACCTGTTTTTACGACATTGAAACCACCGGATTATCAAGAAATTCCACGTATTTATACCTGATTGGAGCTGTTGGAATTGAAGATAAAACTTGGAATTTTTATCAATGGATGGCGGAAAATGCAAGTGAAGAAGAGACAATTCTGAGAATTTTTTCACAATTTCTTCAGCAATGTGATTTGCTGATTTCCTACAACGGAGACCGCTTCGACCAGCCATATCTGGAAGCACGATATGAAAAATATGGAATTTCCTCTCCGTTTACAGGAAAACAGTCGCTGGATCTCTACCTGACATTAAAACCGTTAAAATCACTTTTAAAACTGTCTGCCATGAAGCAGCCCTGCATGGAAGAATTTCTGGGGATCAAAGACAGGATTTATGATAATGGTAAGGAATGCATTAAACTTTACAAAGATTTTCTGAAAAAAAGAGATGCCTTTACAGCTGATGAAATCCTGGGACACAACCTGGAGGATGTGCTGGGACTGGGAAGAATCTTTGATATGCTAGGATATCTTTGCATCTATGATGGAGATTATGAAGTTACATACAGCGAATTTGACGGAGACAACCTGATCCTGAAACTGAAGCTCCCCTGCACACTGCCACAGGAATTTTCCAATGGAAACACCGATTTCTATCTGACAGGAAAAGACGAAGAAATCAATTTAATTATCAAAACAACTGACGGGAAACTGAAACAATACTATGCAGATTATAAGGATTACTATTATCTCCCGGAGGAAGATACGGTCATCCCGAAATCTCTCGGATCCGGAATTGACAGAAAGCACCGGAAAGCAGCAACCAGAAATACCTGTTACACCTGGTTTACCTGCTCCGATGCCTTCCTCAGTTCTCCCGTACAGCAGAAGCAATATCTGACATATACGCTTTCCTGTCTGATTGAAACTCTAGAGCGTGTCTGAAAAATCATCTGTGATTATACATAAATATCGTCGAAAACAATTTCCAATGGATTGTGAAGAGAAAAAGCCCTCTCACTGCTGACCGAGAAAATATAACCGTCAAATTCCATTGTCTCAAAAAAGCATGGCCTTTCTGAGGATTTTCCGAGGACAAACCCATCTGCTGTGGGAACCACTTCAAAAGAATCCAAAGGGAGGCTCATTCCTCTGCCTGTCATTTTCATATAACTTTCTTTTAATGTCCAGAGTGTAAAAAACGCCTTATCTTTGTTCTTCGCAGCCTTGATGTAAGCAAGCTCTGAATGGTAGAAATAATGTTCTGCCACCTCAAGAGGCGCATTGGCATTTTTCTCAATATCGCACCCGACTTCGCAGTCTGACAGCACACCCACAACATAGTCCCCCGCATGAGATACATTAAAAAAAAGGACCATCCACAACCGGCTTTTCATTGTCAGAATATCTCAGGCAGCTTTCCGTAAGCCCGTTTTCATCGAGGATTTTTCTGATGATGATTCCTGCACCCAGACTTCTTTTGCGGTCATCAGGCATACGATACCTGATGACCTTTTCTCTTCTTCTGATTCCAACCAGATCCAGAAGCCCTTCATTCTTAAGCGGATCCTCAAAATGATTAATATTGATCCTGTATAATTTCTGCATCTGATCAACAGTTACTTCTTCTGAATATCAATCTTGCTGTCAAACCCTGTAAGGCTGAATACATCGTAAACCTCATCAGAAACATTGATGATCTTAAATCCATCCTTTGGCGCCATTTTTTTGTAGGCTACGATCACCTGACGTAAGCCCGCAGATGAAATATACTCCAGATTTGTAAAATCAAACACCAGGCTTGTGATGCTGTCTTCAAGTCCGGACAGAGCCTCCCCTAACTGGGGAGCTGTCTGTGTATCAAGCCATCCGCTGATTTCCATAGTTGCTTTGTTACCTTCTGTTTTTGTGATAATTTCCATTGTAATTTTCCCTCCTGAATCAATCAAAAAATGTAAGTCTGTCAAGTGCTGCAATTGCATTTTCCAGATATCTGTCATCTGTAACCGGCCATTTATAATCCAGCCTGTACAGAACCTGTGCTGTAAAACGATTGCTGTAATCAATGGTATAGATTTCATTTTCATTATGTGAGGTATAGGCGATCAGTCCGGAAACCGCATCAGAATCCTGACCGGTCTTTGCAAATTCCTTCACTGCTACCTCAAAATCCTCATCTCTTACAATATCAATCCTGAATCCATAACTGCGCATTGCGTAGATCAGGTCTGCCATATAAATATGATGGCTGTTGCATGCATGGAATACAGTAAATCTCCGGTCGGTCTGAGCCAGTCTCAGAACTGCCAGCGCAGTAGAATCAATCGGTGAGAATTCTGCCACCTCATGCATACCGCCCATAGGGAATTTACCTACAGCCGCATAACCTCTCAGGCTGCGAAGGAATCCATTGGTAATGAAATTAATCTGGAACTCACCGTCAGAGTTTCGGCTCATCAGATTACCTACCCGGACTACCTTGCCGTCCAGTCCCTCGGAAACTGCTTCCAGAACCGCCCTCTACTGCCAGGAATTTGGTGCGGATATATTCGTTGGTAATATTCTGTCCGATGTACAGATCATTCTCACAGAAAACTCTGGACATTTGGCGGAACACCGTCAGAACCTTCTCCCGCAACGGAAACCGTAGAAATCTGGATCAGTCTGCGGCCGTTATTCTTACAGAAATCGATCAGATTTTCCACACCCTGCACATTAATTCTTTCCAGTACATCATCTGCAGCGAAATGCTTTACGCAGGCAGCACAGTTAACGATGGTACTAAATTTGTATGCTGAGAATCCTGCCACCTGTTCTTTGGAAGTAATACTCCCATCTACACAGATAATACGTATTTTACAAACAGTTCCTTGCATGGATTGTACGAAATAGTACATCAGCATATTCATCATTCGTTTTTCTGGTGATTCATATTTGCCCTTGCGCACCAGACAGTAAACCTTACCGTCATAATTGTCAAGGAATGCTTTAAGGACATGGATCCCCAGGAAACCTGTGGCACCTGTGACCATAATATCTCCCAGCTTTTCCTTTGTGATCCGGTCTGCATTTTCTTCTGTATTTGCGCTGATCACATTCTGGATCCTGTTATAGTTATAATCCGAAAATTCATTCTTGCTCTGTGCAGCCTCTGTAACTCCGTCATCATCAACCAGAGCTGCAAGTTCCCGTACAGTAGGATATTTGAAAATATCCGCATATACCAGTGAAATATTCTTTGACAGACACATAACAGCAACCTTGGATGCAGTAAGGGAAGATCCGCCCAGCTCAAAGAAGTTGTCCTCAATCCCTACTCTTTCAATTCCCAGTGCTTTCTCAAAAATCTCACAGAGTGCTCTCTGAGCTGCAGTAACCGGCTCTACATAGCTGGCAGTATTCGTGGTTACCTCCGGCATTGGCAGTGCTTTTTTGTCGATTTTACCTCCTGGTGTCACCGGCATTGCTTCAAGGTAAACAAAGAAGGATGGCATCATGTAATCCGGAAGCAGCGGCTCCAGGAAGATTTTTAATTCTTCATCCGGAATGCTTTCCCCTGTATAATAAGCAGTGATATATTTGTTTCCGCTCTTTTCGATCACTGTAACAGCTGCATTCTGTACCAATTCATGTTTAAGAAGGGCTCCCTCGATCTCACCAAGCTCAACACGGTATCCCCTTATCTTCACCTGGGAGTCAATTCTGCCTATGTACTCAATATTTCCGTCACCCTTCATGCGGACCATATCACCGGTTCTGTAAAGTCTTCTGTCCTCCTCGCATACGGAGAATGGATTCTCCACAAATACAGAGGCAGTTTTTTCCGGAAGATTATGATATCCTCTTGCGATCTGACGTCCTGCATGGCAAAGCTCGCCGGAAGCTCCCACCGGAAGTCTGTTCAGAGCCTCATCCACAATGTAACTGCGGACATTTCTCTGGGATTTTCCGATCGGAATATTATCATACTGCTTATCCACCCTGAACTCCGTGGAAGATACGGTGTTTTCTGTAGGACCGTAGCCATTGATCATCTGATAAGTACGTTTTCTGTAATGCTTGAATTTCTCTCCGCCCAGTGTAACAAATCTAAGTGCCGGTGCATCCTCCAGAAGTTCTGCAACCAGCTCACCCATCTGTGTAGGGAAGGTTACTGTGGTAATCTTTGCTTCTTTTATATATTTGCTTATGGCAATTGCATCCTTTCGGATACCCTCAGGTAAAATGTATAAGATCGCACCTGCAGTAAGAGGAGCAAAGAGATCGATCACTGACGCATCAAAGCAGAAGCTTGCAAACTCTGCAGTAATGTCATCCGGTGTAAGGCCTCTGTCCTGTGTGATATATTCGATCAGGTTCATCAGGTTTCTGTGTTCCAGCATAACACCTTTCGGCTTTCCTGTGGATCCTGAGGTATAGATCATATACGCAAGGTTCTCAGGTTTGGGAGCGGTAAGTTTGGCAGTAAGTTCAAAATCCTTTGCTTCTGCTGCCACAGAATCCAGACTGATCACATTTCCCTTATAGAAATCTACCAGATCTCTGTACTGATCGATCACAAGAAGATTCTCTGCTCCCGAATCCGTTAACATGTACTCAATTCTGCTCTGGGGGTATTCCGGATCCAGAGGAACATAAGCTCCGCCGGCCTTCATAACACCTACATAAGCGATGGCATATTCCTTTGTCCTGCCACACAGGATACCGGTTGCCTGCTCCGGACCAAATCCATTTTCCGTAAGCCTCTGTGCAACGTAGTCAGACATTTTATCCAGTTCTCTGTAAGTAAAGTCACCAAATTCATCTCTTACAGCCGGTCTGTCCGGGTACTTCGCTGCTGCCTCCCTGAACAGATCCACAAAGGTCTTTCCTGCATGCTCAGGAATATTCTCCATTTCCGTCTCTTCCTCAAACATCAGTCTGATATCTGCAGGGTCACATTCATTCAGGATTCCCTCAGCAATAAGCTCCAGATTATCTGCCAGATATTTTATGGTTTCTTCTTGGTACATATCGCCTCGGTATTCAATGTCAAAGACAAATTTATTCTTCTCAATGGAGATACTGATGGACACCGGGGTTTTTGCCATATTCAGGCGGACAGGCTCTTCCTGTGCATATTCTCCGCCCACATTGTCAAATTCAAAATTATCACCCTGGTACACAACCATGGCATCTGCCTTAATATTAAACTCATGACTGATCTGTGAGAACGGATAAACATCATTGTTCATGGAATTGATCAGCTGTTCTGAACCTCAGTGAGACACTGCTCTGTGCTTCCTGCAAAATTAACAGTAAACAAGGAAGAGTTTTACTAAGCATGCCCACTGTTTCCGTAAAGTACTGGAATCATTTCTTCCGTGGTAAATAGGTGGTAAATACAGCATCCTTCTTAAAGTTATATTTGCCCAATGTAATACCAAAGGACAGAAATAAAGAATACGTTCTCTGTAATTCCATGCTTTTTGTCAGAATTCCTTTACTACCCTGTACGGAGATTTCTGCTGATTCCCTGCGGTAAAGCTCAGCTGTGGGAACTGCTCCGCTCTTATCCGGATAGAAGCTGATGCTTCCTCCTGCGTTCTCAAATACAGATCTGTAATAGCCTTCTGCGTTTTTATAAATATCTCCGGCAAGGGCATCCCTGTTGTCCAGAGCAAGATCATAGGAGGTATAGGTCTCCGGTTCCAGCTTCTCACCGCTGTAGGCCCTGTTAATGTCATTCATGATAATGGCAAGGGAGGTACCGTCAGCAACAATATGATGAAGGTCAAGGAACAGATAATTACCTTCACAGGTTCTGTAGATCTCAAAGCGGAAAAGCTGCTCATTAAACAGCATGTACGGACGGACCAGTGTCTCTTTATTCATTCCGTTTATGATCTGTGTTTTGTATACAAGATCATCATTCCGTTTCTGAAGCACATTTCCATTATCGTCCATGAAAAGCTTTGTTTTCAGATAAGGATGGGCTTCCACTGTACTGTCAATGGCTGTTGCAAGTTTATCCAGATCTACCTTTTTATCAAGTTTCAGCAGATAAGGGATATTGTAGATGGTTGAACCCATATTTGCAGTACATTCAATGAAAATTCCCTCCTGTGTGTTGGTGAGAGGATAACTTTCCTGTACTTCCCTTTTGCTTTCTTTTCCCGCAGTTTTTACAAATTCCTCCATCATTCGGATAGTAGGATGATTCTTAATATCTGAAGTTTTGATCACAATGTCAAAGGCTTTGGAGATCAGGATATTCAGCTTAATGGCAGTGATGGATGTCAGACCTGCCTCATAAATATCTGTGGTAATCCCAAAATCCGTATACCCCAGAACCTCTGCGATACAGTCAAATAATATCTGCTGAACCTCATTCTCAGGCTTAATGATCTCCGCTTGCTTTTTTCTCAGGCAGAGGAAGAGCCTTTTTATTTACCTTCTGGTTTCTGGTTCAGAGGAATTTTGTCAATCTGCATGGTAACTGCAGGTACCATATAGGCAGGCTTTGTCTCTTTATAAAATCATTCAGGGCATTGATATCAACAGTGCTGTCCGATACCACATAGGCAGCAATATATTTTCCACCATTTGGATCATCAAAGGCAACTACAGTGGCATCCCTGATGCCCTCATATCTGCGGATCACTTCCTCAACCTCAGAAAGCTCAATCCTGAAACCTCTGATCTTAACCTGGGAATCCTTTCTGCCAATGATCTGGATATTTCCATCCGGAAGATATCTGGCAACGTCACCAGAATGATACAGGACTTCATAGCCTTCGGTGTCATCATAAATATTTCTGGTATAAACTTCCGCGGTTTTCTCCGGTTTATTCAGATAGCCTCTGGAAACCTGCCATCCGGAGATCATCAGTTCACCGCAGGCACCGTATGGAAGCAGATGACCAAACTTATCGGCTATATAAAGCTTGAAATTATCAAGCGCTTTTCCGATTGGAATATTTGAATAATATTTATCCACTTCAAATACAGTTGTAAAAATTGTGCACTCTGTAGGACCATACGCATTAAAGAATTTATAATCCTTCGGCGGTTCCATAGGAACAAGCTTCTCTCCACCTATGGAAAGATATTGCAGACTCTCGCAGCTCATTTCCATCGCAAACTGTCTTCCCACCTGTGTAGTCATAAAGGAATGGGTAACGCCATTCTCTTCAAAATAACGCTGAAGTGCAATAAAATCAAGACGGATTTCTTCCGGAATAATGTGAAGCTCTGCACCGTTTGCAATTGCACCGTAAATATCCATCATGGAAGCATCAAATCCAAAGGACGCATAAGCTGCTATTTTGGAGCTGTGATCTACCTGGTAATACTTTTTGTACCAGTGGCAGATGCAGTGATATTTCCATATTCCAGCATACAGCCCTTTGGCACACCTGTGGAACCGGAAGTATACAAAAGGATAAACAGATCATGCAGCTGCGGCTTCTTAAGCACAACATCCCTATCCTCCAGCTGCCAGATCTGATCTGTAAACAGCACCGGTCCTTTATATCCGTCTACCAGAGAAAGAAGCTCTCTGTCAGCAATGAGAAGCTTTGCAGAGGAATCCTCCATCATGTACATCAGGCGGTCCCTGGGATAGGTTGGATCCAGAGGCTGGTAAGCTGCACCTGCCTTTATCACGCCCATCGGCGCGATCGCCATATATTCACAGCGGGGGATCAGAATGGAAACAACATCCTCACTGCCGATTCCCTGGGATGCGATATATTTTCCAAGTCTGTCACTGATCTCATCCAGTTCCCTGTAGGTATATTTTTTATCCTTAAATACCACAGCTGTATGGTCTGGAATGGTCTGTACCAGCTCCTCAAACATATCAGCGATGGTCTTACTTCTGTCATATTCGCAGGCAGTATTATTAAATTCCGCAATTGTGTCCGCTCCATTTCTGGAAAGAACAGAAACTTCCGAAATATATTTTGCTTTCAGCAGGGAATCCATAGCTGCCTCATAGGATTCCAATATTCCACGTACAAAGGCTTCACTGTACATGTCACTGCGGTATTCTGCAGTAAGCACATATTTATGATCGTATTCTCTTACCTGGATCAGCAGAGGCATCTTTGACATATCCGGAGAAAGGTCATGGCCCCTGGCAACAGTATCACCGATCGGGAAATCATCCCCAAGCTCTGCCTGATATGCAAATACCAGGTCAGAATTAATCCCGTACTTTGCACAGATATCAGAGAACGGAAAAATATCATTTGCCATGGAAGACAGAATCTGCTCAGAGAGCTCTGTCATATAGGCCTGTATGGTGACTTTCGGATCACAGGAACAGTAAACCGGCAGAGTCTTTACAAGCATGCAGACTGTATTCTCCAGTCTGGAATCATTTCTTCCATTATAAATAGTTGCAAAAAGACTCTCCTCGGAATTGGAATATCTGCTCATGAGAATGCCGAATACACCTGTAAACAGAATGTTTGGAGTAACCCCCAGCTTCTCGCAGGCAGAAAGTACCAGAGACTCTCCGGTGTCCACAGGCATCGACAGATATCCTCTCTCAGGAGTCTTTCCTGAGCAGTCAGGAAGAGGCAGGGATTCTGTCTCAATTCCCTCGAAAATACTGTCATAATATTTCTCGGCCTTCTTATATTTTCCCTCTTTCATCTGCTGTTCTTCATCAAGGGCAGCATCAAAGCCTGTGTAGGATTCTTTCTCCAATTTCTCACCCAGATAGGCCCGATCGATATCCTCAAAAATAATATCATAGGAATTACCATCTGCCAGGATGTGGTGGAAATCTGTAAAAAGATATTTCCTGTCTTCTGTCACATAAATCCCCACCCGGAACAGCCGTCCCTTTTCCAGCTTAAAGGGACGCACCAGCTCATCTTTTATCTTTTCAAACTGCTCATTTGTGGTCCGGACCACCTCTGGTACAAAGGCTTCCTCACAAGGCTTCTGCACCATCTCTCCGCTGTCACTTAAATAAACCTTTGTCAGCAGATACGGATGTGCAGCGATCATCTGAGAAATGGCATCTGACAGCTTCTGAACGTCAACAGAGCTTTCCAGTTCAAACAGGAACGGAATATTGTATACCGTACTCTCAGGATTCTTCATGCACTCTGCAAAAATACCCTTCTGGGAGCCGGTAAGAGGGTAAACTTCTCTCTTTTCATAGGTTCTGATCTTCGGTGCAAGCATCACATATTTTTCCAGTTTCTCCACCGTATGTTTTCGTGGATATCACTGGTTTTCACAGTCACTCCGAATTCCTCTGAAAATCAGAATACAAAGCTTCATGGCACTGATAGAAGACAGCCCCGCCCTGTAAAAACTTGTGTCAGTTCCAAAAAAATACATTCTCCACAACGTCTGCAACGATTTCAAAAATCTTCTTCTGCATAGGAGTCTGGGGTTCTTTCAGATTCTTTGGCTGTGCAGCCGGCTTTGGCAGTGCTTTCTTATC
>ENA-OQJC01000561-OQJC01000561.1-human-gut-metagenome-genome-assembly--contig:-NODE-561-length-11100-cov-3.428689_pt1 | contig 11100 bp, 12 predicted proteins | sample MGYA00242600_ERZ504766 | MGnify/ENA primary metagenome ERZ504766 (study PRJEB26092, sample SAMD00036364) | human gut metagenome | host: Homo sapiens | study: EMG produced TPA metagenomics assembly of...
TTACAAGTTTTTCGATATTGTTCAATTTTCAAGGTCCTGTAGCGCCTCAGCCTTGTGGCTGAAAGCTTATTTATTTTATCACTTTCGTGATAAGTTGTCAAGCACTTTTTTGAATTATTTTTGAGTTTCTTGTCGAAGCTCATCGATTCTTCACGTTAGGACGTTCCTTCTGAAGTGTTTCATTCTGTCGGATGTCCGCCTGACAGTAATATATTTTAGCACAGCCTTTTGCAAAAAGCAAGCATTTTCTTCATATTTTTCGCAAAAATCCGGCTTTTGGCTTTTTGCCCAGTTTTTCCTTTTAATCTGGAAAGTATGACATCTAATCTTCTAAAAGTCGGCGGCGCAGCTGTACCAGTATCTTGCGTTCCCGCCGGGAGATCTGCACCTGTGTGGTATGCAGCACCTTTGCAGTTTCACTCTGGGTCTTGTTGCCATAAAACCGCAGGCGGATCAATTGCCTGTCCTGTTCCGGCAAAGCGTGAAGCACCTCTTCCAGACTGATACGTTCTGCCAATGCTTCTTCCGGGGATTCTACTGGAATATCCATCTGCCGGTTCTCTTCTTCATTTTCCGGGGTCAGGCTCATGGCAGGCTGTGCCGCCTGAATGGCAAGTGTGATGTTCTCTGCAGGTTCATTCAATTCTTCCGCCAGCTGAGAAAGGGTCGGCTCCGTACCGCACACTTTCATGTGATGCTCCCGTGCCGCCTGTACGCGCATCCCTAATTCTTTTAAGGAGCGGCTCACCTTGACTGTGCCGCTGTCCCGGAACAGTTTTTTGATCTCGCCTAAAATTACCGGCACTGCATAGGTAGAAAAGCATACGCCGCGGCTCTCATCAAAATTATCGCAGGCTTTTACAAGTCCCATGCATCCGGCACTGTACAGGTCATCGTACTCTATGCCCCGCCCGCGGAAGCGCCCGGCGCAGGCGTGCACCAGCCCTAGATTCTGCTCAATGAATGCGTCCCGCCGGGTCTTATCCGATACCATGCTCCTGCCTGCCTTTCCTGTTATGTATCATTCTCTCTGGGCCAGACGCTTGATGAGCAGCACCTTTGTACCCTTGCCGGGCTTTGAGATGACCTTGACCTTATCCATAAAGCTCTGCATCACCGCAAAGCCCAGCCCGGAGCGTTCCTCCGGGTTTCCGGTGGTAAACAGCGGTTCCATGGCCTGCGGGATATCCGGGATGGCCGATGCCCTTATCTAGCCACCGTGATGTGCACCTCCCGCCCGGGATAGACTGCAATGCTCATGGCCACCGGCCCGATGTGGTCCGGGTAGGCATGGACGATGCAGTTGGTCACCGCCTCAGACACTGCCGTTTTGATATCGGCCAGCTGCGGCACGGTGGGGTCGTACCGGGCAAGAAAGGCCGCCGCTGCCGCCCCGGGCGTAGCTTTCGTTCACACTGAGGGAATCGAACTGGATCTTTGTTGTGTTTTCCGCTTTCATGGTTTATTCCTCCTTCTGTCCTGCATCCGTGCAGGGGATGCGCGCCAGCTGCAGCACCTTTGCCAGCTGGGACGGTGTGTGCTGCACCCGCAGTGCCGTGCCCAGTGTGCGGGCAATGCGCTGCCGCCCCAGGATCAGCCCTACACCGGATGAATCCATAAATCCGACCCCGCCAAAATCCAGGATCATGGTCTGCGGGGCACGGCTGACCAGTGCATCATCCAGCTGGATGCGCAGGCTTTGCGCCGCATCGTGATCGATCTCGCCCGCAAGGTAGGCATAAAGCACATCGCCCGCCGGGCTGAAGCTTACCGTTGCCATGGTTTGTCCATCTCCTTTGCCAAAAATAAAAGATCCCGTACACATGGTTTCAGTGTACGGGATCTTTCGTTTATTTTTTAGGGAAGCGTGTCGGCTCAGCTGTTCACCAGCAGTTCGGCCGCTTCCAGCGCGGCAGCTTCACCGCCGCAGACCAGCAGGCCGCGGCGGGTGTTGGCATGAGCCAACTCCACTGCTTCGGCAATGCTGGTGCACATCTCGGCATCAAAATGATACTTTGCCTTTTCGGTCAAACGGGCCGTCATCTCGTCATCGCCGCCTGCCGGGGTGACAAGATACACCTTATCAAAGGGGTTCTCACTCATGCCGGGCATGGTGGACTTATCCTTTTTCTGCTCTTCAGGGGTCAGGCCGGTCTCCAGTGCGGAGAAGAACGCTTCGGCTCCCTCCTCCTCTGCCAGACCGATGATGGCGCTCATATGGCGCACCTTGGCCATGTTGAGCACACGCAGCAAGGCTGCTGCCTGCTGCGGGGTGCGGCAGGCATCCAGAATGATGAGTGGGCGCTGCGAGATGACCCGGATGCTGCTGCGGTTTTCCACCGCAGCCAGACCTTCCAGAATGGCATCGTCGGTAACATCAAAGCCCTTGCGGCACAGCGCCAGCGAAAGCTCCACAGCCATGGCAGCGCTGCCCGCCGCATGACGGCCCAGAAAAGCCAGCGGCACGGTATATCCGCCGTAGTCCACCTTGCTGGCAAACTTTTCTGCCTCCAGAAAGGTGATATCCTCCGGGTCCGGCACCACCAGCTCGCAGCCGCACTTGCCTGCGGCCACGATCAGCTCGCTGAGTACAGACTTGGGCTGCTCCGGCGCGGTGACGCAGATGCTTTCCTTGCGCATGACACCTGCTGCCAGAGCCGCAAGGCGCTCCACCGAGCGGCTCACACCGTCCGGGCCGACCGAGGTGACGGCGCACACCGGCATGCCGGGCAGCGCTTCCGCAAGGCCCGCATCCGGCAGTTCCACCACGGCCAGCGTGCAGCCCGCTGCGCCAAAGCAGTTGGCCGCAGCAGCCAGCTCCGCTGCATCCTGCGGCAGGGCTTCGGCTGCGGAAAGGGCATCCGCAGTCAGAGCCAGCAGGCCCTCGTCCACCGGGGCATCATCGATGCAGATGCGCTCCGACAGCGGGCGGCACCCGGCATGGTACAGGCCGGCATGGATCCCCTGTGCGTGCAGGATGGCCGCAAGCAGACGGGCCGTCACGGTCTTGCCTGCCGTGCCTGCCACGCCCACGAACTGCACCTTCTGCACCGGCGCGGTGAACGCGGCGCGCAGCTGTTCGGTGGAGGCAAAACCGTCCGGCAGGGCGGCAAAATACTGATTTGCCTGTTCGATGGTCATTGGTTACTCCTTATTACGATGGTTGAACAACAATCTGCACAGCGCCATGAGCACCAGCGCCGTAAGGATGCCCGCCAGAACACCGGCTGAATCCAGCCACACATCGGTGACCTGACTACTGCGTCCGGGCGAAAAGATCTGGATAGTCTCATCGGTCAGCGCAGTGAGCACGCCGCCCAGCATGGGCACGCTGATGTGCCAGATATACTGCCGGGTATACACCCGCATACACAGCATGAGCAGAAAGCCCTCCAGCATATACTCGCAGAAGTGTGCCAGCTTGCGCACGATGTGGTCGGTCAGGCGCTGGGCAAGGGCCGGATGGCCCAGACGGCGCAGAGCCGCCTGCAGCAGAGTGAGCACCCGGCTGCTGGACACAGTAGACACCGAGGCGATCTTCATGGAATTGGAAAAGATGAACGCGATGCAGCTGATGAGAGCAAGGGTAAAGATCACCCGCCCTGCGGTCACCCACGGCGAAGTGCGCTGTGCGCTGCTGTTATATTCCCCGCTCAAATCAGCCCAGAGCCTTGATGCTCTGCTCGATGTTGGCCAGCTTATCCTGGCTCTTGGCGTACTTATTGCGGATATCCTCCACCAGTGCCGCCGGGGCGCGCTCCACGAACTTGGGGTTGTTCAGCTGGTTCGCGAACATGGCCATTTCCTTTTCGGCCTTGGCCTTTTCCTTGTTCAGGCGGGCCAGTTCCTTGTCGCGGTCGATCAGCTCCATCATGGGGATGAAGCCGCGGGCGGCGTGGGTGGACACCTGCACCATGCCGTCGGTGCTGCCCTCGTACTTCTCGGTAAAGGTCACGTCGGTGGCAAAGGCGAACTTTGCCAGATAGACCTGTGCCTTCTGGAAGGGTGCAGCGTCGGCGGTCTCGATGATCATGCTGGTCTTTTTGGCGGGGTGGACATTCATCTCGGTGCGCATGGTACGCACGGCCTTGATGTAGTCCATGACCTTTTCAAAAGCTTCCTCTTCGTCGGCCCAGTTGTGAGCTTCGTCAAAGGTGGGCCAGCTCTGAGTCATGATGGTCTCGGCAGAGCCGGGCAGAGCCTGATACAGCTCCTCGGTGATGAAGGGCATGAAGGGATGCAGCAGCTTGAGGGCCTTGTCCAGCACATACACCAGCACACGGCGGGCGGTGTCGGCCTGCTCGGCATCACCGGAGTTCAGGCGGGGCTTTGCGATCTCGATGAACCAGTCACAGTAGACATCCCAGATAAAGCTGTTGATCTTGGCGGCGGCCAGACCCATCTCGTAGTGGTCGAGGTTGTCGGTCATGGCACCGGCCACCTGATTCAGCTTGGTGAGCACCCACTTGTCGCTCATGTCCAGCTTGTCCTCACTGGGCAGGCCCGGGGTAAAGTCCTCGGGCAGGTTCATCAGCACAAAGCGGGTAGCATTCCACAGCTTATTGGCAAAGTTGCGGGCAGCCTCCACCTTCTTTTCGATATAGCGCATGTCGTTGCCCGGGGTGGAGCCATCCACCAGCATAAAGCGCAGGGCATCTGCGCCGTACTGGGCAATGACTTCCAGCGGGTCGATGCCGTTGCCCAGACTCTTGGACATCTTGCGGCCCTGACTGTCGCGCACGATACCGTGGATGCAGACCGTGCTGAAGGGTGCCTTGCCGGTGTAGGCCAGACCGGAGAAGATCATGCGGCTGACCCAGAAGCCGATGATGTCGTAGCCGGTAACGAGGGTGTTAGTGGGGTAGAAATACTTGAGGTCTTCGCTCTCTTCATTGGGCCAGCCCAGCGTGCTGAAGGGCCACAGAGCGGAGGAGAACCAGGTATCCAGCGTATCGGGGTCCTGCGTGAGCTTTGCGCTGCCGCACTTGGGGCAGGCACAGGGAGCAGACTTTGCCACCACGGTCTCGCCGCAGTCGTCGCAGTACCATGCCGGGATCTGATGGCCCCACCACAGCTGACGGCTGATGCACCAGTCGCGGGTGTTCTTCATCCAGTTCATATAGTTCTTGGTGAAGCGCTCGGGCACGAACTTGATCTCGCCCTTTTCCACGCTCTCGATGGCGGGCTTTGCCAGCGGCTCCATCTTGACGAACCACTGCTTGGACACCATGGGCTCGATGGTGGAGTGGCAGCGGTAGCAGGTGCCCACCTCGTGCTTGAGGGGCTCGATCTCCTTCAGGAAGCCGCCTGCTTCCAGATCGGCCAGAATGGCCTTGCGGGCCTCGAGGGTGGTCATGCCGGCGTACTTGCCGCAGTCCAGCACCTCCGGCTCATTGATGGCGTTCTTGCCGGCGGCGAACAGGGCATCGGCAGCAGCCTTGTCGGCAGCACCGGTCATGTGGCCGTCGTAGGTGAACACACGCACGATGGGCAGGTCGTGGCGCAGACCCACTTCAAAGTCGTTGGGGTCGTGGGCGGGGGTGATCTTGACCACACCGGTGCCCTTGGTCATGTCGGCGTGCTCGTCGCACACAATGGGGATCTCCTTGTTCAGCAGGGGCAGCACCACATGGCAGCCGTGCAGATGGGCATAGCGGGGGTCATCGCCGTTGATGGCAACAGCGGTATCGCCCAGCATGGTCTCGGGACGGGTAGTAGCCAGCTCCAGCATCTCGCCGGTCTCCTTGACCGGGTACAGCAGGTGCCAGAAGCTGCCGTCCTTTTCCTCGTACTCCACCTCGGCATCAGAAATGGAGGTGTTGCAGTGGGGGCACCAGTTGACCATGCGGTTGCCGCGGTAGATCAGGCCCTTGTCGTACAGGCGCACGAACACTTCCTTGACAGCCTCGGAGCAGCCCTCGTCCATAGTAAAGCGCTCACGATCCCAGTCGCAGCTGCTGCCCAGCTTTTTCAGCTGGCTGACGATGCGGTTGCCGTACTTGGTCTTCCATGCCCATGCACGGTCCAGAAAAACCATCGCGGCCCACCATCTCCTTGGTCAGGCCCTCGGCACGCATGGCCTCCACCACCTTGGCTTCGGTAGCGATGGATGCATGGTCGGTACCGGGCACCCACAGGGCGGCATAGCCCTGCATCCGCTTGGTGCGGATGAGGATGTCCTGCATGGTGTTATCCACCGCATGGCCCATGTGCAGCTGACCGGTGACGTTCGGGGGCGGCATGACGATGGTGTAGGGTTTCTTGTCGGGGTCTGCCTTCGTGTGGAAGTAGCCGCCGTCCAGCCAGAACTGGTAGATGCGGTCTTCCACCTGGCTGGGATCGTACTGTTTTGCAAGTTCTTTCATAGGGTCCTCCCAGTAAAAAATGATGAAGTGGGACGAAAAAAGCCGTCCCACGGAACGTTCCATGGGACGGCTGTAATAACCGCGGTACCACCCAAATTGCGCAGAGCATCCTGCGCCCCTTGATGCCCCGGTAACGTGGGACAGCTCCGAGAGCGGCTTGCTCTTCAGCTCACCGCTCCTGCTCCAAAGTGACAGCACACCGCCGGGCCATACCGGGTTTTCAGCAGCCCCCGGCTCTCTGGATGGCAAAAGCGATGCACACTCTTCTTCAACGCATTTATAAAAAGAATATAGCGTTTTTGTGCGATTTGTCAATTACTTTTTCTTCAAAAGAATTTATCCCGATGCATCTTACGGTTTGGGCCTTATTCGTGAAAGCGCGTTTGGAGTGGCCCGCAGGCCACGACAAACGCAAATATAAAAAATATTTTTTCCGCTATCAATGGCCAGAGCAAACGCATCGGCCATTTTCAATCCGCGATCCCTTCATCCTTCAGCCTTGCAATGAGCCGCTCCATCAGGGCGATGCGGTTGAAGGGGGTCATCAGGTAAAAGCCGTCTGCATAGGGCGCTGCAGCCTGCGCGGCCTTCACCGAGACTTCCAGCCCCAGCTCTTCGCCCTGCGCACGGTCCAGCCCGGCAAAACGCTCAATGATCTCCGCATCCACATGGATGCCGTTGACCTCGTTCTCCATAAAGATGGCGTTGCGCTGGCTCACCACCGGCATGATGCCGGCCAGAATTTTCGCCTTTTCGCCCAGCGTTTCGCGGGTCTTTTTCAGGTTCACCACCGCCTGTGCGGAGAGCACCGGCTGGGTGAGGAAGCCGGTCATGCCGTTTTCCAGCTTTTCCACGGCGCGGCGCAGCTCCACGTCAAAGTTGCGGGCGTTCAGGTTCAGCGCACCGAACACGGTGAGGGGCGAGGGCATCTCCCGGCCCTCCCCTGCCAGCGAGACGATGTACTGCGCCAGCTTGCGGGAGTTGAACTGGTACACGTTTTTCACCTCGTCCCGCTCCGCGGTGGGGATGGGGTCGCCGGTGATGGCCAGCACCTCCCGCACGCCTCGGCGTACAGGCCCAGCAGCAGGGCCTTTGTGGCGTTCAGATTGCGGTCGCGGCAGGTCATGTGGGGCAGCACGTTCAGCCCCAGCTCCCGGTGCACCCGGCAGGCCACCAGCGAAGAATCCATCCGTGCCCGGGCAATGGGACAGTCCGCAATGGTCAAAAGGTCTGCACCAGCAGCCTGCAGGCGGCGTGCACCGTCCAGATAGCCGGTCAGGTCGGCATCCTTGGGGCTGTCCAGCTCAATGGCGATCACCTTTTGCCCGCGTTCAGCTTGCGCAGGAAGGCATCGTCTTTTTCCACCTCCGGCTTTGCGGCAGTGGAGACTGCTGCTGCCGGGGCTGCAGGCAGTGTTTCCGGCAAGGCATCCAGTGCCGCACGCAGGGCCGCAATGTGGGCAGGCGTAGTGCCGCAGCAGCCGCCCAGAATGCGCACACCCTCGGCAGCAAGGCGGGCCAGCTCCCGTGCAAAATATTCCGGCCTGCCCTGATACTGCACCCGGGTGCGTGTGACCACCGGGTAGCCCGCGTTGGGCATCACTGCAAGCGGCAGCTTTGTCTCGCCAAGCTGCTGCACCAGCGCACGCATGGCACCGGGAGCAGAAACGCAGTTCAGGCCCACAGCATCCACTGCACCGCAGGCAGTCATGCTGCGCACAAGCTCTGCGCAGTGACGGCCCTCGCGGGTGTAGCCGTCCGGCAGCACTGCAAAGGACACCAGCACAAAGGCATCCGGCACTGCTTCTTTGATCTGCCGCGCGGCTTCGGCCACACCGGCATCGCTGCTCAGCGTCTCAAACAAAAAGTTCTTTGCACCCAATGCGGCAAACCGCTCGGCAAGGGCCGTATAGATCTGTGCCGCCGGGAGTGCCTCGGTGTCCGGGGCCGGGCCAAGATCGGCAAACACGGCAGCGCTGGTCTTTGCAGCGGCCTGTGCAGCCAGTTTCCAGCCTTCGTCCGCCATGGCCTCCCACATGGGGTTCTGCGCTGCTGCCATGCGCGGCAGGCCGAAGGTGTTGGTCTTGATAGCATCGGCACCCGCTTCCAGATACGCGCGGTGCACGGTCAAAATGCCGTCCGGGTCCAGCAGGTTTGCCTGCTCACATTCCTGCCCGGGCTTTGCCTTATAATATGTACCCATGCCGCCATCGAACAGCAGCGGGCGCTTTTTTAAAATTTCACGCACATCCTTCATGAGGGAGTTCTCCTTTTTCCTACAAAAACGCTTGGCTTTCAGTTTAATGCACAAATGCCGTCCGGTCAAGCGTTTTTTCACGGCGGCGCTTGCAGGAACGCAAAATTTGTGCTATCCTATGCATACTTTATAAAGTGGGGAGGTGTGTGCCATGCGCCATGCCGGAACGCAAACGCTTGAGACCGACCGGCTTTTCCTGCGCCAGCTTCTGCCCGAGGATGCCGAGCAGATGTATACGAACTGGGCATCCGACCCGGAAGTGACTCGCTTTCTGCGGTGGGAGCCGCACAAAAACGCGCTGGAGACCGTAGGTCTGCTGGCGGCATGGGCCACCCTTTACCCGAACCCGGACTACTACCAGTGGGCCATTGTGGAAAAGGCTTCCGGGCAGGTGTTTGGCAGCATCAGCATCTTCAATGCTCTGCTCGGTGACCCGGCACAGAAAGCGCTCTGGCCGCAACAGGACTGCACAGACGGCATCTGGGAAGCAGGCTACTGCATCGGGAAGCACTGGTGGAACCATGGTTTTGCAACCGAAGCTTTAAAAGCAGCAGTAAACTACTGGTTTGAGAATACAGACGGCGGCTGGCTCACCTGCTGCCACGCAAAAGAGAACCCTGCCAGCGGCCGGGTGATGGAAAAAGCAGGCTTTCTCTACCACCACGATGCCATTGATCATAAATTTGACGGCACACCGGTGGAATGCAGAAGCTATCTGCTGACAAGAGAACGATATAACAGAAAGGACTTACCTTGAGCGAACTTTACGATATTTTGGTAGAAACACCCCCGACGAAGGTCATTCTGCTGGCGCTGGATCAGGGCCTGTGGGACTGCGAGCGCAGCCTTGCAGAGCTTTCCGCCCTGTGCGAAGCAAACCACATGGAAGCCGTGGCACAGGTGACCCAGAAGCGCCAGACCCCGGAGACCGGCATCGTGCTGGGCAGCGGCAAGCTGGAGGAAGCATCCCTTGCCGCCGAAACGCTGGGCGCGGAATGCGCCGTATTTGACGGTGAACTGACCGGCAGCCAGATCCGCAACATCTCCAATGCGCTGGGCGGACTGGAAGTGATCGACCGCACCATGCTGATCCTTGAAATTTTCCGCAGCCGCGCCGTCACCAACGAGGGCAAGCTGCAGACCGAACTGGCCCTTCTGCGCTACCGCCTGCCCCGTCTGCAGGGCATGGGCGAAGCGCTCAGTCGTCAGGGCGGCGGTGGCGGCGGCGGCGGTGGTGCCCGCCGCGGTGCCGGTGAGACCAAGCTGGAACTGGACCGCCGCCATGTGCATGCCCGCATCGATGCGCTGGCTGAAAAGCTGGCCGAAATGGAAAAGCGCCGGGGCGAGAGCCGCAAGGCCCGTGCCAAGACCGGGATGCCGGTGGTCAGCCTTGTAGGCTATACCAACGTGGGCAAATCCAGCCTGATGAATGCTCTGTGCGGCCCCAGCGTAGCGGAAGCGGACATGCTGTTCGCCACACTGGACCCCACCAGCCGCAAGCTGATACTGCCCAGCGGCATGGCGGTGCTGCTGGTGGACACGGTGGGCTTTGTGTCCCGCCTGCCCCACAATCTGGTGGAAGCCTTCAAGTCCACGCTGGAAGAAGCGGCATGGTCGGACGTGATCATCCGTGTGGCAGACGCAGGCGATGAACAGCGGGAAGAGCAGCTGGCCGTCACGGATGAGGTTCTGGACGGGCTGGACTGTGCGGACATCCCCCGCCTGACCGTCTACAACAAGTGCGATAAGCCGGGTGCCATGAGCTTTGACCCGGACATCCTGCTCACCAGTGCCAAGACCGGCTACGGTCTGGACACCCTGCTGGCAAAGCTGGACGAGGTGCTCAGCGACCGGGTGCACACCTTAAAGGTGCTGCTGCCCTACGATAAACTGGGCCTTGCCGCCCCCATGCGGGAGCGCGGCAGCGTGCAGGTGGAGGAATACCGGGAGGACGGGCTGTATCTGGAGGGCATCGTCAAGACGGAAGACCTGCACTGCTTTGAAGGGTATCTGGTCTGATAGGCGTACACGATCTAAATCGCCTCCGCTGTGCTCCGGCTATCATCAGCAGAATAATATTTTGAGATAGAACAAGCCCGGAAAGTCTGCGGACTTTCCGGGCTTGCATTTTCACGGGCGGGGTCGCAGCCGAAAGCAGCTGCTCTATGGGTCGAATACATTGTCTGCCACTGCTTTTTTCAAAAAGAAAAATCCCCAACAAACACAAAAACCCGCCTGGCAGCGGGTTTTTGTGTATAGAGGGGTGGGAAAGTATATAAAGTGGTGAATCTCAAATTCAAAGCGGCAGACGCTTTCTGTGCTGCGCTGCCTTGCATGATGTATTATACCCCTTTTTGTTTCTTGTCAAACTAAATTTTCCGGTTTTACTTTAAATTAAGTCTTTTACTTTTTCGATTAAAACTTTATATAATTTAACGCAAAGCAAAGCAAAAAGCTAAAAATTTTTTTGAACTTTTTG
>ENA-OQJC01000563-OQJC01000563.1-human-gut-metagenome-genome-assembly--contig:-NODE-563-length-11053-cov-5.822900_pt1 | contig 11053 bp, 10 predicted proteins | sample MGYA00242600_ERZ504766 | MGnify/ENA primary metagenome ERZ504766 (study PRJEB26092, sample SAMD00036364) | human gut metagenome | host: Homo sapiens | study: EMG produced TPA metagenomics assembly of...
TACGACGCCCCCGACGATGAGGGCGAGGCGGCCTGCCGCGCCCTTGGAGCTGAGCTCGCCTAGCGGCAATGAGCTCCGCCCGTAACGCGCTCTGCACCAAAACACATTCGCGTCCCAACAAAAACGGGAGCCGGATCACATCCGGCTCCCGTTTTCTGCTATGTCAGTCATATAAAGCGGCTACGAGATATTGCCCAAAAACGCCTTGGTGCGTTCGCTCTTAGGATGGTCGAAGACCTCGCTCGGCGTGCCATCCTCCACGATAACGCCGCCGTCCATAAAGACGACGCGGTCGGCGACGTCGCGGGCAAAGCCCATCTCGTGCGTCACCACGATCATGGTCATACCGTCATGCGCAAGATCGCGCATGACGCCCAATACATCGCGGACAAGCTCAGGATCGAGCGCCGACGTGGCCTCGTCAAAGAGCATCACGTGCGGATTCATCGACAGGGCGCGGGCGATGGCCACGCGCTGCTGCTGACCGCCCGAAAGCTGACTCGGCATAAAATCGATGCGCTCGGCCAGGCCGACCTTGGTCAGCTCCTCGATGGCAATCTTCTCGGCCTCTTCCTTGCTGCGCTTGAGCACCTTTTGCTGCGCAAGCATGACGTTCTTTTTGACCGACAGGTGCGGGAACAAGTTGAACTGCTGAAACACCATGCCCAAGTGCGTACGCACCTTATTGAGGTCAACGCCCTTGGCGCACACATCCACGCCCTCGACGACAATCGAACCACTCGTGGGCTCCTCGAGACGGTTAATGCAGCGAAGCATCGTCGACTTGCCCGAACCCGAAGGGCCCAGGACTACGACGACCTCGCCCTTGTGCACATCAAGGTCGATGTCGCGCAGGACCACGTTATCGCCAAAGGCCTTCTGGAGATTCTTGATGCTGACGACGACCTCGTTCGAGTTATTGGTTTCGCTCATAATAGAACCTCCTTACAGACCAGCGATATGGTCGGCGGGCGTCGCGACAACCTGTCCGGCGCTCTTGGTGGGACGCTTCTTTTTGGTTTCGGCCGTACCCAGCAGCCTCGCCTCAAGACCGCTCACCAAGCGCGCAAGCGGCAGGGTAATGACCAGATAGAACAGGGCGGCAACCACATACGGCGTAATGGAACCCGTCGTTGCCACGATGGTGCGGGCGTTCATGACGATCTCGACCACGCCCACGGCGGCGAGCAGCGACGTATCCTTGTAAAGCAGGATAAACTCGCTGGTCAGCGTAGGCAGGACATTGCGGAACGTCTGCGGAATCATGACATAGAGCAGCGTCTGGAAGGCATTCATGCCCAGCGAGCGAGCAGCCTCGTTTTGGCCCTTGGGGATCGATTGAATACCGGCGCGGAAGATCTCGCACAAGTACGCAGACGAGTTCATGGCCATGACGATAACGCCCAAGACATAGTCGTCCACCTTGACGCCGGCAAGCGGCAGACCGAAGAACGCGATATAGATCTGCAGGAACGCCGGCGTACCGCGGATGATATTCACATAGATGCCGGCAAGACAACGCAGAATACGCGACTTGGAGATACGCATGAGCGACAGGGCAAAGCCAAAGGGGATCGCCAGCGGAAACGCCACAAGCACGATCGAGAGCGACATAAGGAAGCCCTTAAAGACGATCGGCAGGCTCTGGACCAAAATCACCGGGTTCAAGAACAGGCGCAGGAACATATTGGAGTTCCAGGCCTCGACCCACGGCTGTTCCTTAAGATCGGCCAGGAAGTTATCGAACGCCGTCACGCCCTTGATCTCCACCGACGGAATCTTGGAGATCTTCTTGGTCGAACCATCGGCCAAAGTGTAGGTGCCGCTAAAGGCCTCATCGCCGCCCTCGACGGGGAACGTCACGCCGTAAACCTCGACACGGAAAAAGCCGCCGGCAGGCGCCGTCTCGCCAAAGTCGATCTTGAGCGTCTGACCGTCAGCCTTGCACGTGGGCTTCATGGGCGTACGATCCATGAGGTCCTCGCCCGAGAGCATCGTCAATCGCGTGTCATCGGTACCAAACGTCGTGCCGTCGACAAACGTCAGCGAAAGACCGCTCAGCTCCTCGTCGGCATCGGCCTGAACTTCCCAGGTAATGCGCGTCTCGGTGCCGCCGACCACAGCGCTGCCCGAACCGGTGTTGGGTCGGGCGGTAATCTTTGCGGTCTCAAGCGCCTGGGCGGTCGAAGGCGCGGCTGTCCCCGCGCACAACAAAGCGAGCACCACAGCTAGGGCGCAGGCTAGTTTTTGGAGCATCGAGGGCAGCGGAAAACGCCGACCCATGGCCCCTTCGTTCAATCGAGACAAGGTGGCTCCTATCGTAGAAGTTGCCGGCAAAACGAGACGGAAACGCTCTCCGTCGAGAGAAGCACAAAGGCCCTCTCCGCAAAACGGAAAGGGCCTACGCGCAATCAAGCATCTATTTACTTGATGTTGTACTTAGCCATGAGGGCGTCGACGGTACCGTCGTCAGTCAGGTCCTTGATGGCCTGGTTGATGTCGTCCTTGAGCTTGGTGTTGCCCTGGTTGATGGCGATGGCGTACTCCTCGCCGGTGCTGATCTGCTTGATGGTCTGGCAGGTGTTGAACTGCTCGGCGGTCAGCTGGCTGGCAACGAGCGTTGGTGACTACGGCGTCGCCCTTATCGGACTGCAGGGCGCTGAAGCACTCGGTGGCGTCCTTGTAGGGGACAATCTTGGCCTTGGGGAAGGTTCTCCTGGGCAAAGGACCTCGGCGGTCGAGCCAGACTGGACGATGATGTAGCGTCGGCGTTGTTGAGCTTCTCGCTGTAGTTGTCGGCCGTGATGTCGGTGTTATCGACCTTGGTCACGATAGCCTGATCGTCCATGTAGTAGGAATCGGAGAAAGTGACTTCCTTCTCACGCTCGGGCGTGTCGGTGATAGCCGCGATGGAGACGTCATATTTGGCGCCCGAAGCGACGCCCGGAACCAGCGTGTCAAAGTCATTGTTGACATACTCGACATCCAGGCCCAGCTTGTCGCCGATAGCCTTGATGAGCTCAAGGTCAAAGCCCTGATAATCGCCGTTGTCATCCTTGTACTCAAACGGAGCGTACTCGGCAGAGGTGCCGACGGTCAGCGTACCGTCCTTGACGAGCGCGTACTCCTTGGAGCCGTCGACCTTCTCGACCTTAGCGTCGTCAGAGCTGCTGGAACTGGCATCAGAACCAGAGGTGGCGTTGGACGAGCCGCAGCCCGTCAGAGCGAGGGCGAGCGCCATAGCACCCGTGGCGGCAAATGCGCCAAGCTTCTTCAGCTTCATAATCAGTCTCCTTCCAAAGACCCCACGTGATTCAGAGGTCTGCAAAAACTGAGGGTTATTATGCACCCGCTTGGAAGAATCTGCAATTAGAAAACTGATTGAAACAAACCCATAACGTGAATGGAGCACTCCACTTTATGACAGTCATCACTGCTGCAACGACCTTAACAATTTGATTTCAGCCGCATAACCTGCAAGTTCGTTCGGTGTCTCCAAAATGAATGGCAATGCGCGCAAGCGGTCATTCGATACAATATTCTGCATAACCTGCATACCGCCGCCAAACTCTTCGCTACCCAGGTAGCCCTTACCGATGCATTCGTGGCGGTCCTTATGGGCGCCGCAGGGATTCTTGGAGTCATTGATATGCACGGCGTGCAGGCGTTCGATACCCACCACACGATTGAACTCGTCAAGCACACCGTCAAGATCGTGGACGATGTCATAGCCGGCGTCATTCACATGGCAGGTGTCCAGGCAAACGCCCAACTTGGCCGACAGCTCGGGGCGCTTGTCGGCAACGCCCTCGATGATGAGCGCCAGCTCCTCAAAGCTGCGGCCCACCTCGGTGCCCTTGCCGGCCATGGTCTCGAGCAGCACCGTCGTCTGCTGACCCTCAAACATCACCTGGCACAGGGTGTCGACGATCATCTGAATGCCGGCGTCGGAGCCCTGCCCCACATGCGCACCGGGATGGAAGTTGTAGTAGTTGCCGGGCAGCGCCTCCATGCGCCGCAGGTCCTCTGCCATGGCCTCCAGGGCAAACTCGCGCGCCCGCTCTTTGGCCGAGCAGGGGTTATAGGTATACGGGGCATGAGCCACGAGCGGGCCAAAGTCGTTTTGCTCCATAAGCTCGCGCAGGGCCGCCACATCATCCATGTCAAGGTCTTTCGCCTTGCCGCCGCGCGGGTTGCGCGTAAAGAATGCAAAAGTATTGGCGCCAATGGACAGCGCCGTCTCCCCCATTGCCCGATAGCCCTTCGTCGTGGATAGGTGACACCCGATCGTCAGCATCCCCAGCTCCCCTCATCAGTTGCGGTGAAATAGTTCCTGTTTGGCCCATATTCTGCCGCAAACAGGAACTATTCCACCGCAACTTATAAAAGGGGCATCAGAGATGCGGGTCACCAAGCACTACGGCTACGGGCGCCAGCGTCATGATCCCCTACGCGTCAGCGCCAAGCCCTAGAGGGCTAGACGGATTGCTTCGATAATACGCGCGCAGCGCTGTGTGGCGGCAAGGGGCATGACGGGACTCTCGAGTTTCCCCGCCCGGATGAGCTGGGTCGCATGCTGGATTTCGCCGTAGAAATCATCGACCTCAAACGGGGCATTTATTTCGAGCATTCGTCCGTCGGAGCACTTCACATGGGCGAGCTCGGGGCGATGAAGGCGCTCGATTTCCAACGAGCCCCGCTCGCAGGCAATCGTTAAGCGGCTTTCATATGCTGCTTTGCCGTCGACCACCATATGAATGGGTATACCGCCGACACTCATATGGATCTCATCGGCCCAATCCACGCGGCCGCCCGATACGTCACGCCAGCGAACTTCACGAGACGAAACATCGCACGCACCCGCAAGCAGATCCTCAAACCACCCGACCGCATAGCAGCCCATGTCATATAGACAGCCACCCTGCAACGGATCGAGCAGATAACTCGAAGGGGACTCACCATAATCGAGTTTTTGCACGCTTTCGATCGAAACGATACGGCCGAGCTCGCCCAACGCAAGCAAGCCCTTCACGCGAGTATGCATCGGGCAAAACCGATTTTTCATCGCTTCCATAAACGGCACGCCGCACTCACGGGAAACGGAGGCGATCGCATGGGCCTCTTCTTCATTCAAAACGGCCGGCTTTTCGCACAGTACGGCCTTTCCCGCGCGCAGTGTCCGACAGACCCAATGCGCATGCATGCCATGTGGAAGAGCCAAGTAGATTGCGTCGACATCGGGGTCGGCAATCAGCGCATCATAAGCCGCATCGCCGCTATCGTCAGCCGTGGCATAACTGTGCGCGGCATCAATCGAAAACGCCCTGCAAAACTCCTCAACATGCGAAGGAGTGCGGCCGGCGGCAGCCACAAGCCGTGCCCCGTCCACCTCCTTGAGCGACGATGCAAATCGATGCGAAATGTGTCCAGCGCCCAAAACGCCCCAACGAACCTCACGCAAATCATCACATGAATCCCGATGGCCCACGACAGCCCCCTTCAGTTGCGGTGAAATAGTTCCTGTCGATGCCTTATTCTGCCGCAAGCAGGAACTATTCCACCGCAAGTTATAAAAGGGTCACGAGGAGCGCGTTTTGCCGAAGGCCTTAAGCACCGCCGTCACGGGGCCAGGCTGAAAACGGCGGCGTACGTCGTCCAAGCGCCCGGGGATATCGATGTGCTGCGGGCAATGCCGCGCGCATTTGCCGCACTTGACGCAATTGCTCACCAGCTTGGGCTCGTTCGTCCGCACCGCGCTCGCCGTGAAGTATTGAGACAGCCCCGTAAACCAGCTGTGCGCATAGCTTGCGTTGTAGGCAGCAAAACACCCAGGGATATTGATGCCTTTAGGACACGGCATGCAATAGCCGCATCCCGTGCAGGGCACGCGATTCGATTTTTCAAACTCTCCCAGCACACGCGCGATGGTATCGAGCTGCTCTGTCGTCATCGAATTCGGCAGTGCGCAATCCGCCAATGCCGCGTTCTCGTCCACCTGCGCTGTATCGGTCATGCCCGAAAGCAGCATCGTGACTTGAGGATGGTTCCACACCCACGAAAGGCCCCAAGTAGCCGGCGTCTTCAGGTACGGATCGCGTACGTCATCGAGCACGGCGCGGGCCCGCGGAGGCAGCTTGCCCGCCAGGCGTCCACCCAAAAGCGGTTCCATCACAAACACCGCGAGCCCGCGCTCGGCGGCTGCCATGAGTCCCGCGGTTCCCGCTTGGTAGCGCTCTCCGGCATAGTTGTACTGGATCTGGCAAAAGTCCCAGTCATACGCGTCAAGCATCGTGAGGAAGTCCGCCGCACTGCCGTGGTACGAAAAACCTATCTGGCGAATACGCCCCGCAGCCTTTTGGCGCGCAATCCAGTCCTCGATGCCCAACGCCGCCACGCGCTCCCACTGGGCGGGCGAGGTGATGTTGTGCATAAGGTAGTAGTCGATATGGTCGGTCCGCAGGCGGCGCAGTTGCTCATCGAAGAACCGGTCGAAATCCTCCGCACACTTGCACGAAGCGTGCGGCAACTTGGTCGCGAGCAAAATCCGGTCGCGCAGACCCAGGCGCTCAAGCGAAGCTCCCACGCACACCTCGTTACCGGGATAAAGATATGCGGTATCCAGATAATTAATCCCCTGTTCCACCGCACGGGAAATGATGGCATCGGCCGTCTTCGCATCGGGGTATCCCGGCGCACCGGGAAATCTCATGCAGCCCAGACCCAGAGCAGATATTCGGTTACCACTTTTGGGGTCAACGCGGTATTGCACGGCCCCTCCCTTCGCCGTCAGCGCTCGGCAAGGCGAAACACAATGGTCGCGCGGCCGAAACATCGTGGAATCGCAATCGAGAACGTATCGTAACGTAGCAGAAATCGAGCTGTCACGGCACCGCTTTAACATCAGCAAAAAGCCCGATGAAAGGAGGCGAGCGTGACCACGCGCGAGGACGCCTACCCCTATCCCGGAGAACAATACATCCTCTCGGTCGACCGTTACCAGATCGAGGTCATGGACCATCTGGACGAGCTTCCCGCCACAGGCGCCGTCATCTTCTGCACCTTCCCTAAGGTCCGCGATGGTGTCGGATACCCCGCGCGCGTCTTTGCGGTCTGCCCTGCAGCGTAGCGTCCAGGCAAACGTTTCTTTTTTATAACAGCCGCCGCGCCGCATTCAACAGTCTCAATAGCAAAAAACCGCCGCAAAGGGCACTCCCCTTGTGGCGGTTTTCATGTTCAGCCATGGCCAACAGTCATTTTCGCAACAGTTAGAGATGCGACTCCGGCACCTCGTCCTCGTCATCGCAGCAAAGAACCACGCCCGCGCTTCCCAGCAGTGCGGCCGCAATCAGCGCGCCAACCACGATTGGAGCAGCCCCGCATGGCCCCTGCATGCCCGCAATGAGCGCGGTCGTAGGACCAAGGCAACCAAGCACCAATGCGACGGCGGCAACGGCAATATCTCGAGCGTTCACAAGACCACTTCCTCCACGAGAAAGACCTTATTTCTCATGAACCAGTGTGCCCCGCGCCCATATGCGCGGCGTACTGCCACGGTAAGCACTCTGTTAACTCAAGCACGCACAAAAAACGGGCGCCTTTACGTTGCCCAAAGGCTCGGTAAAGACGCCCGCCTGTCATGTCCTATTGGCTTATGGCAGATTACCAACCGGTATAGTAGTCGGTGGTTCCGGCTGCGCAGCCGGAGTCATAGACCTTGCACTCGCCCTTGGAACCGGTAAACGTGGAGCCTTGGGCCTTATCACCCGCGGCCACGACGTAGTAACCATCGGAATCGCGCCAAAAGCCCTCGGAATCCTGCGTCCATTCGCCCGTGCGGTGGTGATACAACACGTTGCTGCTGTAATAAGTCTCGCGACGGCCGTTATAGTTATTGACGCCGCTCGAGCGCGTCAGGCCCGAGCCGTTCGCGTAATACGCAGCAGACGCGTAAGACGAGCCGGAGCCGACGTTGTAATACGAAGCCTGAACGGCCTCAGCGGCCTCGGCGGCTTCCGCCTCGGCGGCCGCAGCCTCGATCGCCTCGCGCTTAGCATCCTCGAGCGTCGCGCGCAGCTCATCGAGCTCGGTCGACTTGGCGTCGACCTCCCCCATCGTCAGCAGGCTACCCGCACCGTCGATGCATTCTTGAAGCACGGCGCGCTCGTCATCGGTGGCATAGTCGCCATACATGTTCATGATAATTTGAGCGCGAACTTCCAAAGAGTCGCGCTTGGCCCCCATGGAGGCGTTCCACTCCTGCATGGAGCCAAAACCATCGCCGCGATAATCGACGGGCTGCATCAACGTGGTCTCGGAGGGCGCGGACCCAACCGCGTCGGACAGCGTCGCCGCGTGGGCCTCGGTTACGCCGGCACCCACCAAAAGCGCCACGGCAAGCGTGGCAGAAAGGGCGGCGGCCTTCGGTTTTCGTGAATCGATCCTCATGTAGCTGGAAACCTCCGTAGTGCGTTTTTGCTGCGTTTGAGCTGTGTGTGATTCGATCGCGCTGCATAGTACCCCGAGCAAATCGCGACCTGCGGTTTTACTCAAAAGGCGCACGTCAATTGCGTAAAACTCACATCCTCTCAACAGGAGTTTTTCCACAACTCGAATGCATAAAGCGTGCCAAAAACCCTGTTTTTGCACCCTCTCTATGCAAAAAAGGCGCCGGTGCGACCATTGTTCGCACAGGCGCCTTGAGCAGGCATTTTATGCAGTTATACCTATCGAGTCGCAAGGGGTCCTTGCACAAGTCGCCCTACTCGTCCAGTGCGGCAAAGGCCTGCTTCAGATCCCAAATGATGTCCTCGGCGTTCTCGGTACCGATGGAAAGTCGAATCGTGGAGGGCGTAATGTTCTGCTCGGCGAGCTCCTCGGCAGAGAGCTGGGAGTGCGTGGTGGTAGCCGGGTGCACGACGAGCGACTTGACGTCGGCCACGTTGGCGAGCAGCGAGAAGACCTGCAGGTGGTCGATGAACTTCCAGGCAGCCTCCTGGCCACCCTTGATCTCGAAGGTGAAGATCGAAGCGCCGCCGCGGGGGAAGTACTTCTGATAGAGCTCATGGTCGGGGTGCTCAGGCAGGCTCGGGTGGTTCACCTTGGCGACGTGGTTGTCACCAGCCAGGAACTCAACGACCTTCTTGGTGTTCTCGACATGGCGGTCGACGCGCAGCGACAGGGTCTCGGTGCCCTGGAGCAGGATCCAGGCGTTAAACGGGCTAATGCAAGCGCCCTCGTCACGCAGCAGGATGGCGCGGACATAGGTCGCGAAGGCGGCAGGGCCGGCAGCCTCGGCAAACGAGACGCCATGATAGGAGGGATTGGGCTCGGCGATCTGCGCATACTTGCCGCTCGCCTTCCAGTCAAAGTTGCCGCCATCGACAATCACGCCGCCCAGCGAGGTACCGTGACCACCAATGAACTTGGTCGCGGAGTGGACGACGATATTGGCGCCATGCTCCAGCGGACGGAACAGATACGGGGTGCCGAAGGTGTTATCGACGACAACCGGCAGACCGTGCTTCTTGGCGACCTCGGAGATAGCGTCGATGTTGGGAATGTCGGAGTTGGGGTTACCGAGCGTCTCGAGGTAAATGACCGTGGTGTTGTCCTTGATGGCGTCCTCGACCTCGTCCAGGTTGTGGGCATCGACGAAGGTGGTCTCGACACCAAACTGGGAGAGCGTGTGCTCCAGCAGGTTGTAGGAACCGCCGTAGATGGTCTTCTGGGCGACCACGTGGTCACCGGCCTGGGCGAGGGCCTGCAGGGTATAGGTGATGGCGGCGGCGCCAGAGGCGACGGCGAGGCCAGCAACGCCGCCCTCGAGCGCAGCGATGCGGTCCTCAAAGACGCCCTGGGTGGAGTTGGTCAGACGGCCGTAGATGTTACCGGCGTCGGCAAGACCAAAGCGGTCGGCGGCGTGCTGGGAGTTGCGGAACACATAGCTCGTGGTCTGGTAGATAGGCACGGCACGGGAGTCGGATGCAGGATCGGCGCTCTCCTGGCCAACGTGCAGCTGCAGGGTATCGAAACCAAAGGTGTGCTCGGGGTTGTTGATAAGCTGGCTCATGATGATCTCCTTGATCGAACAAAAGTAATAAGAGTAAGAGAAGTAAGTCGCTGTCTCCTGATCACGCCGACGGGCGCAAACAGGAGCCCGGCATTCGTCTTGGTAAGCAATTCATATGCGGGCCTCCTTTCGCATCCCGGTTCCGTGGTCGGCTTAATTACCTACCGCCTTTGTGTGTTTTGAATAGTACGAGCATTGTTTCCCTCGGTCAATCACTTAAAAGCGCTAATCTGTTATCTGTTTTATAGATAGCAATCGAGAGGATGGCGTCGATGACCCTTCAGCAGCTTCGTTTTCTGATTGCCGTGGCAGAGTCTGGCTCAATCAACGCTGCAGCTCAGCGCCTCTATACCGCTCAGTCCAACATCTCAAACGCCGTCAAAAGCCTGGAACAGGAGCTCCATCTGGAGATCTTTACGCGCTCCAGCCGCGGCGTCACGCTCACCAACGACGGCACCGAGCTTTTGGGCTATGCGCGCCAGGTCGTAGAGCAGGCCGACATGCTCGAGGCACGCTACGAGGACGGCGGCACACCCCAGGCGCGCCTTGCCGTCTCGGCCCAGCACTACGCTTTTTCGGTCGAGGCCTTTGTCAACGTCGTCGAGCGCTGCCGCGACAGTAAGTTTGAGTTCATCATGCGCGAGACCACCACCTCGCAGATCATCGACGACGTCCGCGCATTTCGCAGCGATATCGGCATTCTGTACCTGGATGACTTTAACGCCCGCGTTCTGCAGAAGGCCTTCGCCGATGCCCGCGCAAGCTTCCATCCCCTCTTCGACGCGACGGTCCACGTCTTCGTTAGCGAACGCCACCCGCTCGCACGCCGCCCTCAGCTGTCCCTTGCCGACCTCACGCCCTATACGCGCTACAGCTTTGAGCAGGGAACCTCAAACTCCTTCTATTACGCCGAGGAACCTTTTAGCTATATCCCTTGCGACCGCAACATACGAATCTCGGACCGCGGAACACTTACTAACTTAC
>ENA-OQJC01000564-OQJC01000564.1-human-gut-metagenome-genome-assembly--contig:-NODE-564-length-11040-cov-3.294145_pt1 | contig 11040 bp, 11 predicted proteins | sample MGYA00242600_ERZ504766 | MGnify/ENA primary metagenome ERZ504766 (study PRJEB26092, sample SAMD00036364) | human gut metagenome | host: Homo sapiens | study: EMG produced TPA metagenomics assembly of...
GCGCGTTTTTAGGTTTTTCCTGATTTTCGTCGGGGAGAAGCTTAGAACAGGAGAATATTCCTGCGTAGCTCAGTTGGCAGAGCATCCGACTGTTAATCGGACGGTCACTGGTTCAAGCCCAGTCGCAGGAGCCACATGAAAGCCCTTGGAAATCAAGGGCTTTTTGTTACTCTAACGAATCAAGCACGTCGTCGATCAGCGTGCGCTCGTGCGGTCCATCGGTCTTGAGCCGAGGAAAGCGCCGCAACGCGTTGGCGGGACTTGCTCCGGCCGCGCGCGCCACATTCGATTTCGACTCGCCGTGCGCCAAAGCCGTTTCCGCAAGACGGTCCACCAGCGAGTCCGACACCTTGCGGATCTGCTCGGCAACCCACAACTGCGCCAGTTCGGGGGAGAGCGCGTAATCGTCCTGCAATTCGCTTGACGCTTCCTGCACGGCCGCCCACAGCACCATAAAAGGCTTCTGATAGTAGGTGATCCGATCGTAATCGGACTCGCTTTCCAGTTGCTGCAACGCTTTGCGCTGTGACGTGTTATCGCTCATACGTTCCATCGTATGCCGAGACACGCCCGGAGCCTGTGGATAACTCATCCTCCGACCACAGGGCCGTTTCAGCTGGACAAGCACAACTTCACACTGTCATGCTGGCGATTTACCACAGCACAACGCAACGGCGCAAACACAGCAACGTGAAGGAGCCATCATGGACGAACGTGAATATCGCAGGCGAATCCGACGGAACAGAATCGCACAGGAGGAAAAGAAGCGCATCCGCCAGCAGTTGCGCCAAACCATGGTCGTATGCGCTCTGGCGTGTGTCATGCTGCTCGTGTGCTGCCTATGGTCGGCCGAACCGACGTATGCGAAAACGAATGCGGCGACCGCGTCCGGTTCCTGCGCCGTCCTGATGCGATGGCCGCTGAACGGCGCGCAGGTGGTCGGCAAGTACGATGCGCCGAAACAACAGTGGCTTCCAGGCCATCGGGGTGTCGACCTGCTTGCGGACCCTCAGGAAGCCATCGTCGCGCCCGCGGACGGCGTGATCGCCTTCAGCGGCAACGTGGGAGGCAAAGCCGTGGTCACCATCCGGCATGGAGGCGACCTTTCCGGCCTGACCTCGACGTTCGAACCCGCCATTGCGGAACGCGATGTCGGCGCACATGTTGCGCAAGGGGAGCGTTTCGCGCGTGTGGAGGGCGAATCCGACCATTGCGACGAGCGGTGCCTGCATTGGGGGATAAAATCGGAAGGACGGCAATACACCAATCCGGAAAGCAAAACCCGTACGGTGAGAATCGGATTGAAAGGCCTGTGAAACAGGGGTCGACAGAACCATTGATTTTGTCCATACGTCGTGGCCTCGTACGAAAAAAGTGAAGCTCTCAGGCTATGATGCTACATGTACGACGATTACGCAGGGGAGAAATGCCATGTACAAGGAATACACGCGGCCTTTGGAACAGCAGATCGACACGGATAAGAACATTTTCTCGGTGCTTGATGAACGAGCGAACCGCACTCCGAACGATTCATTGGTCGAATACAAGAACGAGCATGGCGAGTGGTCGTCGTTCAGCGCCACCGAATTCCGTGCCAAGGTCATCGCCATCGCCAAAGGCCTGATCGCCCAAGGCATCATGCCCGGCGAATCGGTGTCCATCATCTCTCACACCTGCTGGCAGTGGACTGCGCTCGACGTGGCCATCATGTCGATCGGAGCGCTCACCGTTCCCGTATACGAGACGAATTCTCCCGCGCAGGTCAAAATGATCTTCAACGACGCCAACGTCAAAATGGCGTTCGCAGAAGATGACGCGCAACGCGACAAGATCGAATCCATCAGAAACGAATGCTCCAATCTTGGCGACGTCTACGTCATCGGACTTGGCGCGATCGACACGATGATCGAATACGGACATGCCGTGTCCGACGCCGAATTCCAAGAGCGCGAACATGCAGTCAAAGGATCGGACCTCGCCACCATCGTGTACACCTCCGGCTCCACAGGCACGCCAAAAGGCATTGAGCTCACCCATTCCAATTTCGTGTTCATCACCTATTCGGGCATTAGCTCCATGCCCGATATCGCGATGAAGCCGAACCGTCGTCTGCTGCTGTTCCTTCCACTGGCGCACGTGTTCGCACGCTACATGCAGTTCTTCTGCTTCGCAGGTAACGTCTCGCTCGGCCTATCCAGCAACTTGAAGACGATCCTGGCTGATTTCAAAGCGTTCAAGCCGACGTTCATCCTTGCCGTGCCGCGTATCTTCGAAAAGATATACAATGCGGCGTCGCAAAAGGCCGGAGCCGGCCTCAAAGGACGTATTTTCGCAGGTGCCACGCAGACGGCGCGCGACTGGTCGTACGCACAGCAGTCAGGCGAAGGCATTCCGGTTGTCTTGAATCTCAAGCATGCGCTGTACAACAAGCTGGTGTACTCCTCGATCATGGACGTGTTCGGCGGCCATGTGGAATACGCGGTTTCCGGAGGCGCTCCGCTTGATTCATCCATCGCGCATTTTTTCAATGGCGTCGGACTGCCGCTGCTGGAAGGCTATGGCATGACCGAAACCTGCGCTCCGTCAAGCGTCAATCCGACCTCCGGATACAAGATTGGCACCATCGGACTGCCTCTGCAGGGCGTGGCCATGGGTGTCGACGAGGAAGGTGAACTGTGCATCAAGAGCCCGGCCGTATGCGCCGGCTACCACAACAATCCCGACGTCACCAGGCAGCAGATTGTCGACGGCTGGCTGCATACCGGTGATCTTGGTTCCATCGACGACGAAGGCTTCGTCTCCATCGTCGGACGTAAGAAGGACCTCATCATCACCGCCGGCGGCAAGAACGTCTCTCCATGCGAAATGGAAGCGTCGATCATGACGTCGCCCGTGGTGAGTCAATGCGTGATGATCGGCGACCGCAAGCCGTTCATAGCGGCCATCATTGCGTTGGATCTTGGCGAAACGAACGCATGGCTTGCATCGAAAGGCGCGGAATGCGCGGCATCCCTCGAGGAGGCCTCCCGCAATCCGATCGTGCGCGCCGAAGTGGAACGTGCCGTCAACAAAGCCAACGAGCTCGCATCCCGTGCCGAATCGATCCGTAAGTTCGAAATCGTGCCGGACGAGTTCACCGAAGAAAACGGCTTGGTCACGCCGAGCATGAAGGCACGCCGTCAGGCGGTGGTTGATCACTACCGCATGCTGATCGACACCGTCATCTACGTTCCGAAGAAGTAGAATGCGATGATCGGCGGTAGGAATGTGCCGGCCGCAACATAAAAAGCTGGCTTCCGTCGCGGCGGTTCGACGGAGGCCAGCTTTTTCCATCTCTTGTCGGATTTCCTATGTCTGATAATCCGGATTACCTTGTTGCCGGTCTACAAGCCTGCTTCGGCGAGCGAGATATATCCCGGTTCGATCAGCGTTTTCTTCAGATTGCTGGCGCTGACCGCAAGCGCCTCTTCCTGAATGGTCGGCACTTTCATGTCTTCCATGGCGACGGATGAGATGAACGTCAGCTTCGCAAGTTTGCCCGACGTGTTGAGCTGCACGCAGGTCTGTGCGATGTCGGATGCTAAGGTCTTGCGATTTTCCAAAGCGGTCATCCACTGTTTGCCGTTCACGATATTCGGTATGGAGCTGACGTAGGCGCCGTAACCGGTGATGATCGGCCATTGCGAGTTCTGCTCGTCAAGGGAATCGCTGGTATCCTCCGTATCGGAATCGCCGTCATCGGATTCAGGCGCCTGCGCAGGATCGGGAACGGACTGTTTTTTTCAGGTCTTTCTTGCCGGTGATATTGTCTACGATGCCGGAAATGGTGATGGATGGGTTGATGTCGGCCGCCGAACCGGTATATCCAAGATCGTTGAGCTCTTCGGAAGCATAGCCGGCCACATAATCATTGCAGGAGATGATGCCGTCGATGCGGGTATGGCGCGATGTGTCCTTATCCATGCCGAGACGTCCGGCGAGCGTGGATTTGACCCGCTCACTTTTCGCCGCGTCGAACGCCACGGTACACCCAATCGGATTCCGTGCTCGACGAGGTCAGCGTGCCGGATGGGAAACGGCCTTCCCATCTTTGAAATACGGTCCAAGCACTGACCAAATGCCTTGAACACGCCTTGCGCGAAAGTCGCGTCCGCTGTGCTGCCGCTTTCATTGGCGGCATCGTAGGGGAGTAGCACTTCGATATGCTTCGGATTGTCGGAGCTGGTTTTGTCGAGCTCGAGCTTGCTGACCAGCTGTTTGGCTTGAAGCTGGCCGATCTGCTCGGCCGTGGTCATCGGCACGTACACATCCGGAGTGAAACCCTGCAGCGTGTTCGACACTAACACGACTTTCATGCCCTCGTTTTGAGCGAGCTGCAATGCGGAAACCAAACGTTCCGCGGATTGGGCGTAGTCCTGGGCGTCTTCGTCGGAGGAGCTCCCATTCCATGTGATGGCGTGCGACACATAGTCTCCATATTGGCGGTCGGATTCGGTGGTGTCGGCCACCGGCGCCACTACCAGAGTGGTTTTGTCGGAGGAATCCGCATCGTCGCTGGTGCTGTTGACGTGATTCACCACGTAATCCTGCACGCTTTGGCTTTGCTTGTCGAGACTTGGCGCCGCTTTGACGGTGATGTTGGCGCCTTTGACATCATTGTCTTTCAATGATGAAACGATTTCCGGCACCAGCTTCTCCCATTTGCTCAGAGGCGTCTGCTGGGAGATGGTGATGCCGTCCGAAGGGGTGAAGATCACCACGTTGCCGGCATCGGTGGCAGTGGCGGTGCTGGGGGAGTCCGTTTCATGCGATTGCGTTTCATTGGCGGATGAGCAGGCGCCCATGGTCATGATGAGCGAGGTCGATGCCAACAGTGCGAACAGACGTTTCGTCACGGTCGTGCGGTGCAGTGTCATGCCGTTTCCTTCATGAAAATCGAATGATGATTCCTATGCTGAGCTCCGATTGTAATATCCGGACGTCAAAAAGGGCTGGATATGCGTGTGAACCATACATATCCAGCCCTTTTGAGCCTGCTGCTGGCCGTTCAGCCAAAGGTTATTCGGCTAGGTCATTCGGCCAGAGCCTTGGCGAGATTCTCGTCCAAAGCGTTCATGAAGCCTTCGGTGTCAAGCCAGGCCTGATCCGGACCAACGAGCATGGCGAGATCCTTGGTCATCTGACCGCCTTCAACGGTAGACACGATGACCTTCTCCAAAGTTTCGGCGAAATACTTGACTTCCGGAGTGTTATCCAAGTCGGCGCGGTGCTTGAGACCGCCGGTCCAAGCGAAAATCGATGCGATCGGATTGGTGGAGGTCTTCTCTCCCTTCTGCCAGCGGCGGTAGTGGCGGGTCACAGTGCCGTGTGCGGCCTCGGCCTCGACGGTCTGGCCGTCAGGGGTCATGAGCACGGAGGTCATGAGGCCGAGAGAGCCGAAGCCTTGCGCCACGGAATCGGACTGCACGTCGCCATCATAGTTCTTGCAGGCCCAAATGTAGCCGCCATGCCACTTGAGGGAGCTGGCCACCATGTCGTCGATCAGACGATGCTCATAAGTCAGGCCCGCTGCGGCGTACTTGTCTTTTGTATTCGTTTTCGAACACTTCGGCGAACGTATCCTTGAACTGGCCGTCGTATGCCTTGAGAATCGTGTTCTTGGTGGAAAGATACACCGGATAGCCGCGCATCAGACCATAGTTAAAGCAGGCACGGGCGAAACCACGGATGGAATCGTTCACGTTGTACTGCACCTGGGCCACGCCGCCGTCGGCACCATAGTTGTACACGACATGTTCGATCGGCTCGGAACCATCTTCCGGAGTGAAGGTGACGGTGAGCGTGCCTGCCCCCGGAACCTTGAAATCAGTGGCCTTATACTGGTCGCCGAACGCATGGCGGGCTACTACAATCGGCTTGGTCCAGCCGGGAACCAGACGCGGAACGTTGCTCATCACGATCGGCTCGCGGAAAATGGTTCCGCCGAGAATATTGCGGATGGTGCCATTGGGGGACTTCCACATCTTCTTCAGGCCGAATTCCTTGACACGCGCCTCATCCGGCGTGATGGTGGCGCACTTTACGCCGACATGCTCACGCTGGATGGCCTTCGCCGCGTCGACGGTCACCTGATCGTCGGTGGCATCGCGGTTTTCGATGCCGAGATCGTAATATTCGAGATCCACGTCGAGGTATGGAAGGATCAGGCGATCCTTGATATCTTTCCAGATGACGCGGGTCATTTCGTCGCCGTCGAGTTCGACGACCTTGCCTTCGACCTTGATTTTGGCCATGTGTTGCCCTCCTGTCGGGATTGAAGGTGATAAGTTCCTGTCTTATAACGAACGTGTTAACGGCACCTGTTAATGTCCAAAAAAACGGTGTGGCGGCAGGTGACACGCTCTTGCATACTGTCATTGCTGAGCATTAGCCTTGAAAACATGTCTCAGGAAATTGAAATCGGTTTGGGCAAGAAGGGCCGTCTGGCATACTCTCTGGACGACGTTTCCATTGTTCCCTCCCGTCGTACTCGCGATCCGCAGGATGTGTCCACCTCGTGGCAGGTTGACGCTTATGAATTCGACGTGCCGGTTATCGGCGCTCCGATGGATTCGGTGACCAGCCCGGCCACCGCCATCGCCATGGGCAAGATGGGCGCGCTTGGCGTGCTCGACCTCGAAGGCCTGTGGACCCGCTACGACGATCCGCAGCCGCTGCTTGACGAGATCGCCGAACTGCCGGCCGAAAGCGCGACTGAGCGTATTCAGCAGATCTACGCCGAGCCGATCAAGCCGGAGCTCATTGTCGAGCGTCTGCATGAGATTCGTGACGCCGGCGTCACCGTTGCGGGCGCCCTGTCCCCGCAGCGCACGCAGGACTATTATTCGACCGTGCTCGAAGCGGGCGTCGACCTGTTCGTCATCCGCGGCACGGTCGTTTCCGCCGAGCACGTCTCCCAGGATCACGAGCCATTGAACCTGAAGAAGTTCATCTACGATCTGGATGTGCCCGTCATCGTAGGCGGCGCCGCCAACTACACCGCGGCCCTGCACTTGATGCGTACCGGCGCGGCCGGCGTGCTCGTCGGCTTCGGCGGCGGCGCGGTCTCCGCCACCCGCCAGACCATCGGCGTGCAGGCCCCGATGGCCACCGCCATCGCCGACGTGGCCGAGGCCCGCCGCGACTACATGGACGAATCCGGCGGCCGCTACGTGCAGGTCATCGCCGATGGCGGCATGGGCGACTCCGGCAGCTTCGTCAAGGCCCTGGCCCTCGGCGCCGACGCGGTCATGCTCGGCGCGCCGCTGGCCCGCGCCACCGAGGCCCCCGGCAAGGGCACCCACTGGGGTTCTGAAGCCCGCCACCAGACGCTGCCGCGTGGCTACCGCACCACGGTCGGCACGGTCGGCCCGCTCGAACAGGTGCTGTTCGGACCGAGCCACCAGGCGGACGGCAAGACCAACTTCATCGGCGCCCTCAAGCGCGCGATGGCCTCCACCGGCTACGTCGACGTGAAGAACTTCCAGCGTTGCGGCATGGTGGTCAACCCGTATTCCGCACGATAATCCCGATTGCCCCCTGAAAATGGGGGTTTGCCCTCCATGCAGGAGGCTTAACTTGCCCGAAGGCGCGCTCAAGTAGTTTGACTTGGCGCGCCTTTCGTGATGTTGTAGTACAGACGCTCGCCGATGATGGTGAGTTGCAAGGGGGCTTGAAGGGGGTCATCATGGAGTATTCGGGATTTTTCCACGGCACATATCAGTACGGGCCGTTGCCGAGTTATGACGGATTCATCGTTGTGGAGCTGTCGGATCGCCCGGTGCGGTATCACATCCAACCCACATTCATAGGCGGGCTGAATGCGAAGGAATGTCATTCCATGGCCATGGCTGCATGCCGCATCGCCTGCACATCGGCGGACGCGATACGTGGCAAACTCAGCGTCGCACATCTCAACAGAGCCATGACAAAACCATGCCTGGACCGGCTGCAAACCATGCAATACCTGCTCGGCATCCACATGGTCACTCATCCGGAGCTCAAAGCGAAATTCTGCTATCTGCCCACTGTCCCCACATTGATCGACGGCATGATCACCGGCAAGGACACGCTGGAAATGGCGGTATTCATGACCATCGGCCAGGAAAATCTGCGAGTCAACCTCAAACTGAAGTACATCGGTTCTCGATGGATGTGCATCTATGCCGATTTGGGCTGACCAGACGGCCCCGCCCGCACACCGATTCCTACGCTGGTAGCGGAAGACGGTTCTGCCGTGTCATAGGCTGGTTCGCCTATAGTAGTGACCATGCGTGAACATGTAGAAGAACCCAGATATGTCACCACCGATGACGACACCGTCTACTCGCTGCTGTCCAAACGAGCAGCTCGCACGCCGGATGACATCATCGCGGAATGGCAGGATGACAACACCCACCAATGGCGCAGCGCCACAGCTACTGAAATGCTGTCCCGCGTACGCGAGGTGGCCAAGGGCCTGTTGGGACTTGGCGTCAAAGCCGGCACCATGGTGCTGATTTACTCGCCTACCTGCTATGAGTGGGGTGTGGCTGATTTCGCTTGCGCGGCAATCGGCGCTGTGGTTGTGCCCGTCTATGAGACCGATTCCGCCCGTCAGACCGCGGGCATCGTCGAGGAAGTCGATCCCGCCATCGCCTTTGCCGGCGACTTCCAGCGCGCACAGACGCTTGAGCAGATCCGTGTCAATCATCCGGGCATGAAATACGTGTTCAATTTCAAGGCCGATGGCCTTGACGCTGTCGTTGACTTCGGGCATGGCGTATCCGATGAGACGTTGGATGCGGCTATCGCTCGTATCAAAGCCGATGATCTGCTCACCGTGGTCTACACCTCCGGTTCCACCGGCAAGCCCAAGGGCGCGATGCTCTCCAACCGCAATTACACGCACATCGTGCTTAACGGCTACGAGATTCTGCGTGGCATGCTGTACGACGACAACCGTCTGCTGCTGTTCCTGCCGCTGGCGCACTGCTTCGCCCGCTACATCCAGTACGTGTGCATCGGTGGCTGCGGCGTGGTCGGATACATTCCCGACGCCAAGCGACTGCTCGCCGATATCCGCAGCTTCAAGCCCACCTACCTGCTGGGTGTGCCACGTGTGTTCGAGAAGGTGTATAACGCGGCCTCGCAGAAGGCTGGTGCCGGCATCCAGGGGCATATCTTCGCCCAGTCGGTCAAGCACTTCGTCAAGTGGAGCAAGGATGAGCAGGCCGGCCGCGGCCATTCGTTCATCGAGCGCATGCGCCATTCGTTCTACATGGCCACGGTAGGCAAATCCATTCGTTCCGCTCTCGGACCGAACCTCAAATGGCTGGCCTGCGGTGGTGCGCCGCTCAACGTGGATTTGACCCACTTTTTCAACGGCATGGATGACATCACCTTCATCCAGGGTTATGGCATGACCGAAACCGCTGCTCCGATGCTCGTCAATTGGGAGGACGACAACGAGGTCGGTTCGGTCGGCAAGCCTGGGCCTGGCATGGGCGTGCGTCTTGGCGAAGATGATGAAATTGAGCTGACCGGCCCGAACGTGTTCCTTGGCTACTACAAGCAGCCCGAACTCACCGCACAGACGATGACTGCCGACGGCTGGATCAAAACCGGCGATCTGGGTCGTATCGGCGACCGCGGCTTCACCTTCATTACCGGACGCAAGAAGGACATCATCATCACCGCCGGCGGCAAGAACATCAGCCCCGCCCCGATGGAGGATGTCATCGACACCTGCCCGATCGTGGCTCATGCAGTAGTAGTCGGCGACGGCAAGCCGTTCGTGTCCGCACTTATCGAGCTCGACCCCGAAATGCTGCATTCCTGGCTGGAAGGTCAGGGCCTCAATGCCGACATGACACTCGCCGAGGCCAGCGACAACGACGCGGTGCGCGCCTTATCCAGCAGTACATCGACCAGGCCAACGCCAATGTCTCCCGCGCTGAGTCCGTGCGCAAATTCGCGGTGCTGGATGAGGAATTCAGTCAGGAGCACGGCACACTCACCCCGAGCATGAAAGTGGTGCGTCCCAAGGTATTGCAGCGCTACGCCACCGTCATCGAGGAGGATCTGTACGCGCCCAAGCCATCCAACAAGCCGCTGCCCGCCACTGCCAAGATCATCGACAGCACGCTGGAGACCGTCAAGAAATCCTCCGAATCGGTCAAGCAGGCGTCCGAACAGGTCAAACAGGCCTCGGAACAGATGAAAACCAGCGTGTCTGATTCGATTGCTAGCGTGTCGGAGAAGATCAAGAAGTCGAAGGCCGAACCCGAAGAGGGCGAGACCGGCGATTCCGCTGACAATGCCGCTGACACCGGCAGCAAGCCGGACCAGCCGGCTGACGAGAAGAATGAGGAGTAACGAGAAGTGGCCATCCGTGAGATCAGGGTCGTGCCCGACCCAGTCCTGCGCACCCCCTGCGATGAGATCAAGGAAATCACCCCGGCCGTGCGCCGCCTGGTTGACGACCTGTTGGAAACCGTGGACGATCCGGGCCGAGCGGGCCTGTCCGCCAACCAGATCGGCGTGAGCCTGAGGGCCTTCTCCTACAACATCGACGGCAAAGTCGGCTACGTTCTGAACCCCGTACTCGAGGAGAAGTCCGGCGAGCAGTATGGCGATGAAGGTTGTCTGTCCGTGCCCGGCTTGTGGTACAAGACCCGTCGTGCCGACTACGCTCGCGTGCGTGGCATCGACTTGGACGGCAACGAGGTCGTGCTCGAGGGCTCCGGGCTGATGGGCCGTATGCTTCAGCACGAATGCGACCACCTCGATGGCCACGTGTATTTGGATCGCCTGGAAAAGGAAGAACGCCGCGAAGCCCTGCGCTACATGCGCAATCGTCAGGCGAAGTAGTCCATACTCGGCTCCCACTGGCTGGAGCCGTCGAACGTAGTGAGACTGAGGGTGGTTCTGCCGGTACCGCCCGTGACTCCCCTCAGTCGCCTACGGCGACAGCTCCCCTCAGAGAGGGGAGCCTGTTTTTTTTAGTACCGGCTCCGTGCT
>ENA-OQJC01000566-OQJC01000566.1-human-gut-metagenome-genome-assembly--contig:-NODE-566-length-11025-cov-3.260598_pt1 | contig 11025 bp, 11 predicted proteins | sample MGYA00242600_ERZ504766 | MGnify/ENA primary metagenome ERZ504766 (study PRJEB26092, sample SAMD00036364) | human gut metagenome | host: Homo sapiens | study: EMG produced TPA metagenomics assembly of...
CGTAGCTGAGCAATAATACTATCTTGCGCATTATCTCGCTCTTTTAACGTCCTCATTTTCTAAGCTTTCAAATTCTGCACCGTATCCAGCAGATTAGTATCCTCTTACCTATATATGCTTAGAGGCTGTAATCTTACAATTACAGCCCCTAACTATATTTACACAACAAAACTTTAGCTATGTACTATTTTAAGTTATTGCTTATTCTAATTTTATGCGTCAGCCAATGCTTTACCGCGTGCTTCGCAGTCTGCCAAAGCAGCATCATCAGGAGCACCGAAAACAGGCAAGTTATCAGCTACGATTTCAGCACCGGTTGCTTTTACGCGTTCAGCCCAATCTTCGAGCCAAGTACCGCCCCAACCATAGGAGCCGAAAAGAATTACTTTTTTGCTGGATAATTTAGGTTCCAAAGCTGTGTAGAATGGTTCGAATTCCATTTCTTCCAACTGTTCAGCACCCATATCAGCACAACCTAAAGCTAATTTGTCAAAAGCAGCTGCTTCATCAGCGGAAATTTCAGACACGGATTTAACGACTACTTCTTGACCTGCACCGGCAATACCTTTACCGATTGCTTCTGCCATTGCTTGTGTGTTACCTGTACCAGACCAATAAATTACACCAATCATGTGATTACCTCCTACTAGCATGCCGTTACGGCTACCAAAGACTCTAATTGTTTACCATTTAAAAGCTGAGTATGACAGTAATTTCTGCATGCCCGAAAACAGTGAAACGAATGCATGGCGGACATAGGATTGCCATAGACTTTCCATTCGCCGCAAAGCTTATAGCCCGCGCCTTTCATACGAATAAAAGAGCGTACATCGTGGAGTGGATAGCCCAAGAACAGACCGATTTCATGAGGAAAGTCCATCCGTTCTTCCAAACGACCTTTTAAGCGCTCAAACCACGTTTCCAAAGATTCCGTCGGCAAATAGCCGTAGAGTTTTAAAAACGCAGCATGTTCGGGACGACGTAAATATTCCTCTAACATTCGTTTGCGGAACACCAACAATAATCTTCGCCGATCGCAATGACACAGTTCATAAAAGAACAAGCCGCGATCATTAAATTTCTCATTATACGCCGACAAAGCCGTTGTCAAATGCAAATCCATATCTCGTGGAATGGCCACAAGATTCGCCACCTTGATTCCCCGTATTGCCGGCGCACAATGATAACCGATAATAGAATCTATTTCGCTTACCATAGTTCACCCTGCCTCTCAATGTTTTCAGGAGAACACTTGCTCTCAAGGCTGTCATACTAGTAAATCCGGATTTATGAATAGTAGCTTTTACCAAGCTACTATGACTTGGTTTTAAAATAATTAAGCTAACTATCTTCTTAATTCATCATACAATCAAAGCGCTGTTCTGTCAATATAATTGACAGTTATTTTCAATTATGAAATTTAAGCAAAGAACCTATAGCTTTCACTTAAACGATAGTTATCGATGTGCACTAAAAGTCTACAACCTTTGTAAAACAAAGAGGATGGGGTATCTTTATTGTATACCTCATCCTCTTTTAAAACGGTAGCCACAGCTACATTCCAGCTCCATCCGGACATTTTTATTGAGAAAATAATTCAATATTACAGAAATTATGTTTCGTTTCCAACACTAGCGCCATTATGTTTCCAACACTAGCTCCATAATGTTTCCGGCACGGCGCCATTATGTTTCCGGCTCGACGTCATTATGTTTCCGGCACATCACCATTAAACTTCCTATTTTAACTTACTCATGAACTTTTCGTTGTTGATGACAAATCGTTCGTGCGTTCCCTTCCCAATACAAGTATCGCCTTCATAAGCAGCCACTTCATAGCTGATTTTACGGCCATCCACAGCTGATACCTTCGCTTCCGCACGAATCTGAGCACCCATAGCCGATGCCTTATCGTGGGAAATACTGAGGGAAATACCCACCGTACCGTCACCATCCGGTAATCTACCGGCCAAAGCGGCTACCGCCGCTTCTTCCATAAGGGCACACATTGCAGGCGTAGCGAATACTTCAAGAGCACCGCTTTTCATCGTTTTGGCAATATTGTGCTCATTAACAACCACTGTTGCCTCACCCTTTAATCCCACTTCTATATTCATAATGAAACCTCCTGTAGCTATACCTAATCACCATTAATACGTTTAATGTAATCCCCTACCGGCCAAATACTGCAACTAATTCCAGCCATCCACTATGGCAATCTCAACCGGCGATTTGACTATTACATTATATTCTAAAAACAGTATACTACATTTCAAGAGGCCTTGCTGAAAATTATTATTAAAATGCAAAAAGCCGCCCCTTGCGGGACGACCTTTGCAGCGAGTATAAAATTGTAACCTCGTATGGCTCTCCCTTATGCATCGCAATTAGCAGTAAACGATGTATATGGTTAACACCATGAACGGGTTAATAAATAATTAGGTATAAACGAATTCTTATTTAATGAAGCTTACGTGTTTGTTAATTTCAGCAAGCACTTTTTCTTTCGTTTCGTTGTATTCCACTTTTTTCTGTTCGAACCAGTTGTTGCCATAGGTGTCGATGGACACGATCAATGGACCGAATTCTTTAACACGGCAAGTCCACAATGTTTCCGGCATGCCTAACTCTTTCCAGTTAGCTTGTTCGATTTCTTCTACTTCTGTAGCGGCCAATACGGCATTACCGGCCGGGAATACCAAGTGCAACGCTTTGAATTCCTGACAAGCTTTTTGAGTGCCCGGGCCCATACCGCCTTTACCGACGATGAGGCGAACACCGGTATGTTTTACGAAATCGTATTCGAATTTTTCCATACGCATACTGGTCGTAGGACCTACGGAAATCATTTCGTATTTACCGTTAGCTTCATCGATAGTTTTTACAATCGGACCGGCGTGCAAAATAGCACCGTTGCGAACGTCAACCGGCAGTTCACGACCGTATTCAATCAAACGGCGATGAGCTACGTCACGGCAAGTTGTAATGTGGCCCGTTAAATATACAATATCACCGGCTTTAATGCCTTCTAAATCTTCTGCGGAAATCGGTGTTGTTAAGATTTTCTTTTCCATTAGTATTTCACCCCACTATGCGATAAAACAGTACACTGACCATCTTTAGTAAACACTAAGTGACCACGACGGTGATTCCAGCAACCAACGTTAACAGCTACGCTCAAAACGGAAGGATGACGGGTACCGTTTTCGATATTAACACCCATAACGGATTTGTCGCCGCCCATACCTTGCGGTCCTAAATGAAGGGCATTGATGCCATCTTCCAACAATTGTTCCATATACGCTGCGTTTTTATTAGGATTATGAGAACCTACCGGACGCATGATCGCTTTTTTGGAGTATAAAGCTGCGGTGTCAATGGAGGTAGCAATACCTACGCCTACCAATAACGGTGGGCATGCATTTAAGCCGTAAGACGTCATCAAATCGAGTACGAATTTGGCAACCCCTTCGTAACCTTCGCCCGGCATTAAAGTTTTACCGCTGCCCGGCAAGGAGCAACCGCCGCCGGCCATGTAAGGGTAAATTTCTACATCGTCACGGTCAGGAACAATGTCCCAAAGAATGTATGGAGCCGTTAAGCCGATGTTTTTCTTCGTGTTGAATTCGTCAAATGTTTCTACACAGTTATGACGCAATGGAGTTTCCTGCGTAGCCTGATAGGTAGCATCGCGCAAAATAGTTTCCAATTCGCCGATTAACGGGAAGTTGGCACCACATTTTACCCAATACTGCAATACGCCTGTATCCTGACAGGATGGACGGCTCAATTCTTTAGCCAATTCCATATTCTTGTGCATTGTGTCATAAATCGTTTTTGCCAACGGATTCTTTTCGTCCGCTGCCAATTCTTTTAATTTAGCGTCAACATCATCCGGCAATACTTTAGAAAAATAGCCTACAAAATCCGCAAGAATTTGAGTCATTCGTTGACTCATTTTTTCCTTATCCATACATATCCTCCTTTAACTTATGGGATGTACCGATCCCAAATTACAATCTGTACATATAGAAAAACCTAGAAAAATTTTTATCAAAAATGTTTTGCCGCTTAAAATCAAGGGTAAAACGGGAAGAAAATCGGTAATAAAATGAGTGAAGTGATCATTGCTAAGATTGTGTAAGGACCACCTACTTTGACATAGTCCATAAAACTATAGCCTGCTACGTTATATACCATCGTATTCGGCGGACAACCGATTGGTGTAGCAAAGGCTACGGAACCGCCTATAACGGTCGCCATGAGTACCGCTTTCGGGTCGGCCCCAACCTGCTGTGCCAAGGCCAAGCTGATTGGCACCAATAAAGCAGTCGTCGCTGTATTGGACATGAACTGAGTCAAAATAGCAGCGATACAGAATACAACGGCCAATAACATAAACGGCGACGGATTATCACCGAGGCTCTGAATAATCGTATCCGCAATCATAGCACCGGCGCCGGTTTTCACAAGAGCCTGAGCTAAGGCCAAGGAACCTACAAAGAGTAAAATCGTTTTCATATCAATAGCATTAACGGCTACTTTTTCAGAAATCGTGCGCGTCGCTACGAGGAATAAAGCCCCAATCCAGGCAATAACGTGTAATTTAATGCCCAATTGTGATTCAAAAATCATCCCCAGTACGGTCGCAACCAAGGTACCGGCAGCAAATACTTTACGCCACATGGCCACTTTACTGTAATCGGCGTCAGTCGTATACTCCGTAGCCGGTGTGTGAGTTGGCTCTTCCGGCAATAACTTATGACCGATTAAAGCGAAGTACGCAATACCTACGAGCAATACTGGCAAACCTACCAAGGCATAGTCGAAGAAGGCGAAGGCCAAATTCTGCTGTGCCAAACCGGATTGAGCAATCATGTTGCCCGGTGAACCGATGAGACTCACATTACCACCGGCAGATGCGGCAATAGCTAAAGGCATTAACAGTTTCGTTGCCTTAATGCCGGTGCGCTGCACAAGACCCATGGCCAGTGGAATCAATACGGCGGTTGTACCCGATTGGATAAGAATGTAGACATAAGACCCGTGATACACATTACGGCAATAATTAACTGACGTTCCGTTTTGGCAAAACGATTGATTAAACCGCCCACCGCATGAGCCACGCCGGTATCGAAAAAGGCGGCCCCTACAATGAACATGGCCATAAAGAGCAATACATTGGAATCCACAAAGCCTAAGAATGCTTCTTTCGGTGTGAGCACACCGGTCAAGGTCAAGCAAACGGCTACCGTCATAGCGGTTATGGACAAGGGGATTTTCTCCCAAACGAACATGATAATGGCAAAAACTAAAAGAACTAGGGTTACAATAACACCATCCATCTTTGTCTCCTCTCGTACACTAATTGTATTGGTGATACTGTGAATGCATTCGATACTTTCATTATACGCATATACCATAATTCAGCTATCCAAATTACGCTATGAAAATTATTATCAATTACTCTTTATTATGCGATTTATTATATACTTTTAATGCAAATGATATAAAAAAACAACCGGCTTTTATTTTTAAAAACCGGCTATTATCATCACTCCCTACTTATCATATGACCGTATTCTTATTTCAAATAATATAAAAAAATGCCAACTTCCACTTTTTTTAGATAGCCGTATTTATTTATCTAAAATTTCATCCAAAGTAGCTAATGCGAGACGTAATTGTTCACGAGCGGCCACCAATTCAGCATCAGCGCTGCTTGACTCACTCATAGGATGCGCGCCTTTATCAGTCGGGGTCGCCTCATTTTCAGTCGTATTTTTTCTATAAGTCTCTAACCGCTCATTAATCCCCGCATCATCGACGGCAATATATTCCTTCCAATTATCCATCATCGTATGACGCTCTACCTTGCCGGCTACCTGACGATATTCCGTCGGCGTCGTATGAAAATGCTTGCGAAAGGCCGTATTAAAGGCTTTCACATCAGAAAAGCCACATTCATTGGCAATGTCTACGATTTGCTGCTTCGTATTAACTAACTGTACCGCTGCCTCTCTTAAGCGCATGCGCAGTACATAGGCCTTAAACGAAATGCCCAACTGCCGTTTAAAAAATTGCGACGCATAACTTTCGGTATAGCCGCCAATATCGGCTATCTCCCCCAAAGTCAACGGTTCTTTATAATGTTGATCAATGTAAGTAATCATTTTTTCAAAGGTAGCCGCCTGTTGCAAGGCCACCGGATTTCCCTGAGGCATATAGGAAACAGGCTTTAACAAATCGATTAAACAATGGAGAATACCTAAAAATTCCCTTTCTATTGCAATATCCGGTTCTTCTACCACATTAATGGTCGTAACCTCATCAACTTTATGTTTAGCCAACTGCCGCATCAATTCACTAAGTTGTGTCCGCAACTTGTCATACCCTGAATCGTATCGAGTCATTTCATCGGTGGCCAAAAAGAAACTGGATTGCCTAAATTCCTTGTCATATTGCGCCAGCATTTGCGGATGTAAATGTAACACCATAGCTATCGTATCCGGCTCCAAAGCCAACGTAGCATGCCCACACTGCGGCGGCAAGATAATAAAATCATCGGGGCCCAAATTGGTGTACTCATTGTCATGACATACCTCGACCGCTCCCTGCAGTACTAAGAGCACTTCAATCTCCGGATGCCAATTATAATGATACGTGCCAATCCGATAAATATATTGGCTGAAGGCTATATGTCCATGTTGGTATAAAAAATTATAAAATTGCATGATTCCTCCTACTTTGTTAAACGTTCATAACAAGGGCAACTCACAATATGGTCGTTTACCATGCCGATAGCCTGTAAAAAAGAATATACAATCGTAGGTCCCACAAAGGTAAAACCGCGTTTCTTCAAATCCTTACTGATTTGCTCCGCCAACGGTGTTATAGCCGGCACGTCCGCTTCTGTTTGCCAGTGACCAACTAAACTTTCGCCGTTCGTAAACGCCCAGATATACGCATCAAAAGATCCGAACTCGGCCTGAATTTTCTTAAATGCCAAGGCATTTTTACGAAGTGAAGCAATCTTAAGTCGATTCCGAATAATATTCGGATTCTCCAATAATTGAGACTCTTTGTCCGGCGTATAGGCCGCCACTTTATTTATATCGAAACCATCAAATGCTTCACGCATGGCTTCGCGACGTTTTAGTACTAACGTCCAACTGAGTCCGGCCTGCATAGTTTCCAGTACTAAAAACTCAAACAAAACGGAATCCTCATGGGTTGGCACGCCCCACTCGGTATCATGATATACTTGCTCTTCCAAGCTGCGTTTAGCCCACGCACATTCTCTGCCGGTTGTCATACGTCTACCTCCACCGTAAAGTAGCATATTTTAAACATAATTGCAAATACTCAAATCATATACGCCATTGAAAACACTCATAATGTATGCAAAATTAACATAATCAAAATTATATTTTATCATTTAAATGTGGCATTTTTTTCTAATTTAGCCTATAGTAGTATTATACCATGTTATATAGTAGGGGGTATTTCTTACGGAGGTGTTACCTATGATGCAACTGACAGGTGGTATTATCGTAATCATCGCATTTGCCGCCATCATTAGAAAGTATGAAACCCGCACCGTTCTACTTGTAGCCGGCGCACTTATGTGTTTCATCGGCGGCGTAATGGGCCAATTCATGGATTCGTTTGTCAAAACCATGATTCACGGTTCCTTAGTCCCAACTATTTGTACCGTAATGGGCTTTGCTTTCGTTATGAAGCATACGGAATGTGACCAACATTTAGTGCATGCATTATCAGGCCTTATTTCTAAAAGCCATGCCATTATCATTCCGCTTGCCATGCTCGTAACCTGGTGGCTCAACATCGCCGTTACCAGTGCAGCCGGTGCCGCTGCGGCTATCGGCAGTATCTTGATTCCCGCTTTAATTGCGGCCGGCGTACATCCGGCCATGGCCGGTGCCGCTATCTTAGCCGGCACTTGGGGCAGTGCCATCAGCCCCGGCAATACGCATGTGGCCTTCATTTCCAAGATGGCCAATGTAGATGTTATGTTCGTTGTCCTTGAAACTGCCTTACCGGCCATCATCGCATCCTTAGTAGTAGCCGTATCACTTACCTTAGTAGCGGCATTTCGCAAGGAAGGCCCAAGCAAGGCTCGCCAAGAAGCGTTAGCAGAACAAGGTACCGCTTCTATCGTAAGTAAATTCAAAGTTAACGGTCTTAAAGCTATGGCACCGATTGTGCCGCTCGTTATTTTAGTTGTAACCAACTTAAACATTGCTGCGCTCAAAGATATGGGGATTGCTAAAGTAAGCGTACCGGCCGCTATGATTATCGGCTGTGTAGTAGCTCTCATTATTGCCCGCGCCCATGCCCTTGAAGAAGTAACGAAAGACTTCTTCAAGGGCATGGGCGATGCCTACGGCAGCATCATCGGTCTTATCATCGCCGCTGCGGTTTTCACCAAAGGCATGCAGGCCATGGGCCTTACCGATGCGTTATTAACGTATATGAAGGATTCTCAATCATTCGCTAAAATTGCCGGCAGCTTCGGTCCGTTCATTATCGCTATCTTAAGCGTTCCGGCGACGCAGCAGCGCTTGCCTTCAACGGTGCCATCACACCGCATGCAGCCAGCTTCGGCATGAACATGGTCGACCTTGGCTCCTTGGCACAGATTTCAGGGGCTATCGGTCGTTCTACTTCACCGGTAGCGGGTGCGGCCTATTATTTGTGCATCCCTCGCCAAATGTAGGTCCTATGGAGCTTGACCAAACGTAATATCGTGCCAATGTTAGTTGGCGTTATTACATTTCCTTATTTTATTCTAAGTTGAAATTTGCATCCCCTATTCATTACTATATTAACCGGTACTATTAATTATTTATAACTGAAAACTCTCACATTATACAATTTCTTTATTTTATTCTCTCACATTATGTTTAGGAGGTTCTCATGATCCAAGAAAAGCGTATCCTTGATGAATTCTTAGAATTGATTCAAATTCCTTGCTCCACCCTTAAAGAACGTGAAATCGCCGACTTATTGACCAAGCGTTTAGAAGCTTTCGGTTTTACCGTTGAAGAAGATAATGCCGGTGAAAAATTGGGTGGCAATGCAGGTAACTTAGTGGCAACTCTTAAAGGAAATGTTCCTTCCGCCCCTATGATTATGCTCACCGCTCACATGGACTGCGTAGAACCTTGCGCCAATATTAAACCACAAATTAAAGACGGCCTCATTACTTCGGACGGCACTACAATCCTCGGGGGTGACGACAAAGCCGGTGTGGTAGCTATCCTAGAAGCCTTGCGTGTTGTTAAAGAAGACAATCTCCCTCATGGCGATATACAGGTTGTCTTTACTATCGCTGAAGAAGGCGGTGTAAACGGCTCTAAGAATATGGATTCGTCCTTACTTAAAGCTAAATTGGGTTATACTTTTGATACCTCCGGTGCACCGGGCCGTATCGTACATAAAGCACCGGGCCAGAACAAAGTACGTGCCACCATCACCGGTAAAGCGGCTCATGCCGGCAACGCTCCGGAAAAAGGCATTAACGCCATCGTTGCGGCCGGTCATATTTTAATAAAATTACCGCAAGGCCGTATCGACGAAGAAACGACTTGCAACATCGGTACCATCAGTGGTGGTCGTGCTACCAATATCGTAGCGGAAGAAGCGGTTATCTTTATGGAAACCCGCAGCCGTAATAAAGCAAAATTAGCTAAATTAACCGACGAAGTGGTAGCTATTTTCGAACAGGGCGCTAAAGACACTAATACGTCCATTAAAGTAGAAGTATTACCGGCTTACGATCCGTTCGATGTGCCGGTAGATTCCGAAACAATTCGCCTCGCTTCCAAAGCGGCCGAAGAATTGGGCTTCACCGTTAATGTAGTTGAATCCGGCGGCGGCAGTGATGCCAGCTTCTTCAATGCCTATGGTGTACCGACAGCCGTTCTCGGTGTTGGTATGACCAATGTGCATACGAAAGAAGAATGCATTAAGGAAGAAGATTTATATAATTCCGCCCGCTTAGCTTTACAAATTATTGTGGAAGCAGCTAAATAGTAACATTAAATCTGTATAACACCAACGCCCCGTTCCTTAAGAACGGGGCGTTTTCGTTATTATTTTTTATTGTCATTTATCTATTATTATGACATCACCCACTCATCAAAATAGTGGACATTCGTCTATTAGTCATGACTATGGACTTTTCATATATTCTATGTTAGAATAACAGACAGATAAAAGCTTTTAGTTTAAAATTTAGTAATACACAGTCTTACCTTGTGTCACCGGATGCGGGTAAGCGGCATTAATGCATCAATGCGTCTATCGTAGGTCTTAGAAGATAGATACTTTGGTGTGTTTTTTTTGAGGTAGCAAACGTATGGAACAACCAATTTCAACAACACTATTTGATAAAATAAAACACTTTGTCGCGTTAACAATCCCCATTATTTTGACGCAATTCGCTATAACCGGCGGATCCTTCGTATCAGTAATCCTTACGGGCCAATTCAGCACGGTGGATTTAGCCGGCATGTCTGTAGGCTTTAATCTATGGACAGCCTGTTATTTCGGCATATTGGGGATTCATCTGGGTATCTCCCCTATCATTGCACAGCTCTTAGGCGCGAATCATAAAGATAATATCCCTACAATTATATATCACGGGCTTATTTTAAGTGTCTGTTTCTTTTTACTCTTAATTTTCTTAGGCGTAACTGTCCTTGACCCATTATTATTAAGTTTGAATTTGGAGCCGGCCGCCTACGAAATTTGTTGGCTCTATTTAAAGGCCATTGCTTGGGGCCTGTTGCCACTTATTTTAACCTGTGTCTTGCGTAATACCGTCGATTGTCATGGTTATACACGCTACACCATGTATATTATCCTCTGTGGCCTGGGTGTTCATATTTTCCTTGATTACGCTCTTATACTCGGTTATTTCGGCTTTCCTGCCTTAGGAGCGCTTGGTGCCGGCATTGCTACTACTGTAGCTTACTGGTTTAATTTCTTAGCCTTCGTA
>ENA-OQJC01000568-OQJC01000568.1-human-gut-metagenome-genome-assembly--contig:-NODE-568-length-11022-cov-3.050941_pt1 | contig 11022 bp, 10 predicted proteins | sample MGYA00242600_ERZ504766 | MGnify/ENA primary metagenome ERZ504766 (study PRJEB26092, sample SAMD00036364) | human gut metagenome | host: Homo sapiens | study: EMG produced TPA metagenomics assembly of...
ATGACTATCATATGATTCTGGATACCTCCGCACTGGGAGTCGAAAATTGTCCGGATATTTTAATGCACTATTTCGAAAAACTGGAATACATTTAAATCTGAACAAACAACTTATCACAAAAGAAGCTTTATGCTTTTCTGCATTGTAGCACGATTAACCTAAAAAGAAACAAGCTGCTGTAAAATCCATACATAACGGATTTACAGCAACTTGTTCTTTTTTATTTTTACGATCTTATAATATTCTCTTGACGTGATTGCAAAGACGATCACATAGAATACTGCAAAGACTGCTGATACTCCAATTGTGCACATCATGGATAAATGTGTATCTGACAGATTAAACACAAGAAGGAGCTTTGTAATCGGTTTAAATGCCACTGTCACATGCAGGATCGCCATAAGAAGCGGGACAAAGAATACTGTCAAAATCTGGCTGTGAATCGATCCTTTGACTTCTTTCTTACTCATTCCTACTTTCTGCATAATCTGATACCGGTCTTTGTCATCATAGCCTTCAGAAATCTGTTTGTAATAAATGATCAGGACCGTCGCCATCAGGAACAAGAATCCTACAAAAATTCCAAGGAAGAAAAATCCGCCGTAAACGCCATAAAATTCCTGTGCATAAGCTTCTCTGTATTCTACATAGCATGACTGCACCTCGCCGCTTGTCTCCATCCGCGCTTTCATGGATTCCAGAGCTTCACTTTTTGCAGTGTCATTTCCCTTCATATCAAAATTCAACAGATACTGCATCGTGATCGGAATTTTGGTCGGACCATAGAGCTGTATCACATGCTCTACAGCTGCATCATCCGCCATTACCAGATAAATATTCTTTGTCACATCTGCCTCTTTCTTTTTCTGCAGATTGGATTCCTTCAAATTTTCTTTTACATGATACGTCTCTTTGCCTAACACGATTTCTCCGCTGTCAAACTCTTCATCCGGGAAATAGGTCAGCACTTCATCCGGAGCAAGTGAAATATCGGTTCCTTCCAGTGCATTATAATCTGCCAATGGAATCACATACAAGCCGCGCATCGCATCTGCATCATATCCATTTCCTGAATCCGTATCAAACTTGAGTTGATTGTCATATTTCATGGCGCTCAGCGGCACATACCGGTATTTTTGTTCATGAATAATCTCCAGCCCCCGGCTTTGCGTCTCTTCCTGCACGATCCGCTCCATCGCTTGTATATTTTCCGGAGTTGTTTCATCAGATGTTGCGGAAAATTCAGTCTTAAAACGTGTATTCATTATATTTTCCTGCCCGATATACAAGGATGCTGTCGCAGAAATCAATACCAGTACAATGGTACTCATAATACAGATATTTGCCAGTCCTACTGCATTTTGTTTCATTCGATAGATCAGACCTGACACCGAAACAAAATGTTTTGTCTTATAATAATAGGCTTATTTTCTTCAATAATTTTAACAGAGCTACACTTCCCGCGGTAAACAGAGCGTAGGTTCCGAAAATAACCAGAATTACTGCAATAAAAAATTTTGTGATCGCACTAAGCGGTGACTCTGTCGTCTGTGCAATATAATATCCGCTTCCCAACAAAAGAATTCCGATCACTGCGATCAGCCAGTTTGCTTTTGGTTCTTTTTCTCCTTTTTTCCCTCCCTGCAGAAGTTCCACCGGATTGACTCTCTGCACCTGGAAAATGTTCCAGATCAGAATCACAAGAAAGATAGCTCCAAATAGACCGGCACTGATCAAAATAGCCTCCGGTTCCACAGAAAACTGAAATGCAACATCAAACCGGATCAATTTCAGGAGTACCAGAAAGATGAGGCGTCCGAATACGATTCCTGCCAGGATTCCTCCAAGGATACCTGCGCCCGCAGTATAGATGCTCTCCCAGACCATCATCTTTGTCAGGTTCGTCTTATCCATTCCAAGCACCTGATACAATCCCATCTCTTTTTTTCTCTGACGAACCAGAAAACTGTTCGTATAAAAGAGAAAGATTGCCGAAAAACCACCTGTGATCGTAACTGCAAAATTCAGGATCAGACGCAGCTGGGATGCACCGGGCATGGTATCCAGCGCCGAATTGGTTGAGACTAACAAGAGATCATAAAACATCATGACAGTCAAAATACAGGTCAGAAGATACGGAAAATACGTCTTTCCGTTTTTCTTAATGTTGGTCGCAGCCAGCTTTGGATACAATACATTACGCATTGTCCTCACCTCCTGTTGTCAGCGCAGTCAGTGTTGCGGATATTTTTCATACAATTCTTCATTGCTCATATTGCCGCGGTACAACTGATGGAACACTTCTCCGTCCTTGATGAACAGAACTCTGTTTGCCGTACTCGCTGCCTTCACACTGTGCGTCACCATCAGGATGGTCTGTCCCTGCTGATTGATCTCCTTAAACAAGCGAAGCAGTTCATCTGCAGCCCGCGAATCCAACGCTCCTGTCGGCTCATCTGCAAGGATCAGCTTGGGCTGCGTGATCAGCGCTCTTGCCACTGCCGCCCTTTGTTTCTGACCGCCGGATACTTCATATGGAAACTTCTTCAAAAGTTGAGTGATTCCAAGCTGCTGTGCAATTGGTTTGAGTTTCTGACTCATCTCCGGATACTTTTTGCCGGAAAGTACCATCGGAAGATAGATATTGTCCTCCAGAGAAAATGTATCCAGAAGATTGAAATCCTGAAATACAAATCCCAGATTCTGCCGGCGAAATGCTGCCATTTCTTTATTGCGGATCTCTCCCAGATCTCTTCCTTTCAGGTACACCTTCCCGGATGTTGGTTTATCCAGCGCTGCCAGAATATTTAAAAGTGTTGTCTTTCCGGATCCGGACTCTCCCATGATCGCCACATATTCTTTCTCCTCCACCGAAAAGTTCACATTGGAAAGCGCCTGTACCTGATTTCCTCCAAATCGTGTGGTATATATTTTTTTCAGATTCTTTACTTCCAGTAATGTCATCGTCATTCCTTCCTTTCATTTCTCCCGTTTTCTTACTTCTCGTTTATTATAACTGGAACACAGAAGCTTGTTCCATTGATTCACATTACAAATCCCAGCTCTTGTCTTACGTTTTTGTAAGGTTTGGCTTTCCGGCAGATAAAACATTGCCACATCTCATCCGCAATGTTACAATTAGTATCAGTTTGAATACAAAGGAGTTTTCAGATATGAAACAAGAACGATGGAAATCTATTTTAAAACCTCTGACCATTCTTCCGGTCATTGTCATGCTCTGTACCATCTTTGGATTTTCCAATCAAAACGGAACAACTTCCGGGGGATTGAGCCAAAAAGTAAGCAGGCAGATCGTCACTGTCTGTGATACCCTCTTTCATCAGGACTTGGCGGAAGAGACAATCGAACATTATACCGAAAAAATCGAATATCCTCTGCGCAAAGCAGCCCACGCCACGGAATACCTGATCCTGACTCTGCTGGCTGCCCTGCCGTTTTATACCTATGGTCTTCGTGGGAAAAAACTGCTTTTGGCTCTATTTTTATTCTGTGTCATCTGCGCATCCGGGGACGAATTCCACCAGTCCTTTATTCCCGGCAGGTCTCCCCAGATTACAGATGTATTTGTAGACAGCATCGGAATCCTGACAGGATGCGGCATCACATACCTTGTATTACGTAATTGCCCGTCCAATGCGGCTTCTTCGAAGAAGTGTAACACACAGAAGGGATAGCCCTCCGATTCCGGCAATCAGAACCGGCACTGCGATCCACGCAGATACAGTAGTCGGTTCTGCATATTTTTTATATCCATCCAGAAAAAGATGTGGATCAGATAGATCCCAAACGAACATCCACAACCAATATCAAGAAGCCTTCTTCCTTTCTTTCAAACAGATCTCACCATTCTGCCAACGAATCAGAATCATAAAAAATGCAGCGCCTGCAAGTACAGTGAGTGGACAGCCGTATTCCAGAACCCGTTCATAATGCTCCCCTGACCGCTGTGTCAGAAAGACTGTCAGAGCAAACATGCCGGTCATACAGCCGCTAAAAATTGCGGCTGCCCCTTTCTGGCTGATCCGGATCTCTCTCCGGTACTTATAAATAAAATACCCGATAAAAATATAAAACATATACACCTTATCTCCGACCAGTGGCAAATCATAATACGCTTCCCCGTTTTGCAGGGAAACCATATAGTTGAAGACTACGGAAGCGCCGCAGACAACGAGCAGAGTTCTCTCCAGCTTTCTGCTCATTCCTTTGCACATGACCTGGAAAAACGGCAATACCATATAAATCGGGATCATCGCATAAAGATACCACAAATGCGGCTCTGTCGGTACATACAGAATCTCTTTCAGATTATATTCTGTCTTCATAAAAGCACGATTCCAGATATAATACACTACACTCCATACTACCAGTGCGATACAAAAAAACGAAGCAGTCTCTCCCCGTTGTTTTTCAACGGTTCTTCTCTTCCCAAAAGCAATGCTCCGGAGATCAATAAAAAAACAGGGAACACTTACCCTCGCCAGTGTATCCAGTAAAAGTGCGAACAAATACTCACTCTGTGTAATTTCTCCATATGCCCTGCAAAAATAATTGGTCACATGGATCACAATCACAAAAAAGCAGGAAATCATCCGTATGATCTCCAGATTATAATTTCGTCTCATTTATCTTCTCTTTTCGTCTTTCTCTTTTGTATTCGGTTCTTTTTTCATCAGACTTGCCTTAATGACAGTCCCTTTTCCAAAACGGGCATCCAGCTTCTCCATCGCATCTTTTAATTTCTGATGCTTCTCATCCAAAGGTTTTGGGATTTCAATATCAAAAATAGATAGCTGCATGGGCTCTTTTTCATCCACCAGTTTTGCCGTCCGGATTCCAAGCAGGCGGACCGGTTCACCTGTCCATACTTCTTCAAACAGTTCACAGGCACTCTCATAAAGAACATTCTGATCCGATGTCGGCTGCATCAGCTGTTTCTGATGAGAAATCTTTCGGAAATCATAATATTTGATTTCCATACTGACCATGGATGCTTTCTGACCGGCTTTTTTGAGTCTTTCACCAACACTCGCTGCCAGATGTGCAAAGACCGGACGGATTTCTTCCAGTGTTTCTGCATCCTTTGACAATGTCGTAGAATTTCCAACCCCTTTTGCTTCTGCCTGCTGTGACTGTACACTAGAATGATCGATTCCGTTTGCAAACTCCCAGAGCATCTGTCCATGGCTCTTCAAATGCAGCGTGATCAGTCTGGGATCTGCCTGTGCCAGGTCTCCAATCGTCAGAATTTCCAGCTTTTTCAGGATCTCCACACTGGAATGCCCTGCCATATACAGTTCTCCAATCGGAAGAGGCCACATTTTCACACGGATTTCTTCCGGAAACAAGGTATGTACCTTGTCGGGCTTTTCAAAATCCGAAGCCATCTTTGCCAGCAGCTTATTCGAAGAAATTCCCACATTGACCGTAAAACCGAACTTCTCCCGAACTCCGTTCTTGATCAACATAGCCGCATCAACCGGAGAATAGAAACCTTCCATCGCCTGTGTCATATCCACATAGCACTCATCCACACTGACCTGTTCAATTTCTTTCGTAAATGTCCGAAGATAGTCCATCAGCATCCGGCTTTTTTCCCGGTACATCTTATGATCCGGCGGTTCTATCACCAGATTCGGACACTTACGAAAGGCATTCGCAACAGGTTCCCCTGTGCGGATGCCATATCTTTTTGCCGGGATTGACTTTGCGAGGACAACCCCATGACGGGATTTCTGATCTCCACCGATGATCGACGGGATCTTGCGCAAATCTGTTCCGGCACCATTTTTTAATTGTTCAACTGCAGTCCAGCTTAAATAAGTCGAGTTGACATCTATATGGAAAATAACGGGTGTCATGCGACGATCTGTCCTTTCACTTTTGCCTCTAATTTTCCGTCAACAACATCAATCTCAATCCGATCTCCTCTGCCCACATCTCCTGCAAGGATCAGTTTTGCTGCCAGCGTCTCCACATTCTTCTGGAGATATCTCTTCAGCGGTCTTGCTCCGTACATCGGATCATATCCGCCTTCCACTACGAAATTCTTCGCAGCATCCGTCAGCTCAATGGAGAGTTCTTTGTCTGCCAGACGCTTGTTGACATCTTTTACTAACAAATCAATGATGGCATGAATATTGGATTTCGTCAATGGTTTAAACATAATTATTTCATCCAGACGGTTCAAAAATTCCGGTCTGAAATGTGCTCTTAAGTCATTCATGACCAGATTCTGGTTTGATTCTTCGATCGTGCCATCTTCCCGGATTCCTTCCAGAAGATAATTCGCCCCGATATTGGAAGTCATGATCAGGATCGTATTCTTAAAGTCTACGGTTCTGCCCTGTGAATCCGTAATCCTTCCGTCATCCAGCACCTGAAGCAGGACATTGAATACATCCGGATGTGCTTTCTCGATCTCATCAAATAGTACAACAGAATACGGTTTTCTTCTGACTGCCTCTGTGAGCTGTCCGCCTTCATCATATCCGACATATCCCGGAGGCGCTCCGATCAGTCTGGACACGGAATACTTCTCCATGTATTCACTCATATCAATGCGGACCATGTTATTCTCATCGTCAAACAGACTCTGAGCAAGTGCCTTGGCAAGTTCTGTCTTTCCAACTCCGGTAGGTCCCAGGAATAAGAAAGAACCAATCGGTTTGGTCGGATCTTTGATTCCTGCTTTGGAACGGATAATCGCTTCTGTTACCAGCTCCACTCCTTCGTCCTGTCCGATGACTCTTCGGTGCAGCTCGTCTCCCAGATGCAGCGTTTTATTTCTCTCACTCTCGTTGAGTTTTGCCACCGGAATTCCTGTCCACCGGGAAATGATTCTTGCAATCTCCTCATCTGTCACAGCCTCATGCACCAGAGAAAGATCTTTTGCCTTTACTTTTTCTTCCTCTTCCTCCAGCTGTTTCTGCAGCTGCGGAAGTCTTCCGTACTGCAATTCCGCCGCTTTGTTCAGATCGTATTCCCGCTGCGCTTTCTGGATCTCTTTATTGACCTGCTCAATCTCTTCCCGGACCTTCTGTACCCGCTCTACAGATGTCTTTTCATTCTCCCACTGTACTTTCTTGCCTGCATATTCTTCTTTTAGTCCTGCCAGTTCTTCCTGCAGATGTTCCAGACGCTCTCTGCTCAAACGGTCTTCTTCCTTTTTCAGTGCCTCTTCTTCAATCTCCAGCTGCATCACACGGCGTCTCAGCTCGTCCAGCTCTGTCGGCATGGAATCCAGCTCGGTCTTGATCAGCGCACAGGCTTCATCCACCAGATCAATGGCCTTATCCGGCAGGAAACGGTCAGAAATATATCGATTCGACAAGGTTGCTGCTGCCACAAGCGCACTGTCTGTGATCTTCACTCCGTGGAATACTTCATAACGCTCTTTGAGTCCTCTTAAAATAGAAATCGCATCTTCCACACTCGGCTCTTCCACCATGACCGGCTGGAAACGTCTCTCCAGAGCCGCATCTTTCTCAATATACTGACGATACTCATCCAGTGTCGTCGCACCGATACAGTGCAGCTCGCCTCTTGCCAGCATTGGCTTTAACATATTTCCCGCATCCATGGCACCATCTGTCTTACCTGCTCCCACAATGGTATGCAATTCATCAATAAACAGAATGATCTTGCCGTCACTGTTCTTCACTTCTTCCAGAACGGCTTTCAGACGCTCTTCAAATTCTCCTCTGTATTTTGCTCCTGCAACCAGAGCTCCCATATCCAATGCAAAAATCGTCTTATCTTTCAGTCCCTCCGGCACATCTCCGCTGATGATCCGCTGTGCCAGCCCTTCTACGGCTGCCGTTTTTCCGACCCCGGGCTCTCCGATCAGGACCGGATTGTTCTTTGTCTTACGCGACAGGATCCGGATCACATTTCGAATCTCTTCGTCACGTCCAATGACTGGATCCAGCTTCTGATCTCTTGCCCGCTCCACCAGATCCTGTCCATATTTGTTCAATGTATCATAAGTCGCTTCCGGATTATCACTGGTCACTCTCTGATTTCCACGCACAGTAGAAAGTGCATGCAGAAAACCTTCCGACTGATTCCAAACTCACGAAATAACGGCTTTAAATCTCTGCTTGCATATTTCAGTAAAGAAAGGAAAATATGCTCTACAGAAACATACTCATCACCCATCTGCTTTGCTTCATCCTCTGCATGGATCAGTGCATTGTTCAAATCCTGACCGACAAACACCTGCCCGCCCTGTACTTTCGGACGCTTATTCAAAAGCTCTTCTACTCTGTTAATAAACAGAGGACCCTGAATGCTCATCTTTTCCAATAATTTTAAGATCAGACTGTCATCCTGCGTGATCAATGCGTATAACAAATGCTCCTGTGCAAGCTCCTGATTGCCATAATCATAAGCAATCTTTTCACAATTCTGCACTGCCTGCATTGAATTCTGTGTAAATTTATTTATATTCATAGCAACTCCTCCTCACTACTTGTTTCATTGTTCTACACGTAATATAGCACTTGTTGTTAGCCAGGTCAAGACTTGAGTGCTAATTTCTTTTCTAAAAATTCTGTAAACTGTTTCTGATGTTTTTTTCCGATTTTCTCTATAAAGGACAGGATGCCAAGATGCATTTCTTCATCTATAACAAACTCCTGTCCTGATCCGTACTTCTTATTTTAATTTGCGCAAAATGGTAAACAAGAAAATCCATGCCCCCGCAATCGCAATATGCGTCAGCCCTGCAATCCCTGAGATTGCAGCATCTGCCCCATGGGAAACAGAAACACCTGTCACCTGGAGGATTCCCCGAACCAGCATAACCACTGTAAACAGCGGCAGGATGATATTATACACTGTCACAAAAGTATGGAACTGCTTCTTCTCCAACAGATCTGTACTTTTGGCGGCAAGCCCCAGAAATAAAAACAACACCGTCCCAAGTACCAACAAATGTACATGCAGATAACCAAGTGCAGTTTCCCCCGTAAATCCAAAATATTTAGTAAATTCCCTGTAAAAAACACCTCCTGCCATTGCGGCAAGAAAATATCCAAATGCAAGATTCCATTAATTTTTCTATTCGTTTGTTCTCCTTCTACTCTACTTTTTGCTTCTCTTCCTTCGTTCCAATACCGGACCCCAAATAAAATACCTGCCAGAAACAATGCCACTTCCCAATCCTGAATAAAACACAGCGATGAACACATCCGGTGCTAAATGGGAGGCTCGAAGACCGATTCCAAAAGTCATCATAAATGCCATGATCAAAAATGACTTCTTATCAAAAAAATGCCAGAAAAACTGAAGCTCATCCTCGTAGTTTTGAATTCTGTCGGTATGTCTGATCACCAGTTTATAAAATACCATCGACCAGAATACAGCAAAAACCAGCGCTGAGAGCAAAATATTCACAACTGTCACATGCCCTGTATAGCTGAGTATTCCAATTCGAATAATATTGAACCCCGCAATCAGCCAGACAATGCTGGCCAGTATCAGTAATGTTCTTTTTTTTACTTTCATTTTGTTCTCCTCTCTAATATGAACGTTGTTCATATTTATGTTTAAAATTTCCCACTTTTTAAAAGTGGGATTCATAGATACTGTGTGCGATCATCGTTAAAAGTGGTTCGCAGCTTTTCTGCTTTTCCACCAGAAGGGACATCAGAAGTGTAAACACATACGTCACAAAAATTTCCGGAGTCAGCTCATTTTCAAATGCATTCTCACGCACATTCTGGTCCTCTGTCAATATCTGAACCAGATTTTTCTTCAAATGCATCAGGGAAATCTCCATCATTTTCCTTCCCTCATTTTTATCTTTTGCTGCAAAACTCATGGAATGCAGATTAAAAAACTCCGGATACTTCTGACTGCTTTTATACACCGTATCAAACAACCAGGCAATACATGCTGTAAAGCTTTCAAATACAAGTACCTGTCCATTCATATGAAAGATATCCATCCATACACTTTCAATCGTCGCAAGTAAAAGTTCCGATTTGGATGGAAAATAATTATACACGGAGCCTAATGCAATGTTGCACCGGGAAGCCACAAGCCTCATATTTACGGACGAAAGCCCTTCTTCTGCCACAATCTCTCTGCACACTGCAAGTATTTCCTCTCTTGATGTAACTGCCATATTCAAATCTGCACCTCCAATCTGAACAATGTTCATTATAGAATTTCCCAGCTTTGATTGTCAAGTTACTTTTCTGATTTTTTTCCATTTCTGCCTTTTCTTTCTTCCTCTCAGGAATTATAATAAACACAGATCATTATAACAAAACAGGAGAGATTTATTTATGAGAGCTTATGAACGACTTTTAAAATATGTAACTGTACGCACCCCAAGTGATGAGACAAGCACTACCGTACCGTCTTCTACCTGCCAGTTTGACCTGGCTCAGGATTTGATCCGGGAATTTATCAACATGGGACTTCCAAAGGCACGGACAGATGAAAAATGCTATGTCTACGCACAGATTCCTGCCACGCCGGGATATGAAAATTGTCCGAAGATCGGATTTGTCGCACATCTGGATACTGTTTCTGACTTCTGTGACAAAAAGATCGTTCCGGTTGTAACTGAAAACTATGACGGACGCGACCTTCCTCTTGGCGGTTCTGACGGACGGGTTCTTTCTGTCTCCATGTTCCCGCATTTAAAGGATCTCAAAGGTCGTACTTTGATCACCAGCAACGGAGATACCATCCTCGGTGCAGACGACAAGGCCGGAGTTGCAGAGATCATGACCATGGCAGAACGGGTTTTGACTGAAAATATCCCACATGGTCAGATTTCGATCGGATTTACTCCGGATGAGGAAGTTGGCAGAGGAGCGGATCATTTTGATGTCGAAAAATTTGATGCGGATTTTGCCTACACCATGGACGGAGACACCGAAGGTGAGATTCAGTATGAGAACTTCAATGCCGCAGATGCGATCTTTGAGATCAAAGGCGTGAATGTACACCCGGGATCTGCAAAAGATGTGATGGTCAATGCCG
>ENA-OQJC01000569-OQJC01000569.1-human-gut-metagenome-genome-assembly--contig:-NODE-569-length-10991-cov-6.645250_pt1 | contig 10991 bp, 7 predicted proteins | sample MGYA00242600_ERZ504766 | MGnify/ENA primary metagenome ERZ504766 (study PRJEB26092, sample SAMD00036364) | human gut metagenome | host: Homo sapiens | study: EMG produced TPA metagenomics assembly of...
TAAATCCGGGCCGAATATCGGCTTTGAGCACGACTTCGGTTCGGATGCCCTTGCTCGCCAACACAAAGGTTGCGTCGCGCACGACCTGCATGACCTCGTCCCAGTCGCCCTCGATCTCGGTGAACATTGAGGTGGTGCGGTTGGGAAGGCCGCTCTCGCGAATAACACGCACGACCTCGGCGACCTCGGCGGATAGCTCATCGCCGGTGCCGCATGGGGCGATGGCCACAGCGACGAGCGTGTTCATGCCGGTATTGGTTGCAGGCTCGGACATGGCCTATGCCTCCTCGAGCTCGAGTTGGTTATCGGCAATGTCCTGGGCGGTTGCGCGGTAGAGCTCGTCGATAAAGGCGACCTTAAAGCTTGCCGGGGCGTCGGCGACAGCGGCGGCACGCGTGCCGGCCACGTTGTAGACGGCGGTGCCGCAGACGGCTGCCGTAAACGGGTCGGCAGCGCAGGCGTACACGGCCAGCACGCCGCCCTGCGAGCAGCCGCAGCCGGTGATCTTGGACATGAGCGGGCTGCCGCCGTGGGACTTGGCCACGGTCGTGCCGTCGGTGATCAGGTCGACTTCGCCCGAGACCACTACGGCGCCGCCGGTGTAGCGGGCGAGCGCCACGGCAGCATCGCGGGCGGCGTCAACCGTATCGGTGGTATCGACACCGCGCACGCGGCTCAGATCGGTCGCCTCGCCCTCAAGACCCCACAGGCCGGCGAGCGCGATGATCTCGGAGGCGTTGCCGCGCACGATGGCGGGCTTGTACTGCTTGAGCTCGTTTACCAACTGGGTGCGCAGGCTACCGATGCCCAGGCCTACCGGATCGAGCACCCAGGGCTTGCCGGCGTCGTGTGCCGCCTTGGCCGCGCGGGGAATCGTTTGCTCGTAGATGGGGAAGAGCGTGCCCATGTTGAGATAGATGGCGCCGCCGCCGGCAACGAGCGCCTCGCCCTCGTCGGGCAGATAGACCATGGCGGCCGAACCGCCCACGGCGAGCTGCGCATTGGCGACAAAGTCGATCGTCACCGTGTTGGTGATGGAGCCGGCCATCGGATTGGTGGCGCGAATCTCCTCCACGGCCTTGACCATATGTTGCTTAAGCTGTTCCGAATCAATCACTGCACATGCCTCCTTGGCATAGAAAAGGGGCGCTGTGCATAGACAGCGCCCCTGTAAAGGCGGCATGCTCCCTACGCCAGCATTAACTGACAGGTTCAAAGGATTGGGCCCCATGCCCTCTCAGCCTGGTGGTTTGCACCGCCGGCACTCCCGCATCGAATCTGTTGTTCCCTATACTAGCGCACCTGCCAAAAAGGGACAGGTTTATTTTGGCTGGTCGTTACAATAGGTAGGACCGATACGAATGGGGGCCTTATGATCAAACTTGTGCTGACCGATATGGACGATACGCTGATTCCTGCTGGACACGATGGCGCCAGCGACTACGCCATCGAGGGCATTCATGCCATGCAGGCGGCGGGTCTGCACTTTGGCCCGGTTTCGGGTCGCCAGCCCTCCGCGATGGGCTGGATGTTCAAAAATCGTTCCGAGTGTTTTTCGACTGGCGCGTTCTGTAACGGCCAGGTGATGTTTGTCGACGGCGAGGTTGTTGCCTCCCGTGCGAGCGACAACGGTGCCCTCATGCGTCTTGCCGACTATCTGGAGCAAGAGACCGACGATACCTATCTGAAGGTCTATAGCCTGGGCGATGACTTTTGGGGCAACGATGCCTATTGTGTGACGAGCGACCCCGAGCGCGTTCGTCGCGCCATGGAGTCGGGCGGCAACGCGTGGCTCAAAGGCGAAGAGGCCCCGTGCCGTCCCGTCGTTGATGACGCGCCGGTGTTTAAGGCGAATATCTGGAGTGCCCGTTCGCGTGAGGAGCTCGCGGAGCTACGCGAGCGCGTTGCCGCTGAGGTGCCGGAACTCTCGCTTGTGTTTCCCAACAATCGTGTGCGCCTGTTTGACATCCTTCCGGCCGGTTGGGACAAGGGCTGCGCTGCGCTGGAGCTGGCGCGCGCTTTGGGCCTGACGCCCGACGAGGTGGCCGTATTTGGCGATTCCGATAACGACCTGCCCATGATCGATGCCGTTCCCAACTCCGTTGCAGTCGCCAATGCCAACGAGGCCGTCACGGCTGCCGCGCGCTGGCATATCGGCGCTGCGGCAGACGATGCGGTTGCCGGGGCTCTGCACCAGATTGCCGCCTGCGCCGCGACGGGGGAGATGCCGCCGTTTATGCGTCAGATGGACGCGGCGGGTCTTGGCATCATGAACGTCTAGGGAGAAGGCTATGAAGCTCCAGCAGCTCAGATATGTCGTCAAAGTTGCCGAATGCGGCAGCATCACCGAGGCCTCGCGCCGGCTCTTTGTGTCGCAGCCTTCGATTACCGCGTCGATTCGCGATCTCGAAAACGAGATGGGTGTGCACATCTTTGAGCGCACCAACAAGGGTGTCATTGTGTCCGAGGAGGGCGAGACCTTCTTGGGCTACGCGCGCCAGGTGCTCGACCAGGCCGATCTGCTCGAAGGCAAGTACAAAGGCGCGTCCGAGCAGGTGCCGCACTTTAGTGTGAGCTGCCAGCATTATTCCTTTGCCGTCAATGCGTTTGTCGATGTGATCCGCGAGTTCGATGCCGCGCGTTACGACTTTACCCTGCGCGAGGAGCAGACCCACGAGATTATCGAGGATGTCGCGCATTTGAAAAGCGAACTGGGCATCCTGTACTTATCCGAGCATAACCGCGAGGTCATCGAGCGCATGCTGGCGGCCAACGAGCTCGTGTTCGAAGGACTCTTCTGCGCCGCGCCGCATGTCTTCGTGTGCGCCGACCATCCGCTGGCGGGTCGCTCGAGTGTGACGCTCGAGGACTTGGAAGACTACCCGTTCCTGTCCTATGAGCAGGGCAGCTACAACTCGTTCTACTATTCCGAGGAACTGACCTCGACGTTTGAGCGCCGCAAGAATATCCGCGTGCGCGACCGTGCGACGCTGTTCAACCTGGCTATGGGCCTTAACGGCTATACGGTGTGTTCGGGCGTGATCAGCCATGAACTTAACGGCCCCGGTATTATCTCGATTCCGCTCGATGTGGACGAGTACATGGAGATCGGCATCATTACGCGCAAGAACACGACGCTCACGCGCTACGGCCAAGCCTATATCGACGCGATTCGTCAGCATATCTAGGGTGCTGTGCTCCGCACGGTTCAAGTCTCTTTATGGCAGTCCAGACTGATATAGGAAACATCTATATCAAACTGCTATAAACATATATTTTACGATGGCCACATGAGCGCTCATACTCTGTCTCGGTAAAGCAACCAATGCAAAGGGAGATATCTATGAGCACTTTGATTCAACCGAATGCGCCGTTTCGCGCCGATATCGTCGGCAGCTTTCTTCGTCCGCAGGCCGTAAAGGATGCCCGCGCTGCCTATGCGGCAGGCACGCTTGACGCCGAGGGGCTTAAGGCCGTCGAGGACGACGCCATTCGCGATTTGGTGGACAAGCAAAAGGCCGCTGGCCTGCAGGTGATTACCGATGGCGAGTTCCGCCGCAGTTACTGGCACCTCGACTTTATGTGGGGGCTCAACGGCATTGAACGCCGTACCTCGCGTACGGGCTATATGTTCCACGACGAGGAGACCACGGCCGATACCGCCGTGGTGACCGGCCCCATCAGCGGCGAGAACCACCCCTTCGTCGAGCACTTCAAATTTGTCAAGGCGCTTGAGGGCGAGGGCCAGGTCGCACGGCAAACCATCCCGGCGCCGATCCAGACGTTCTCCGAAGTCACACTCGACCGCTGTGATGGCCAGCAGGAGAGCCTGCGTGCCGTTTATAAGACCGACGAAGAGCTCGCCGATGCCATTGCCGCAGCATACCGCACCGTGATTGCCGACCTGTACGCTGCAGGCTGCCGTAACATCCAGTTTGATGACTGCACCTGGGGCATCTACTGCGATACCGACTTTGTGTCCAAGACCGGCATGAGCCCGGTTGATCTGCAAAAGGTGAGTGAGCTGGGCGTGGCGCTCAACAACGCCGCCATCGAGGGCAAGCCCGACGACCTGGTCATTAACACGCACGTGTGCCGTGGTAACTACCACTCTACCTATGCCTTCGAGGGCGGCTATGACCCCATCGCGCCATACCTGTTCGCAAACGAGGATGTCGACGCATTTTACCTGGAGTTCGATACGCCGCGTGCCGGTGGCTTTGAGCCGCTCAAGTACGTTGCCCCTGGCAAGAAGGTCGTGCTGGGCCTGGTGACCACCAAGGCTGCTGAGCTTGAGGACGAGGATGCCATCGTCGAGCGTATTCACGAGGCCGCAAAGTATGTTCCGCTCGAGAACCTGTATCTGTCGCCCCAGTGCGGCTTTGCCAGCTGCGAGATTGGCAACAAGCTGACCGAGGACGAGCAATGGGCAAAGATCGCGCTGGTCAAGCGCATTGCCGAGCGCGTTTGGAAATAGCGCTAGTGTTTGCAGGTGGCGGCGCGTGCGAGGCATAGTGTATCGCGTACAATGGTTCGGATCGTATCGTTCGGGCAGGTTATCCGATATGCCTGATCGCCCTTCCATTCGAAAGGACATCCATGTCCCAGTCCTCGACGCCCGCCGTCAGCGATGCCATCTACGACGCATCGTCGCTCGGCCGCCCGCGCATGTTCCTGCTCGGTCTGCAGCACCTGTTTGCCATGTTTGGCGCCACCGTGCTGGTGCCCGTGCTCACCGGCCTCTCGGTATCGGCAACGCTTTTGTTTGCCGGCTTGGGCACGCTGCTGTTCCACTTCCTGTCGCGCGGTAAGGTGCCGGCATTTTTGGGCTCATCGTTTGCCTTTATTGCCGGTTATGCCGCAATCGCGCCCAACGGCGAGACCGAGCTTTTGCCCTACGCCTGCCTGGGCGTAGCTTGTGCCGGCCTGCTCTATCCAGTGCTGGCGGTCCTGTTCCGCGCCTTTGGCGCCAAGCGCGTTATGCGCTTCTTCCCGCCGGTGGTGACTGGCCCTATCGTCATTTCCATCGGCTTGATTCTGGCAAGCTCTGCTATCGCCAACTGTCAGACCAATTGGCTTGTTGCCGTTGTCGCCGTGGCAGTGATCGTCATCTGCAACATCTGGGGCCGCGGCATGGTCAAGATCGTGCCGATTTTGCTGGGCGTTGTGGTGAGCTATGCCGTTGCGGCTGCGCTCGGCGAGGTTGATTTCTCGGGCGTTTCCGCCGCTCCGTGGGTCGGTCTGCCCATCGTGTGGGACAACACCGTGTTTGCGCTCTTTGGGCCGCAGTTCGATAGCGGTCTTGCCACGACGGCCATCATCACCATCATGCCGCTGGCCTTCGCGACCATGATCGAGCATATCGGTGATATCTCCGCTATTGGCTCCACCTGCGAGCGCAACTACATTGCCGATCCCGGCCTGCATCGCACGCTGCTCGGCGATGGTCTCGCCACGATTCTGGCTTCGCTCTTTGGCGCTCCGGCCAACACCACGTATGGCGAGAACACCGGCGTGCTCGCCCTGACGCGCGTGTTCGACCCGCGCGTGATTCGCATTGCCGCGTGCTGCGCCATCGTGCTTTCGTTCTGCCCCAAGTTCGCTGCCGTGATCGCCGCCATGCCGGCATGCGTTATCGGCGGCGTGTCGCTCGTGCTTTACGGCATGATCAGCGCCGTGGGTGTTCGCAACCTCATCGAGAACCAGGTCGATTTCCAAAACAACCGCAACGTGCTGGTGACCGCCCTCGGTGCTCGTGCTTTCGCTCGGCATCGCGTACAGCACCGCCGGCGCCATCGTGCTGGAGCTGAGCGGCGTGACGATTTCGCTTTCCGGTCTTGCCGTGGGCTCGCTGGTGGGCATCGTGCTCAACGCCATCCTGCCGGGTAACGACTTTGAGTTTGATGTCTCCGAGCTTGAGGAGGCTGCTGAGTAGCAGCTGTGTTCAGCTAAAACAAGATATGGTGCCCATGCGTATATGCGTGTGGGCACCATTTTTAATGTGTCAGTATCCAGTGGATGCCGCGGGCCATGCGTAAGTCGGTTTGGGCAAAGTGATTGCCGGGGTTGAGCTCCAGCGTTGTTGGAATGCCGTGCTCGACGAGCAACGCTTCCATGGCGCGCGTGTCGTCGAGTACGTGCCTCATCATGCGGTTGGGCGTCTTGGTTTCCCTTTTGCCGAGTGACAGGTAGACGGCTTGCGGGCTGCCGGCAAAGGGGGCCGTGCTGGCACGGTCGACAAAGTCGGGAAACCATAGCGACCCCGATGCGCTCGCGGCGCGGTCAAAGGCGTCGGTTTGCCAGAGGGACCAGAGTGCGAAGAGGCCCGCGAGCGAGTAACCGGCAATGCCGCGCCAGGTGGGCGGCTGAGGAAGCGACGACTCGACCTGGGGGATTATCTGATTCAGCAGCTCATCAAGAAAATCGGCAGCTTGGCCGCCGAAAGGCTCGGCATCGCGTACGGTCCCGTCGCATGCCCAGGGGCTCAGCTCGCGATTCCAATCGAGCCCGCCAATGGTGACGAGGGCGAATGGCGGACAGTCGAGCTCTCGGCAACACTTATAAACCTCGCTGCCGTCGCCCACGACCACAGGAAGGTAGATGACAGGCGCGCTTTCCGTATGATTCGAATAAACGGTTATCTGCTTTTGATGCGCTTCCATGACGGGCTTCTCTCAGTGTTGTGATATCGGCAGCCCCAATTGTCGCACGCCAGCGTATGCCGGTTGGGCTAGACCAAAGACAGTCTCGTGCATCCCCTGCGGACGCATATGGAAAACGCCACCGCCGGAGGGGAGCTCGGCGGTGGCGTTGTTAAACGGTGCTGGGGCTCGGGGCCTTCGCGGGAGCTGCCATGTGCGCAGAGGCGTCTAAGAACGCTTACGGCTCGCCATGGTGCCTGCGGCGATAGCGGCTGTTCCCGCAAGGACGGTTGCCACGATGGCCGCACCCGAGGTGTCGCCGGTTGCCGCGAGCACGCCGGTAGTCTTGGCTTTCGTGGTTGAAGCCGCAACGGCCTTGGTCGGCTTTGAGCCCTCAGGCTTGGGGTTCTGCTTGGACTCCGCGGGCTTGCTTTCTGCGGGCTTGGTCTCCTCGGGCTTGGGGTCTTCCGGCTTGGCTACCTCGGGAGGTGCGATGGTCGTACTTTTGGCGACTGCTTTGATATAGAGGGAGTCGACCGTGGCGTCGCCCGTGCCGATGGCTTGGCCTGCCTCGTAGATGCCGTCACGGAGCTTGCGATAGTCAATGACCTTGCCGCCTTCGGGCGTCTGGATGGCGGCGTTCTCAATCTTGATGGTGCCGATTGTCTTGCCGTCAGCGCTCATGGCACGGGCAAAGATTGCCGCTGTATCTCCTTCGGCCGTTACCTTGCTGCGGATGATCGAGATGACTGCGGGTGTGACGCCCTCGCTGGTCTGGGCGATGATGCCGATGTTCTCGCCTTGGGGTTCGCGCCTCGTCTCGCCATCTTGGTTTTCGCTGTAGGGGATGGGGCCGTCGCCGTTCTCGACATAGCGGGCTATGGCCTTGACAACGGAGTCGCTGATGTAGATGTGGCCGCCCTTCTCGTTGGGTCGATCGTTTCTGGTGGAGAATGCAGCCGAAACCTCGCCTTCCGCAAACGCGTCCACGGTGGAGCCGTTCTTGACGACGATGTCGTCCTGGTAGGTGAAGAGGGCGTTGGCGCCACCGTATCTGCCTTTACTTGCACGGACTGTCACGTTTGCATGATCGAGGGTGATGCCCTTGTGGGCATAGACGCCATATTCAACACCGTTTACGTTGAGGGAGGCGTTTGTGGCTGCGAGGCTGCCCTTGGCCTCGACGGCAGCGTCTTTCTCGGAGCTTGCCTCGACCGTCCCGCCACCCTTGATGGTGAGGTTCTTGTCGGCTCCAATACCCTTGTCCTTGGTAGCCCTGGCGGTGACGGCTCCGCTGTCGTCAATCGTGATATTGCCGTTTGCCCTGATGCCATCCGATGCACCCGTGGCGTTGACGTTGCCCGAACCTTTGATAGCGAGATCACCTCCGGCATTGATGGCATCAAACCCAGTGCTCGTGGCGTTGACGGATCCGGCTCCGTCGATGTTGATATTACCCGTGGAGAGGATAGCGTCCTCAGTAGATGTCACGCTGAGCGTGCCGCCCTCGTCGCCTTGGATATTGAGCTCGGCATTCTCGTTAGTGCCATGAGAAACGTTGATGCTTTCGATCCATTCGGCAGTGACGATGTTGGTTCCCGAGTAATTCACGTTGAGCTTGCCTGCGGCCTGGATCTCGCCGCCGTTATAGTTGTTGAGCTTCAAGTCGTCGGCGCCGTCCCACGACCAGGTACCGGCCTCGTCGCTCGCCGCGGTGTTGTACTTGTTGCCGCCGACCTTGACCCATTCCGCTGCGAGCGAGACGCTCGGCATGAGCAGCGAGCTCACCGTGAGCGCGCACACGGCGCCCGCGACGATGCGGCGCGTCACGCGGCGCCAGCTGCCGTGCGCGAGTCCTATGCGACGGCGAACGTCGGGTTCGGCAACATGGGTTCCGGCGGTAGTGTCATTGCGTTTGGGGGTCGTGAACAAGGCTGCCATGGTTGCTCCCGTTCTCATAGGGCCTATACGACTAGATTCAGCGTATCTGCTGGATGTTGCCGGCGGTAGTGCCGTTTGGAGGGCAAAATGGCCAAAATGGGGGAGAAATAGGCCGCACGCCGGCGCAGGGACCGGCGCTAAAAGAAAAGCGCGGGGCCGCATGGCGACTCCGCGCTTTATTGTTCAGCTTTTGCAGCCTTGCCCTTACGCTACGAAGAAGTAGACGAGGAAGGCAAGGGCCGCGATCCACCCGTCCCGTGCGAAAAAGTGTTTACGAGCGCTTGCGGCTCACCACGGCGCCTGCGGCGATGGCGGCTGTTCCTGCAAGGGCGGCTGCCACGATGGCTGCGCTCGAGGCGTCGCCGGTTGCCGCGAGCTTGCCGGTGGTCTTGGCTCCCGTGGCAGCAACTGCAACGGTCTTGGTCGTCTTCGTGCCCTCGGACTTGGAACCCTCGGGCTTGGTCTCGCCGGGCTTTTCCTCGGGTTTGATCTCCTCGGGAGGCGCGATGACCGTGCTCTTGGCGACAGCTTCGTTATAGGGGGAGTCGATCACAGCGTCGCCCGTGCCGATGGTTTGACCCGTCTCGTAGGAGATGCTGGGGCCGTACTCTTCCTCGTTGTAATAGTTAATGATCTTGCCGCCTGCGGGCGTCTGGATGGGAGCGCCCTCGATCTCGATGGTGCCGATCGCCTTGCCATCCTCGCTTATGGCAAGAGCGAAGATTGCCGCCGTGTCTCCCTCGGCCGTGAGCTTGCTGCGGACGATCGAGATACTCGCGGGCGTGATGCCCTCGTAGGTCTGGGCAAAGATGCCGATGTTCACGCCCCTATGCTCGGGAATGACCGCGCCGCTTTGGTCGTTGCTGTAGTGATCGGGGCCGTCGCTACCGGACTCGACATAGCGGGCTATAGCCTTGACAACGGAGTCGCTGATGTAGATGTGTCCGCCAGCGACGTTTGGCTGGTGGTTTCTGGTAGAGATTGCAACCGAGAATTTGCCTTCCGCGAACGCGTCCACGATGGAACCATTCTTGATGACGATGTCGTCCCCGTCAGTGATGAGGGCGATGGCCTGGCCGCCGCTCGCGCTTGTACGGACCGTCACGGTCGCGTGATCGAGCGTAACGCCCTTGTAGGCATAGACACCATATTCAACACCGCTTGCGTCAAGGGAGGCGTTCGTGACCGCGAGACTGCCCTCAGTGTCGACGGCAAGAGTTTCCTTGGAGCTCGCCTCGACCTGGCTGCCGCCCGAGATATCGATGTTGCCGCCAGCCCAAATCGCCACGTCCTTGATAGGGCTTGCCTCTACCGTGCCGCCGCCCTTGATGGTGAGGTTTCTCCCGGCAACGATTCCCTGATCCTCGGTGGCCTTGGCGGTGACGGCTCCGCTGTTGTCAATCGTGATGTTGCCGTCCGCCCTGATGCCATCCGATTTGCCCGTGGCGTTGACGTTGCCCGAGCCCTTGATGGTGAGATCGCCCACGGCGCCGATGGCGTCAGCCTCGGTACTCGTGGCGTTGACGGTGCCAGCTCCGTCGATGTTAATGTCTCTATTGGAGGAGATGGCGTCGTAATTAGATGTCACGTTGAGCGTGCTGGATGCGTCGCCTTGGATGTTGAGCTCGGCGTTCTCGGCATTGCCATCCTCAACCAAGATGCCCCAGCCGCTGTCATTGGTAACGGTGTTGCTCCCTGAGTAGCTTATGTTGAGCTTGCCATCGGCCCTGATCTTGCCGCCGTTATAGTTGTTGAGCTTCATGTCGTCGGCGCCGTCCCAGCTCCAAGTGCCGGCGGCGTCGCCCGCTGCGGTGCCGGCGTTGTACTGGGCGCCGTCGACGTAGACCCACTCCGCCGCGAGCGAGACACTCGGCATGAGCAACGAGCTCACCGTGAGCGCGCAGGTCAGGCCGCAGACGATGCGGCGCGTCACGCGACGCCAGCTTCCGTGTGCGAGCAGCGTGCGACGGCGCACGTCGGGCTCGACAAAATGGGCTCCAGAGGTTTTGTCATTGCGCTTGGGGGTCGTGAACAAGGCGGCCATGGTTACTCCCATCCTCATAGGGCCTATGCGATTACGCCCAGCATATCTGCAGGATGTAGCCGGCGGTAGTGCCGTTTGGAGGGCAAAATGTCCAAAACTCGGGAAGCAATACATCGCGCGTCCGTGCGTTGCCTGGCTTTAAAAGAAAAGCGCGGAGCCGCTCGATGCGACTCCGCGCTTTGCTGGTTGATATTGCGAACCTTGCGCCTACGCTACAAAGAAGTAGACGAGGAAGGCGAGGGCTGCGATCCACATGAGCGGCTTGATCTTGGAGGCCTCGCCCTTAAAGAGCGCGACGATCACGTAGGCGATAAAGCCCAGGCCAATGCCGGCAGAGATGGAGTAGGTGAAGGGCACGCCGGCGA
>ENA-OQJC01000574-OQJC01000574.1-human-gut-metagenome-genome-assembly--contig:-NODE-574-length-10967-cov-2.903229_pt1 | contig 10967 bp, 6 predicted proteins | sample MGYA00242600_ERZ504766 | MGnify/ENA primary metagenome ERZ504766 (study PRJEB26092, sample SAMD00036364) | human gut metagenome | host: Homo sapiens | study: EMG produced TPA metagenomics assembly of...
GATGTCAGAAGCGGAGGGCTGGCGGGGTGGTGACCACCACGAGTTCGGCGTTGGGCAGCGCCTGGGCCACGGAAATCGCCATGTCGCCGGTGCCGGGAGCCAAGTCGAGCAAGAGGACGTCCGGCTCGCCCCACCATACGTCAGACAGGAACTGTTCCAAGGAGCGCTGCAGTCGCGGCCCACGCCACAGAATCGCCCGGTCAGCACCGGCGAACATGCCGATGGAGATCAGTTTCACGCCCCACGCGGTGACCGGCATGAGCATGCCATTCAGATTGGTGGGCTGTGTATGCACGCCGAACAGGCGCGGCAGTGAGAAGCCATAAATGTCCGCGTCGATGGCGGCCGTGTCGAAGCCGAGGGCCGCAAACGTGGCGGCCAGGTTCGCGGTAACCGAGGACTTGCCGACGCCGCCCTTACCGGAGGCGATGGCGAAGATGCGGGTCTTGACACCCGGTTTGCTGAAGGGGTTCTGCTTGCGTTCGGCCTTGAGGTCGGCGACCAGATCGGCCAGCTTGTCACGGCTCATCGAACCGACTTCGATATGAGGCAGCAGCTGTGCGCCCGGATAGGAGCTGACCGCGCCATTGATCTGGCTGGTGATGGTCTCGCTCAGTGGGCATCCGGGAACCGTCAGCTCAACGTGCACGGTGACGTCGTAAGTGCCGGCGTCCGACGATGCGGGCGCGGCTTCGATGGCGGCAATCATGCCGAGGTCGGTGACCGAACGACCGAGCTCGGGGTCGATGACCTTGCTCAGGCGTTCGTAGATGTCGGCTTCGATCTGACGTGCGTCGCTCATAAATCCGTATCCTCCTTTAGGGCCTGTTCTACCCTAGCGTGTGATGCGGCGGCATGCCAGAGGGAGTGGAGTAAGTCACACTGGGCGGGATTCGCTTTTTCTCTCCCCCAGTCAGCCTAAAGGCTGACAGCCCCCTCATCAGAGGGGGTTAATGAAGCGTCTGAGGGGGCTATTTTAGATGGTGCCGGTGGCTAGGAGCTGGGCGAATTGGGTTTCGCTCAGCATGGGGATGCCGAGTTCCTCGGCCTTGGCGGCCTTGGAGCCGGCGTTTGCGCCAATCACCACGTAATCGGTCTTCTTGCTCACCGAACCGGCCGCCTTGCCGCCGCGCTCGATAATCGCCTCTTTGGCGGAATCACGCGAATAGCCCTCCAATGAACCGGTGACCACCACGGTTTTGCCGGCCAGCGTCTGCGGCAACGAACTGGTCTCGGCCTCGTCGACGCCCACGCCGGCGGCCTGCCAAGCACGCAAAGTCGCGCCGCGCCAGTCGCCGGGTTCGCGGGTGGCGGCGAACCAGTTCACCACCGATTCGGCGATTTCCGGGCCCACCCCGTCGATGGCCGTCAGATCTTCAATCGTGGCGTTTTCGATGGCTGCCAGCGAGCCCATCGCCGAGGCAATCAGGCGTGCGGTAGGCGGACCGAGCCGGCGAATCGACAACGCGACCAGCACACGCCACAGGTCGGCGTGACGGGCCTTGTCCATTTCGTCGAACATCTTGCGCGTGTTTTCGCCGGGCCGAATGATCACCGGTACATCCGTGACGCCAGTGCGCGTGGTCTTGTGATCCACGCGCACGATAACCGCGTCGGCCGGCACGTCATACTCAGGATAGGAGGCTGCGGCAAAGCCCGGCATAGTACCAAGTGGCGCCTCAGCCCCGGTAGGTGCGCCGGTCGTCTCGCTGGCGGTACCTCCCTGTGTTTCGGCAGATTCGATTGCGGTCTCCCCTTGCGCGCGTTCGGCCAGCTGCTTGGCCGTGAGCTTTTTGGCCGGCGTGGGCGCGGTCCAGAAAGCAGGCACCTGATGCCACAGGCCAGAGCCGCCGACACGCTTACGCACCTTTTTCTTCTTACCGTTCGCACCGACCGTCTCATGCACCTCGACGATTGCGGCCTCACGCCACACGCGCACGTCGCGCAGATCGGCGGCGGTCAGGTTGAACAACCCGGATTCGTTGGACAACACCGGCTTCTGCGCGGCCGGCAATTCCAGCCCTTCCACCGGCTCGTACGGGTCAGGCTCTTCGCCGGGGGCGACCAAAACCTCGGTGATGTTCGGCGCGTAGGTCGCCACCGAATCAGGCCGGTTCTCCTCCGGGTTGGTCAGAGCGATGGCCGATTGTTCGCCCAAGTGCTCGATGTCGAACGCCTTGCGTGAGGCCAGCGAAATCACGCGCTCGGTCAACTGGGCCGGGCAGCTCTCCACATTCGGGCAGCGAATGTCCTTGTCACCCTCCTTGGCGGGTGACAGTTTCGCGCCGCATGAAGGGCAGAACTCGGGCATGACGAATTCGCGCAGCTGGTCCTCACGCCCTTTGCGCCGTTCAAGCACCGGGCCGACCAGTTCGGGAATCACATCGCCGGCCTTGCGCACCACCACGGTGTCGCCGATCAGAATGCCCTTGCGTTTGACTTCAAATCCATTGTGCAGCGTGGTACGAGCCACGGTGGAGCCGGCCACGTAGACAGGTTTGAGCACGGCGACCGGCGTCACGCGGCCAGTACGCCCCACCTGCACGGTGATGTTGAGCAGTTCGGTGTTGACCTCTTCGGGCGGGTATTTGTAGGCGATGGCCCAGCGCGGCGCGCGCGAAGTGGCGCCGAGGGTACGCTGCAGGCCCAGGTCATCGACCTTGACGACGATGCCGTCAAGTGCATGCTCGATGTCGCCACGATGCTCGCCGTAGTACTCGATCATGTCCAGGATCTCCTGGAATGAGGTCACCGCACGATTGTGCGGGGAGACCGGCACGCCCCACTTGGTGTATAGATCGTAGGCCTGCGACTGGTCGGCGACCACATCATGGGTGCCGCGCGGATGGTCCGGCCCCCAAGTGAGCTGCCCCAGACCATGCGCATAGAAGCTCAGGCGACGGGTGGCGGTGATGCGAGGGTCTTTTTGACGCAGCGAGCCGGCGGCGGCGTTGCGTGGGTTGGCGAAGGGCGCTCGTCCGGCGTCCTCCTGCTCGTTGTTCAGGGTGTGGAAATCATCCCAACGCATGAACACTTCGCCTCGGATTTCCACGAAGTCCGGAACGTCTTCCTTGGGGCCGCCGAGGTTTGCGGGAATGGAGCCGATGGTTCGCACATTCAGGGTGATGTCTTCGCCTGTAACGCCGTCGCCGCGCGTCAGTCCCTGTTCAAGCACGCCGTTGCGATAGATGAGGTTCAGGGCGAGGCCGTCGATTTTGACCTCGCAACTCATGGGCAGGGGCTTGGATTCAGGCCAATCGAGGTCGCGAATCACCGAGTCGTACCAATCCTTGAGTTCTTCGATGGAGAAGACGTCGTCAAGGCTCATCATGCGGCTGGGGTGGCGCACGGAGGCGAAGTCGTTGGAGAAGGAGCCGCCGACGCGATGGGTGGGCGACTGCGGATTGTCCAGTGAGGGGAACGCCGCTTCGAGTCGTTCGAGGCAACGCATGCGCGCGTCGTAAGCGGCGTCGGAGCTGACGGGTGAGTCGTCGATGTAGTAGGCGATCTGATCGGATTCCACCCATGCGGCCACGCGAGCCCACAGGCGGGCGGCGGCCTCAGCGGTCATCGTGTTCACGTCGAAACGGTCGAGGCGTATCGCGTCGTCGTCAGTGGGCTGCAGTGCGGCTATCCATTGTTCGGAGCCAGGGGCAAAACGTGCAATACCGGTATCAGGCCGGACCTCGGCCACATCCCCATCGTCGAAATCCCATGCCAGTTGTTCGTTCGTGCTCATGGTTGTCTATCCTAGCGGGCTCGGCTCCCCTCGGCCGGCTATACCGTCAACTCCCCTCAGGCGGCTACGCGGATAGCGAGCGCAGGAACTGGGCTTGGATGATGTCGATGTTATCGCCTTCGCCGTCATTCATGCGGGCCACAGCCACCGAGAGCGTGCGGGCCGGCACGAACATGCCCTCATCCACGCACACGCGAGCGGCGTCACGCACGATGTCAGCCACTTCGATATGCGGCCAGACCGGCAGATCATGCGTGGCAAGCACATGGGCGGCGGCCTCCACCGATTCAGGCACCGGTATGCACTGCGAGTCCGCACGGGAAACCAGTTCCTGCAGTTCGCTTTCCAGCGAACCAATGGCCCCGGGAGCGATGTGATCGCTCATAATGTAGGCTGCGGCGGCTGTGTCGAACCGGTCGAGCATCCATTCGGCGTACGCGAACCGGTAGTAGGCGAACGCGGCATCGTCGCGGTCCAAGGCCACGCGCAGAGCATTCAGGCAGGCGGCGCGTGCCGAATCCCAATCCTCATTGCGGGCCAGTTGAATGGCGAGCTTCAGATGTGAGAGCGGGTAGGCGGGCGCGTACGCCACCATACGGTTGAGATGCGGGATCGCCGCCTCGGCACCCTTGATCTGACTCAACACGTCAGCCAGCTCCATGTGCGCGTAGAACAGATTGTCCGGGATAAGCACCGTACGCTCGTCCAATGTGGCGAACAGCCGGTTGTAGACCACGCGCTCGGCATAGGAGTTGAAGTATCGAGGTACGCCATGGCCTGCCGCATACACCTGGTCCAAATGGGCCACGGCCGCTTCGGCCGCTTCGATGGCCTGATCGGCTTGGCCCGAGAACAGCATGTCTCGGGCGCGCAGACGCTCCTTGTCAAGATCGTCGGCAAGCGTGAACGTGAAGTCCGGCGTGTCCTTGCCATCGATCAACGCACTGGTGACCTGAGAGGCCAAATCGGTCAGTTCGGGATCGCATATCGATTCGATGACCTGCATGGCTCGCTGGGCCTTTTCCACGGAGCCGAGCGACGTGTTCCTGGCGATATCGTGGAATTCGTTGACGCCATGCTGCAGCAGGTCCACTCGCTGGATAGCCAGTCCGGCACTATTCTGTGCGCCCAGCACGTGAGCGGTCGCCGGGCTGAATTGACGGTCGGCCAGTTCGGGCTCCTCCTGGGATCCGGTGGGAGAGAACCGGCTGTCCGCCAAGTCGAAGTCGGCGCTGATGGGTTTCTAGACCACCTTCGCCGTCCACGTCCATCACGGCACCGAACATGCGGTAGGTTTCCTCGGGATTGTCAAGCCCAGCGGTGTCCAGTCGCTTGAGGAAGGCATCACGGGTGAAGGTGACGGTGACCATATTGCGCACGGTGGGATTGCGGCGCAGCACGCTCATCGGATCATCGTCCATGCCGGCGGCCCCATCAGCACCGTCAGTGCCGACGCCCTCGCCGCCGATACCGCCCAGGTCGTCGCCTGCGCCGGTATCGTCCGGCATGCCGAACGCCATTTCGTCGATATCGATGCCCTTCATCAGGTCTTCGAACTGCGAATCGATGGACGCAGCGCCATCGGCGTCAGCGGATTCGGCCGCGGCCTGATCCGTAGCATCCGCAGACGGTCCGGTACCGTTGCCTGCTCCCCCGGCCGTGCCGCGTTCGTCACCGGACGCCGTCTGCCCGAACGTCTCCTCATGGGTGATGGGGCGGGTCGGGTCGCCATGGAAATCACCATCTTTGGGGTCGGCTTTGGAACCCACACGCCCCAAATCGCCACTGCGTAGATGTTCGAAGGCGCTTAGGGCCTCGCTCATCATCGCCTCGATGGCGGAATCCTGTTCGGCAATCGCCTCTTCAAGACCAATGGAATCGATGTGCAACGACACCTGGCGCACGGATTCGCTGGTGCCGAAACTTAGCGCGGCCATCATCAGGCCGACACGCAGGTTGTAGGCGGCGCTCATTGACGCGCGTTCGGCGCTACTCAGCGCACGCCACGTACGTCGAGTGGTGTCATACCGGCTATCGGGCATCATCGAGGTGCCGGCGGTGGTGAAGCCAATGGCCACTTCACCCGAATCCAAGCGCGACCGGAACTCCACGTCAAACCGATACGGCAACCGTAACCGGCGCAACAGTGAAGAGAGGGTCTGACGATACACCCATTCGTCGCTCCTCGCCGGCGAATACGAAGGACGAGCGGCTTGAGTGTTGGTGTCGCTCTTATCGGTCCGTTCTACAGCGCCCTCAGCACTCTCAGTACTTTCAGCGCTCGCAGCATTCGTCACACCCGAATCCGGCACGTTCTGCTGGGTCAGCACATCTCGAGGATCGGGGAATTCACTGCGAATCTGTCCAGCCGTGCGTGCGGCGATATCGACCAGGCTCAGCACGGCCCGACGCTCCTGCTCGCCATCATACGGGTCAAGCGCCATAATCGCAGGGTTCTCAATGAGTTTCATGTCGATTTGCGCGGCCTCGGCACGGGTCACCGTATCTTCCGTAGGGTTGCGCCCCAAGGAAGCGTTGCGCTCCAGCCAAGCGCTCACCGCAGCGAATCGGTTGAGGTTGCCTTCGATCTTCAAGGATTTCAGCGCCTGCCCGAATGCCAAGGACTTATCCCACGTAAAGAAATAGCCGCTCGAATACGTCGAGGTGTACAGGTGCAATGGTTCGGCGCCATGCACCGCTTCCAGTCCCGGCGTGGTGTCGAGAGCGCCGGCTTCGCGCATCAGATCGGCGAAATGATCCTCCAGACCGGAGGCCCGCATGCCGTGGGCACGTGCCGCCAAAGTGTCACGCACCGAACGGCGAATCGCACCGATTGGCGCCTCACGGTTGAGACGGCGGAAGATATTGCCGGAACCGAATCCGATGAGCAGACCATTGATCTGCGGCAACATATACGTGGCGAAGAACGCGATGGTAATGGCATCGCGGTATTCCAAATCATGACGCATCACAGGCGGCAGATTGGCACGCATCTGCTCAAGCGTGTACCGGTTGCCGGCCTTGAGCCATGAGGCGAGCCACGTCATGCGTCCGGTGTCGTCACGCCCCACCACGCCACCGGTAATGGCCTTCACGCCGTCAGCACCATGACCAAGGCCACGCCCCAAACCACGCCCATGATGCAGCGCACTTCCCAGGCCATGGCCTGCACGGGAGAAACCGGAACGTGAACGCGGCTCGTCGCTTTCGCCCAGCCGCTCACCGTCCGGCAGAGTCACTTCCTTTTCCTTGCCGAACATGAATCGCGCCTGCATATCCTGCACGTCCATGTTGGGGTCGGTGCCCACGAATACGCGGCCATGCGTATCGGCGAACGCCACCTGCGCAAAATGATCGCGGTCGGGGAAAATGCCAAGCGAAAAGCCACGGCCTCTGGTGGAGGGCAGCTGCGCCCATCCAAGCACCAGCCCTTCCGGCACGTTCTCCAATTCGGGGAAGGTGCGCCGCTTGATTACAGGACTCAGCGCCACTGCATGGCGAGTCAGTTCGTCGATAATGCCGCCTTTACGCTCACTGGTCTCCCGCAAGGCATCGCCGAACGGATTCGTATCGTGCTTCTTCGGCTTGGACAGTCCCAGATCGGCCGCGAGCGCGTTCATCGAATCCTTCAGTCCGCCCAGCAGTGGCGTGCGGTTGTGCTTCCCATGGTCCGATGTACGTTTTGGCATGATTCACATTGTCTCTTGTTTGCCCGACATCAAGCCCGAATAAAGCCTATAGAATAAATGCGTGCATTTCATAGACCACACTCGCGCAGACCGTCCGATGCCGTCGAATCATGAACGGCGTCTGCCCAGCCGTCCGGATACCCGGCACCGGCTGCGTTTGGTGCGCCTGCTGATCGCCTTGCTGGCCGCCGTCGCCGCCATCGCCGCCATGGAGTGCATCGTGTTCAACCTGCCGTTCTGGCGTACGCTCGGAGCGAGCACGGATACGAACGCCGTGCATAACACGCTGGGTTCGGGTCTCACGCGCCGGAATGATGGCATGTTGACCGTCACCGATCCGACCAAGGCCTATCTTGAACTGACCGCGGACGGCACGTCGGATTACCTACGCATCGATACCGAGAGCAGCAAGGTCATCGATAAGGCCCGTGAGCAGGCCGAGGCCGAATCCAAAGCGAACGACGATAAGGAAGTCTTCAAACCGCTGGCGACCATTCATGTGCGCGCGGATGTCGATGGCATCACCGGCAAGGCCCAGTCGATGAATCCCGACGCTATTCGCAGCCATTATGTCAAGGCACCGGGTGCCGGCATCGTGCGTATTTGGATTCAGGAAGAGCGCGGCGCGATCGTACCGGTCACCGACTCCCGCGCCAACGTGCACGTACCGTTCGTCATCAATTGGATGCGCGTGCTCGCCATGGCCTTGGTGTTGCTGATGATTGCCGTCTGGAGGCCGGGATCGCGCCTGTGGCGTATCACGCTTGACCCGTCCAGCACTCGGCAACGACTTGCTTTCGTGGGGCTTCTGGCGATTCCTACCCTGCTTATCGGCGTATCCATCATCCACGAACTGTGGTACACGTCTTCGCTCGTCTTCCACGTTTCCGGCGATTACACCTATGATTTCGACCAGTATGGGCATGTGGCCGATGCGCTGGTCGCCGGCCGGCCCTGGCTCGACTTGCCGGTTCCCGAACAGCTGGCCGCCACCGAGCACCCCTATGACGTAGCCACACGTGCCCAGCTACTCGCCAATGGAGCCAGTCCGCTCTACTGGGATTACGCGTATTATGACGGTCACTGGTATTCCTATTTTGGCGTGTTGCCCGCAGTGCTGCTGTTCGTCCCCTATCGTCTGCTGGCCGGTCATAATCTGCCGACATCCGCCGCCGAGTATATTCTCGTGCTGCTGTTCATCATCTTCTTCTCCTTGCTGGTGCTGCGCGTCATCCATCGTGTGATGCCGAAGACTTCGGTGGCGGCCGCGTCGTTAGTAGTGGTCTCATCGTTGGTGAGCGCGCAAATGGGGTATTTGCTGTATCGCACGAACTTCTATCAGATACCGTTCGCCGCATCGCTGACGTTGACGTCGCTGGGACTATGGCTATGGCTCGGCGCGGACACGTCCCGCCGTCCGCTGAGACCATCGGACCGATGGCAGGCGGGCGATGCCAAGCCTCTCTCCCTGCCACGACTGGCCTTGGGCGCCTTGTGCATTGCGGCGAATTTCGGATGCCGACCGACGTTCACCTTGGCCGCATTGCTTGCGTTCCCCCTGTTCTGGCCGCAGATTCGCGCGCTGGGCACCGGTCTGCGCACACGCCGCATCAAGCCGTTGCAGGCGTTGCGCGCGCCGCTGGCGGTAATCATTCCCGCCATTCTCGTCGTGACGCCTCTGATGGCGTGGAACATGGTTCGGTTCGATTCCCCGTTCAATTTCGGCAATGCGTATCAGTTCTCCATATCCGATATGACCCGGTATACCACCCGTCCGCGGATATGCCCGCCAACATCTGGTATTACCTGTTCCTGCCGCTGCGCTTCATGGATCGTTTCCCGTGGCTGGCGGGCTCTCCCGCCCCGATGCCGCAATGGGGTTATTACGAGGTGATGGTCGGCGCGATTTTCACGGCCACGCCACTGACCTTGATGGCTTTGGCGCTGCCCCTGCTGCGCAGATTGGAAACACACGGCATGCGGCCATGGCTGATGTCTTGCTTGGCCGTGGCGGCGGTGCTGGTCGTATTCGACAGCCGCGTCGGCGGTTTGGGATGGCGGTATTCCGCCGATTTCGGCTGGCTGATCTCGCTGGCGTCCATACCGGGGCTACTGTGGCTGGTCAATGGGCGCGAACCGAGCCGCTCATTGGCGGGGGCCAACGACGCCGCTTCAGGCGATGGCATCGCCCGCGTCACTCCGTGGCGTTGGCTGATGCGCTGGGTCGTGATGCTGGCCGTATTGTGGGCGCTGGGCATAGCCATACTAAGTTGCTTCGTGCAGTCGCGCAGCGATTCGATGATCGCCAACAATCCGACGCTCTGGCATCAGGTTCAGTCTTGGTTCACCCTGCTATAGGACCGGACCGCTCGGCGACCCGCCAAGCTTCAGTATTCTCCCAGCATTCCGGCCGGTGTTTTCCAAGACCTGCGGCATAATGTATGTGACGTAATTCACTAATCGTTTACCCATACTGTCGTGAGGGTTTCCCCGTGTCCACTGCCGTCCGTAGTCGCGTCTTCCAGCTACACCGTTTCCGCTGAGGGGTACCCGGATTACACGGCCAACGCCATCACCAGCGATGAGGCGGCCGCCGCATACCGTGAGGCCGCCGCCGGCGACGCCGACGGTTCCGGCAATGTCGGCGGTACCAGCACGGCGAGTCAGACGACCACGGTATCGAGCAATGACATCGCCTCCACCGAGCACGAGTTTCTGGTGTTGGGACTGATCCCCAAGGTCAAGAACACCATTACCCTGACCATCACCGACACCGACGGCAACGCCACCACGCGCACCATCGAGCAGACCGGCCCGAAACTGCTCGGCGAGGAGGAAGTACGGCTCGAACAGGCCGTCGCCCCCGACGAATCCACGGTCACCACGCTCGGCAATGGCCTGTACGCGATTCTCGGCAATGATTCCAACGAGCAGGATTTCATGTACTACTATGACGCGAACGGTGTGATTCGCGGCGAAATCCCGGTGCTCTACTACCGCTCGCACCGTCTGCTGTTCGACAATGACGGCATCATGTGGTTCTCCGCCTCCACCAAGCATTTCGTCGGCATGAACCGCCTAGGCAAGCTGGTCAAGATGATCATCAATCTGGGCGACCAGTACATCCTGCACCATGATTACGCGCTGGATTCCGACGGCAATATCGTCTCTCTGGCCACCGATCTGAAACATTCGGACCATGCCGTGCAGGATCAGGTCATCAAGGTGGACACCGACTCCGGCGAGGTGAGCCTGCTGGTGGATTTCGGCGACCTGTTCCCCGATTACAAGCAATCCACCGATCATTCCGGCATCGACGAATCCGATCCGACCGCCACGAACCGTTGGGACTGGATCCACTTCAACACCATCCAGCTCATGGATGATGGCTCCGCGTTGCTGTCCGCACGTGAGACCTCCACGATGATCAAGATCAATGACATCGAAGGCACGCCGTCGCTCGACTACATGATCGGCGAGCCGAGCGTATGGAATGGCATGGATGCGCAGCCCTCCTTCCTGACCAAGGTGGGCGATTC
>ENA-OQJC01000577-OQJC01000577.1-human-gut-metagenome-genome-assembly--contig:-NODE-577-length-10923-cov-3.315765_pt1 | contig 10923 bp, 13 predicted proteins | sample MGYA00242600_ERZ504766 | MGnify/ENA primary metagenome ERZ504766 (study PRJEB26092, sample SAMD00036364) | human gut metagenome | host: Homo sapiens | study: EMG produced TPA metagenomics assembly of...
GTACAAGAATATAAAAAGGCACTACTGATAGTTGGTTAGTCCAAATTATTTTTTACTTAAAAAGTAACCGTAATCCTTTGGGCGAAGGGCGGTTACTTTTTTAATTGATTTATATACGCTATTAAAATCGTTACAACAATACTAAGTATCATTAGTACGATGGAGAGCATTTCAAAATCACTCATAAGTTAAGCCCTCCTTTCCGAGATTTCCTGCAAGCAGGATTTCTATGTAATCAGAGGGTTCAGGTCTACGCTGCCGCTTCGGTCGTTGCTAAACGAGTGCCACTGGCACTCAGCAACCTCTGTTGAAGGACTGACCGCCTACCATTCTCATGTAGTGCCTTGTCTTATTTTAATAAATCGGTTGCCTTGTGGTAAGATATAGACTATTATTGTGCAGAAATTCTTACAATAGAATATAAATGGAATTAGAGCAAGTAACATTTGAAAGACGTGGACAAACAAGAAGTTCTGTCAAGAGTATAAGTAAATGCTGCAACTCTTGACAGGGCTTTTTTATATCTGGTCAGAGGAATACGGCAAATAAGAGTGTCTGTCAAAGATTCTTTGCGCGTCTTTTGGGGGCAGTGCATAGGACTTGAAAGTTCCTCGATTGAAATCACAGGAAATTTGTGATAAAATTGAGAAGATTTAACAGATTTACAAGGGCATACAGATGTCCATAAATATGGAGGTTTAAGGAAGATGGAACAGTATAAACAGGAATTTATTGAGTTTATGGTAGACAGCGATGTACTGAAATTTGGAGAGTTTACATTGAAGAGCGGAAGAAAATCTCCGTTTTTTATGAATGCAGGCGGATATGTAACAGGTTCTCAGCTGAAAAAGCTGGGTGAGTATTACGCGAAGGCAATTCACGATAAATACGGCGATGACTTCGATGTGTTATTCGGACCTGCTTATAAGGGAATCCCGCTTGGAGTTGTAACTGCAATCGCATACAGCGAATTATACGGAAAAGAAGTGCGTTACTGTTCAGACCGCAAAGAAGAAAAAGATCACGGTGCAGACAAGGGAAGTTTCCTTGGAAGTAAATTAAAAGACGGAGACCGTGTTGTGATGATCGAGGATGTAACAACCTCCGGAAAATCTATGGAAGAGACAGTTCCGAAAGTAAAAGGTGCTGCCGATGTAGAAATCGTCGGACTGATGGTGTCATTAAACCGTATGGAAGTCGGAAAAGGCGGAGAAAAATGTGCATTGGATGAAGTGAAAGAGCTGTATGGCTTTGACACCGCAGCAATCGTAACAATGGAAGAAGTCGTAGAACATCTTTACAACAGACCATATAAAGGAAAAGTAATCATTGATGATACATTAAAATCGGCAATTGATGCATATTATGAAATGTATGGTGCAAAGTAAGCAGGGAGTGAAAGAAGATGGAGAAGGCATATAAAACAATGAGTCAGGCAGGAGCAGGAAGCATTGTGATCGGAATCATTACGATCGTAACAGGCGTGACAGCCGGAATTATCGCCATTGTCAATGGAGTACGTCTGTTGAAAAATAAGAGCGAGATTACATTTTAGCTGTGGAAAACGGGGGAGTAATTTGAATCAGAGACAGGTGAAAAGAACCCGCACGGTGGGAAAAATATTATTTGTGCTCTATATTTTTTTCTTATTATATTTCCTGATCTTCTCAGACTGGTACGGACGCAGCGGTATTGGTGAAGAATACCGCTGTAATCTTGTGCTTTTCAAGGAGATCAGACGTTTTGTGGAATACCGGGAAACGCTTGGGCTTTTCGCGGTATTTACCAATTTATTTGGAAATATCCTGATTTTTGTGCCATATGGATTTTTTATATCCGTTGCCAGCAGGATGAGAGGCTTTTTGATGACATTGTTCTATAGCTTGGGACTGAGCCTCGGAGTGGAAGTATTTCAGCTTTTGACAAGAGTGGGAAGCTTTGACGTAGATGATCTGTTACTGAATACGATCGGCGGAATTTTAGGATATGTATTGTTTTTGTATCTGTAATGGGATAAGGAGAAAATAATGATGGCAGGAGAAAATAAGGAAAAGAAAAGAGAAGAAAGAAAAAATACAGACAGGCAAGACAGGGGAAAAGTTCTTGTATGTATGCGATTTTTTCTATTGTTTGTTCTTGTATTGTTGATTCTTCATGCGTATACAATGCGTGAGAAAACGGCAGATATTACAGGTGCATTGGGACTGATCGATATGATGTTTACAGTTTTTGGAATCCGTGCAGGTCTTAAGGACGTCAGGAGCTGAAAAAGACATTTACGTGCTGGCTTGGAATCGTACTTAACGGGCTGGTATTGCTGGTTCTGATCATGATATTTTTAGGAGGACTTTCATAGATGAAATTGGAAACATGGCAGCGGGATAGAAACGAGAGATGTATGGAACGCCACCAGCTCTCAATAGAAAGACTGCAGATGATCGATCAGGAAGAGACTGTGCAGGACAGGTATCGGCCGTATTTCCGGATGTGTGCCGCTTTTTTGCTCAAACTGGAATCACTTCGCAGAACAATAGAAGACCACAGTTTTGAAACCTTCACTTTGGAAGAGAGGAAGCGATGGAATCAGGAGCTGTATGTAGATATTCTGGGGAAAAACTATAAGAAGAGTTTTGCTGATCCGACATATGCGGTAAAGATGCTTTCAGAAGTCTATGGACAGCTCTTGAGTTTTTTGTATACAGAATTGCGCAGCGGGATTCCTTATGCATTTTCGAACAGACTGGATTATCTGACGATCTTAAATGAGTTGTTTCTGGAAATCTATCAGTGTTTTGAAGCGCAGGAACAACCGGAATACAGGAATTTGAGAGAATGCGTGTACTGGTATGCAAGTGATTACTGCGATGTGTTTCTGACAGATCATATCAGAGAATCTATCAATCCAGTGTACACAAATCAGTCATCGCCAGGATCAGAAAAATGGATCTTTCAGAGAACCGGTACCTGTATTCTTACGGAGAATATGTGGGAGAAAAAGAACTGGAAACGGCAGAATATTTCAGAAATCTTTCAGAAGAGGCTCTTTGGAAAATAGCAGACACGTATACAAGAAAATATCGCAAAGAGGATTGCCAGGCTGAAAAGTCAGTGGTACAGATCTTTTATCGTCCGGGATTTGAGCGGCTTGTTTTGGCTGTGCTGGCAGATTTGGAAAAACAGGGAATCGAACCTGTCATCTGCATTCCGGCATCCGGTGTGATTGCAAGAGACGAACTGCATGGGAATGTAAATCCGCAGTATGAAGCAGATCATAAATGTGATGAGGCGCTGTTTCTGGATAAGAAATATATCGAGCGAAAACTGGATGTGATGAAGTACGGATATGAGTGTGAGAAGGAGTGGACAGCCAGAGCGACAGGAAGAATACGACTGGATCGGGCGGAAAAAGAGTTGTCCGGACAAGCTGGTCCTGATGCAGTTTCCTACACGGAAGAACAAAAGGAATGTCTGCGTATATTTGATGAAAAATCAGTTCAGCTTATGAATCAGTACGGTTTAGATATAACCACACCTTATGAAGAGTTAGAAGAAATAAAGTGTATTAACAAAAGAGGAAAAAAATATTTATACTATTGGAGGACGGAAGATTCGTGACTGAGGGCAAAAAGATGCCGGACGGATCTTTTGAGAAATAGACAGGGAATACACAAAAGTTAAGAAAGGTGGACAAGATATGCCAAAAGTAGGAATTGTAATGGGCAGTGATTCAGACCTTAAGGTTATGAGTAAAGCTGCAGACATGCTGGAAAAACTGGGAATTGATTACGAGATGACGATCATTTCCGCACACCGTATGCCTGACGTGTTTTTTGACTGGGCAAAGGCGGCCGAAGGAAAGGGAATCAAAGTAATTATCGCAGGAGCAGGAATGGCAGCACATCTTCCGGGAATGTGCGCGGCACTTTTCCCGATGCCGGTAGTAGGAGTTCCGATGTCCGGAAAGAATCTGGATGGAATGGATGCACTTTATTCCATCGTGCAGATGCCGCCGGGAATTCCGGTTGCCACTGTTGCGATTGACGGAGGTATGAATGCGGCAATTCTGGCAGCAAAGATTCTTGCAACTTCGGATGAGGAAGTTTTGAAAAAACTCAAAGCATATTCAGAAGAGATGAAAGAGACAGTTCAGAAAAAAGCAGAAAAGCTGGACGAGATCGGATATCAGGCGTATCTGGAAAAATAGAGCACAGACGATGTAAGAAATGGAGAATAGTTATGGATTATAAGAATGCAGGTGTGGATATTGAGGCTGGTTACAAATCAGTGGAACTGATGAAAGAACACGTAAAGAAAACAATGCGTCCGGAAGTACTCGGTGGACTGGGTGGATTTTCCGGTGCATTTTCTCTTGCAAAGATCAAAGAGATGGAAGAGCCGGTACTGCTTTCCGGAACAGACGGATGCGGTACAAAAGTCAAACTGGCAATGATCATGGATAAGCATGATACGATCGGAATCGATGCAGTTGCAATGTGTGTTAACGATATTGCATGTGCAGGAGGAGAACCATTATTTTTCCTGGATTACATCGCATGTGGAAAGAATTATCCGGAAAAGATCGCATCGATCGTAAGCGGTGTTGCAGAAGGATGTTTGCAGTCAGAAGCAGCGCTGATCGGCGGTGAGACAGCAGAGCATCCGGGACTGATGCCGGAGGAGGACTACGACCTTGCCGGATTTGCAGTAGGTGTCTGTGATAAAAAAGAGATGATCACAGGAGAAGACTTAAAAGCGGGAGATGTACTGATCGGGATGGCGTCTTCCGGTGTGCACAGCAACGGATTCTCTCTGGTGAGAAAAGTGTTCGAGATGACAAAAGAAAATCTGGAGACATATCATGAGAGTCTTGGATGTACATTGGGCGAAGCACTTTTAGCACCTACCAGAATTTATGTCAAAGCACTCAAGAGCATCAAAGCAGCGGGTGTGACAGTCAAAGCCTGCAGCCATATTACAGGCGGCGGATTCTATGAGAATATTCCACGTATGCTCAAAGAAGGAACGCATGCAGTGATCGAAAAGGACAGTTATCCGGTGCTTCCGTATTTTTGATATGCTGGCAAAAGAAGGGGATATCGAAGAACAGATGATGTACAACACATTCAACATGGGACTTGGTATGGTTCTGGCAGTAGACGCCGCAGATGTGGAGAAGACAATGGAAGCAATCAAAGCGGCCGGAGATACTCCATATGTAGTAGGTAAGATCGAAGCCGGAGAAAAAGGAGTTACTTTATGCTAAGAGTAGTCGTGATGGTTTCCGGAGGCGGAACCAACCTTCAGGCGATCATAGATCGTGTGGCAGACGGTACGATCACTAATGCGGAAATTGTCGGTGTGATCAGTAATAACGCCAATGCATATGCGCTGGAACGTGCAAAAGAACACGGGATTTCGGCGTGTTGTATCTCGCCGAAGGAGTTTGAATCCAGAGAAATCTTTAATGAGAAGCTTCTGGAAGCAGTCGATGCATATGCGCCTGATCTGATCGTGCTTGCAGGATTCCTGGTGGTGATCCCGCCGGAGATGATTGCAAAATACCGCAACCGTATGATCAATATTCATCCGTCTTTGATCCCTTCCTTCTGTGGAAAAGGATTTTACGGACTGAAGGTACATGAGGCAGCTCTAGAGCGCGGTGTAAAGGTAGTCGGTGCAACGGTTCATTTTGTGGATGAGGGGACGGATACCGGTCCGATCCTGTTACAGAAAGCAGTAGAAACACAGCCGGATGATACTCCTGAGATTTTGCAGCGCCGGGTGATGGAGCAGGCAGAATGGAAGATTCTGCCGGAAGCGATCGATCTGATCGCCAATGGAAAAGTAACGGTAAAAGACGGAAGAACTGTGATCACACAGTAGAAGAGGAGACTGCCATGAAAGTTTTAATAGTCGGAAGCGGCGGAAGAGAACATGCGATCGCAGCCAGCGCCGCAAAGAGCAGCAAAGTAGAAAAGATGTACTGTGCACCGGGAAATGCAGGGATTGAAGAATTCGCAGAGTGTGTGCCGATCGGCGCCATGGAATTTGAAAAACTGGTCGCATTTGCAAAGAAAAATCGATCGATCTTTGTATTGTGGGAATGGATGACCCTCTGGTGGGAGGTCTTGTGGATGAGATGGAAGCAGCCGGCATCCGCACATTCGGACCAAGAAAGAATGCAGCGATCCTGGAGGGATCCAAAGCGTTTTCAAAGGACCTGATGAAGAAATATCACATTCCGACAGCCGCATATGAGAATTTTACAGATCCGGATGCAGCAATTGCATATCTGGAGACCGCAAAATTCCCAATCGTGCTCAAAGCAGACGGGCTGGCACTTGGAAAAGGTGTTTTGATCTGTCAGAATTTTGAAGAGGCAAAAGAAGGCGTGCGTACGATCATGCTGGATAAGAAGTTCGGAACAGCCGGAAATGAGATGGTCATCGAAGAATTTATGACAGGCCGGGAGGTTTCTGTTCTTTCTTTCGTAGACGGAAAGACCATTAAGACCATGACTTCTGCACAGGATCACAAGCGTGCGGGAGATGGAGATACAGGCCTGAACACAGGCGGAATGGGAACAGTTTTCACCAAGTCCCGTTCTACACAAAAGAAGTGGAAGAATTTTGCAGCGAACGACATTTATCAGGCAACGGTGGATGCTATGGCAGCAGAAGGAAGAGAGTTTAAAGGCGTGATCTTTTTTGGACTGATGCTGACAGAAGAGGGACCGAAGGTACTGGAATACAATGCACGCTTCGGGGATCCGGAAGCGCAGGTTGTACTGCCGCGTATGAAGAATGATCTGATTGAAGTTGTGGAAGCATGTATTGACGGAACACTGGATCAGGTAGATCTGCAGTTTGAAGACAATGCAGCAGTATGCGTGGTACTGGCATCCGAAGGATATCCGGTAAGTTATGAAAAAGGTTTCCCGATTCAGGGGCTGGAAGAATTTAACAAGCATGAAGGGTATTATTGTTTCCATGCCGGCACAAAGCTTCAGGACGGACAGATCGTGACAAACGGAGGGCGTGTGCTCGGTGTGACAGCAAAGGGAAAAGATCTCAAAGAAGCGAGAGCCAATGCCTATGCTGCAACAGAGTGGGTACAGTTTGAAAACAAATATATGCGTCATGATATTGGAAAAGCAATTGACGAGGCATAAAACAATATAAAATGTATAAAGAAAGAAGCTGCCTGGCGGATTTGATTTAAATTTGATCTGCCGGGCTGTTTTTGTGCGAATTAAACGATAAAAAAATGAAATATAAAGAAAAATTGAGGGAAAATAAAAGTATAATGCGAAAAAAGGACTCCAGTCCTTTTCTTGATTATAAAAAGTGTCTAAAATGTGAACTATAGAAAAGACGGAATTGGCAAATTTGAAAGGCGGATTAAAAATGGAAAAGAAACGAGTTTTTCTGATTGTTCTGGACAGTTATGGAATCGGAGAGATGACAGATGCAGCTGATTTTGGAGATGTCGGAGCAAACACATTGAAGACGATCACTGGAGTGAAGGAGTATGATACCCCGAACATGAAAAGGATCGGGCTTTTCAACATCGATGGTGTGGACTGGATGGAGAAAGAAGAGCACCCTATCGGTTCATATGCACGTATGAAGGAGCAGTCCAGAGGGAAAGATACGACGATCGGGCACTGGGAGATTGCCGGAGTGATCTCTCCAAAACCGCTTCCGACATATCCGGATGGATTCCCGAAGGAAGTGCTGGATGCGTTTGAGCGTGAGACGGGAAGGAAGGTTCTGTGCAACAAGCCGTACTCCGGAACAGACGTGATCCGGGATTACGGGCAGGAGCATGTAGAGACAGGGGCGCTGATCGTGTATACTTCTGCGGACAGTGTATTTCAGATTGCAGCACATGAAGATGTGGTTCCGATCGAAGAACTGTATCGGGACTGTGAGATCGCAAGAAGGATCCTTGTGGGAGAGCATGGGGTCGGACGTGTCATTGCAAGACCGTTTATCGGGACAGCACCGAATTTTACCAGAACTGCGAACCGGCATGATTTTTCCTTACTGCCGCCAAAAGACACGATGCTGGATGCACTTGTAAAAGCCGGATATGATACGTATGGTGTAGGAAAAATCTATGATATTTTTGCAGGACAAGGAATCCAGCATACACAGCGTATCCAGAATAATGTGGACGGAATGGAAAAAACCATCGAGACACAGGATGTAGATTTTAACGGAATCTGTTTTGTGAATCTGGTGGATTTTGACATGGTGTACGGACACCGGAACAATAGGAAAGGCTATGCAGAGGCGGCGACAACATTTGACCGTCAGCTGGGAACCTTTATGGAACGGATGAGAGATGACGATATTCTGATGATCACTGCCGATCACGGATGCGATCCGGGATTTCCGGGAACGGATCACACACGGGAGCACACACCGTTTCTTGTTTACGGCAAGAGCATCCGGGAAGATGTGAATCTCGGAACAAGAGAAAGTTTTGCAGATATTGCAGCAACGATCCTTGATATTTTCAATGTGGAAAATAATACGGACGGAACAAGTATGAAAGAATACATTTTAAAGAAATAAAAGAGAAAGGGAGGAAGCGAATGTGGAATATGTAATTGAAATGAACCACATCACCAAACAGTTTGGAAATTTCAAAGCAAACGATGATATCACCCTCCAGGTAAAAAAAGGCGAGATCCACGCGCTGCTCGGTGAAAATGGAGCAGGAAAGTCAACACTGATGAGCGTTCTCTTCGGTCTGTACCAGCCGGAGGAAGGAGAGATCCGCATCAATGGGAAAACAGTGAACATCAACAACCCGAATGACGCCAATGATCTTGGAATCGGAATGGTACACCAGCACTTCAAGCTGGTACACAACTTCACAGTTCTGGAAAGTATTGTTCTGGGACGTGAGACAACAAAGATGGGTGTGCTCAAAATGGATGCAGCCCGTAAAAAAGTAATGGAGCTTAGTGAGAAGTACAAATTCAAGATCGATCCGGATGCGTATATTTCGGATATCACAGTTGGGATGCAGCAGAGAGTGGAGATCTTAAAGATGCTCTACTGCGACAATGATATCCTGATCTTTGACGAGCCGACAGCAGTTCTGACACCACAGGAAATCAGTGAACTGATGAAGGTGATGAAGCAGCTGATCGCAGAAGGAAAATCCATTATCTTTATCACACATAAGCTCAATGAGATCAAAGAAGTTGCAAATCGATGCAGTGTTCTGAGAAAAGGAAAATACATCGGAACTGTCGAGGTGGCAGAGACATCCAAAGAGCAGATGTCTGAGATGATGGTCGGACGCAAGGTCAACTTTATCGTAGACAAACCGGAGATGACACCGGGAGAACCGGTTCTGGAAGTGAAAAATCTGACTGTAAAATCCAGACATCATGGAAAAGCTGCGGTTGACAATGTATCTTTCCAGGTAAGAAAAGGCGAGATTCTCTGCGTGGCAGGTATTGACGGAAACGGACAGTCTGAGCTGGTATATGGAATCACAGGTCTGATACCGATCGAGCATGGACAGGTGATCTTAAATGGAAAGGATATCACCAAAGAGAGTATTCGTCAGAAATGTCTGGACGGAGTGGCGCATATTCCGGAAGATCGTCACAAAGACGGACTGGTTTTAGATTACACACTTCAGGAAAACCTGGTTCTGCAGTCTTACTATACCAGGAGATTCCAGAATCACGGCTTTTTAAAATTTGATGCGATTCGTCAGTATGCGAAAATGCTGATCGAGAAATTTGATATCCGTTCCAGTCAGGGGGAGAAGAGTATTGCCAGAGGCATGTCGGGAGGAAATCAGCAGAAAGCGATTATTGCCAGAGAGCTGGACCGTAATCCGGAAATTGTCATTGCAGTACAGCCGGTACGAGGTCTGGACGTAGGCGCGATCGAGTACATCCACAAACAGCTCATTGAGCAGCGGGACGCAGGAAAGGCAGTTCTTCTCGTTTCACTGGAACTGGATGAGGTGATGAATGTCAGTGACAGGATCATCGTCATGTACGAGGGTGAGATTGTTGCAGATCTGGATCCGAAGAAGATTACGACAGAAGAACTCGGACTTTACATGGCAGGAGCGAAAAGGAGTGTGAAGAATGAAGATTAAGAATTTGTTTAAAGGAGAAGGCTTTGTCAATTTCAGTTCCTCCATTCTTGCGATCGTCTGCGGTCTGTTGTTTGGTCTGATCATTCTTCTGATCAGTAATCCAAGCCAGGCATTCGGCGGATTTATGATGATCATTCAGGGTGGGTTTACGGATGGAATGCAGGGATTCGGACAGGTGCTGTATATGGCGACACCGCTGATCATGACAGGACTTTCCGTAGGATTTGCATTTAAGACCGGATTGTTTAATATCGGAGCGTCCGGACAGTTTACAGCCGGTGCGTTTGCAGCGGTATATGTGGGAGTCAAATTCACATTTCTCCCGCCGGGAGTTCATTGTCTGGCGGCACTTCTGGCAGCGATTCTGGCAGGAGCGCTCTGGGGCATGGTTCCCGGACTTTTAAAAGCATTTTTCAATGTAAATGAAGTAATTTCATCCATTATGATGAACTATATCGGAATGTATCTGACAAACATGCTGATCCAGAAGACGGTATACGATCAGGTAAAGAACCAGTCACTGGCAGTGGCTGAAGGGGCGGAATCTCCCAAAAGGAGGGCTGGACAAACTGTTCCCGGGGGCAAGTATCAATGTCGGTATTCTGATCGCCATCGGATGTGTGATCCTGATCTATATCTTATTAAATAAGACCATTTTTGGATACGAACTGAAAGCCTGCGGAATGAATCCGGATGCCAGCCGGTATGCAGGTATCAATGAAAAGCGCAATATCGTACTTTCCATGGTGATCGCAGGTGCGCTCTCCGGACTCGGCGGAGCACTGT
>ENA-OQJC01000578-OQJC01000578.1-human-gut-metagenome-genome-assembly--contig:-NODE-578-length-10900-cov-3.760512_pt1 | contig 10900 bp, 10 predicted proteins | sample MGYA00242600_ERZ504766 | MGnify/ENA primary metagenome ERZ504766 (study PRJEB26092, sample SAMD00036364) | human gut metagenome | host: Homo sapiens | study: EMG produced TPA metagenomics assembly of...
CCATTTACTATGTGATAAGCTTTTTACGTCATTCATTGACATTGAACCTCCTAAGTTGAAATGTTGTGGTTGCCAGACCAACTTCATTGTATCATTAGGAGGTTCTTTCCTTTTCTATAAGAATTTTTTACCGACCCCCAGTTTAACTGGGGGTTTTGTCATGCCTATTCGGCGTACAATAACAAAAGGGCATGGAGTACTAACTCCATGCCCTTTTCCTATTTTTGAACTAATGTCACACTCCACTGTGCTGTGCTCTCTCATCATTGAACGACTAACATTAGTCCATCAATAGACGCACGTCTCTGTGCAAGACAGATTAATACATGCCGGTTTATTTTCTGCATTAATTCCAGTGAAGTACTACAATGCCACAAAAACAACATCCTGTCTTACCTCGAAACAGCATGTGTAATGAAATCCGCGAAAGACCTGACTTAGGCAAAAGCCATCACAGTGGCGGGACCGTGTTAGATTCTCACTAACTTCCATCGTCAGATTTCATATTTCTATTAATCTAAAAGTAATAATAACATATCTTAATCAATTCTGCAAGAACAGGATAATCCCAATAATTATTTTATATTTTTGGTCTTAGCATTATGAAATACTTCAGCACTTCTGGTATAAAATATATCTTCCATACCTTGTTTAGTGTTTAAGTATCTTGCTAAAGCATAAAAATAGTCTGATAATCGATTAACAAACATAACCAACTCTCCCGGTATTTTCGCGGTCATCTGTAATCGAACTATTCGTCGTTCGGCCCGTCTTGCAATCGTCCGTGCCATGTGAATCATACTGGCCTCACGAGTTCCACCGGGCAAAATAAAACGATTAATCTCCGGTGATTTAGCCGTATACTCATCAATTCGGGCTTCCAACCATGATATAGCATCAACAGGTAAAGTTATTTCTCGATTTAACGACTCCGGAGTTGCTAAATCAGTACCTACATCAAATAAGAAATGCTGTAAATGTTGTAATTCATTTTTTTCCTCGAATAAAGACGAATCAAATTGCGATATAGCATAACCAATCCACGAATTTAATTCATCAATAGTACCATAGGTATCTACTCGATCTGAATCTTTTGATACTGCAATACCGCCCACTAAACGGGTCATCCCCTTATCGCCGGTTTTAGTGTAAATTTTCATAGTAAAGCTCCTTTCTCATTACATGGTATATATATCATTGAAATACCGGTAATTATAGAGAATATTATGAGAATCACTAATTTTTCCTCATTAAAAATCCTCTTTCAAAGCCACTATGCTTTATTTACACTTCATTGTGTTAACTTTGATAATACAAATAAGCCTCATTTTTGTTCAATTTACTAATTATCATAGATTGCTGACTATTTACATTTATTTAAAAATACCTGTATCTTAAAACTAACATACAGTAAACTCTTGCTTAACATTCCTTTTTATTATACACCGTTAATAAGGAGTGTTTTATGAAAAAATTATGTTTGTTGGCCCCATTGGTGTTGGTAAAAACAACTCTAACACAGCGAATTGAAGGTGTTGAAATCATTTACGCAAAAACACAAACGGTTCAATTTCATGACGATATTATTGATACGCCGGGTGAGTTTGTCCAACATAGACTTATGTACAACGCCCTTCTAGTTACTGCTGCAGAGGCTGACATTTTAGGTTTTCTCATTTCCGCAAAGGAAAAAGAGCAAATGTTTCCTCCGGGATTTGCCAGTCTATTTAATAAGCCTGCTATCGGTATTATCACAAAAATGGATTTAATAGATGAAAACGATGATATTGAATTTATTAAAAATCAACTTGTAATGACCGGAGCTTCACCAATTTTTAAAGTAGGCATCAATAGTGACAAAGGTATTCAAGATCTTTTAAACTATCTCAATACCTTAGATAAATAATAATGAACGGAAAAGGAAGTGCTTAAATCTTGGCACTTCCTTTTTTACACTCTATTTATGCTAAAAATATTCTTTTCAAATAAAACCGGCCCAAAAGTTTCAATAATTGCCCTATTATATCTAAATATCTAAAATTTTCACTATACAAATATTCCAATTTACGTTATAATTACATTGGAAGAATCAGATTTAATATGACAGTTTTATCAGCATCAATTTCTAATGAGACTGTCTCAAATATAGGGAGGTATTTATGAAGTTTTTATCATCAACAGTAACAACGGGAATTTCTTTTGGATCCGCCTTGGCCATGGTGATTAGCTATGCCAACTGGCATTCCATCCCTTGGGCAATTCTTCACGGCCTATTCGGATGGTTTTACGTTATATATTACGCTTTATTCAAATAGATCCCCCTTAATCCCACTCCTAAAGAAGGAAGGCATTGCCAATACCGAGCGGCAATGCCTTCCTTCTTTTTACTTTATTATTTCCTGACCATATCAGATGGGGTGAACACCCTCAATTACTTACTGTTCTTGACTTGTAAAACCACCGCTTTACTTGCTATACTATTCATATAAGAAGTCGTTAGAGTAAGATGCTGGGACGATGATTGTCCGATGGCGTTCATTACTTGACGACTCTTTTTTACGTAGAAGAACCGTGATTCCAGTTTAATGGGACAAAGTAATTAATAAACCACACAATACAAGGTACCGCAAACAAGTCTACCAAGAAGGCGCCACATAGTGGCACAATGAAGAAAAGCTTTAGTAGATGGACCGTTATTTTTACAATAACGGCTTTCATATTCGCCATCGCGTTTGGCGTAGCACCCAAACCATGACCGGCCATGCCGGCACACATAATAACCGCATCATAGGATTTCCCCAAAACCGGGAATGCCACGAATATATTATACACAATCATGAAAATAACTTGCGACATGAGGATGACAATCATCGGCAATGCCAAGTCGGCCAGTTCCCACAATTTAAGGGTCATGAGGGCCATGGACAAGAAGATGCCAAGACACACGTCGCCAATAAGCCCAATGGTCGGATTATGCAATTCAACAAGATTAAATTTGTCGTTGATATTGCGTAATAAAACGGCAAAGAACATCCCGCCACATAGTTAGGTATAGCAAAGCCGAAAGTACTTTTTACGAAAACGGCTAATTCCATGCCCACGACCATACAGATAGCGATGATAAAACCATGCAGCAGGAATACATGAGCTGCCACTTCTTCACTCACTTCCTTGCCCTCTTCGATTTTTTCAACCGTTAACGCTTCATTCACACTGGTTGTATCCGGATCTGCCACTTGCTCTATCTCTTGAGCTAAACCGGCTGTTTTACCTTCTTCCGCTAATTCTTCGTTTTCAGTGGAGCGCAGATTATATTTATTAAGAAAAAATCTAGCGAGAGGTCCACCAATTACACCGCCGGCCACAACGCCAAAAGTAGCAGCCGCCATGGCCACCGCCGTAGCTCCGTAAACGCCCATAGCTTCCACTTCCGGACCAAAGGCTCCGGCATTACCGTGACCACCTTCCATGGATACGGCGCCCATTAAAACGCCCAGTAGCGGATCAAGACCGAGCACTTTGGACCAAGAAACACCAATTACGTTCTGCATAAGGGACAAAAAAGCACATAGAGCCCAATAATAAAATAATAACTTGCCACCTTTTTTCACCAGTTTAAGACTCGCTATAAGCCCAACGGTAGCGAAGAATGCCAGCATAAACGGCGTTTGCAATATAGTATCCATTTTAACGTTTAAAATATTCGTCTCATGTAGCACTAACATAATCAGGGAAAACAACAATCCACCGGCTAGCGGTGCGGGAATACAGAATCGACTCAAAAAGCCAACTCGATTGACAATAATGCGTCCCAATAAGAGTAGGAAGATTGCCAGCGCCAATGTAGCAATCATATCAAGCTCAATTACCGGAATCCCTTGATCCATAAAAAAGTTCATACTTTCGCCTCCTAGCCAAAACAATATCATTATGGCTAACACCCTATTTACATGTAAGCAGCGGCCCCACCCGGCCGCCAAAGGCTATAGTTATTATGTTAAAGGCTACTATGCTACGGCTCCCCGGATACTACAATTAGTACTATAGCTGACAATCCGACTTCTTTCCACGCTACAAGGGTACTCATAATAAAGCACACCAAATGCTTATCATAATGCGCACCAAAATACTCACAATTTTAAGTATTCGTTATAAATTTAAATTCTCCTGCTACGAATTACGTATAACTCAAAAATATAGAATATATAATTTTTAATCATAGTTCCTACAAAAAAAACCACCGCAGTCTATGAACTGTGGTGGTTTTTACTTTAAACAGGACAATCTCTTCCCACACCTTAATGCGCAAAGTAATTAATAAACCATACGATACATGGTAAGGCAAACAAGTCAATTAAGAAGGCCCCGCAAAGGGGGTACGATTAAGAACGCCTTAGTGGATGGGCCGTATTTTTCAGTAACAGCCTTCATATTCGCCATAGCGTTTGGCGTAGCGCCCAACCCGTGACCGGCCATACCGGCACACATAATCACCGCATCATAGGTTTTACCCAATAATGGGAATACAGCGAATAAGCAATAAACAATCATGAACACAACTTGGGCACCTAATACGATGAGCATTGGAATCGCTAAATCAATGAGTTCCCACAATTTAAGGGTCATCAAGGCCATGGATAAGAATACACCTAAGCAATAGTCGCCGATTAAATTAATCGTTTCCGTATGGACTTTAACCACATGGAGTTGATCGTTAAGGTTACGTAAAATTACGGCGAAGAACATGGCCACCACATAACTTGGAAGTGCTATACCTAAAGCAACTTTGAGCCAAGCGGCTACAGCCAAACCTACGGTCATACAAACAGCAATAATCGCGGAATGGGTAAACAAGGAATGAGCCGACACTTCCGATTCAGCGTATTCACTTTCCTGTTTGGCCGATTGGGCTACATTGATATTACCGGAATTAGCCGCTGAAGCTGTTTTACTACCGGCGGCGCCTACGGCAGCACCGTCAGCCAGTTCTATCTCTTCTGTGGAGCGCAAATCATATTTATTTAAAAGATACTTGGCAATCGGGCCGCCGATTAAACCACCGGAAACAAGCCCAAAGGTGGCAGCCGCCATAGCTACCGCTGTAGCCCCAAATACACCCATCGCTTCCACTTCAGGGCCGAAAGCACCGGCTGCACCGTGCCCACCTTCCATCGATACGGCCCCCATTAATACGCCGAGCAACGGATCGATGCCCAATACTTGTGCCAAGGATACACCGATTACGTTTTGCATAAGGGATAAGAAACCGCAAAGAAGCCAATAAAATAACAGCAATTTGCCGCCTTTTTTTACAAGCTTAAGACTGGCAATCATCCCAATAGTGGAGAAAAAAGCCAACATAAACGGTGTTTGCAATAAGGTATCCATCTTAATAACTAAGATATTCGTTTGGTGAAAAATTAACATTAATATAGAAAAAAGCAACCCGCCGGCTACCGGGGCCGGAATACAAAAGCGGCCTAAAATAGTAATGCGATTAACCATTACGCGACCTAGCAGCAATAATAGAATCGCCAATGCCAATGTGGCAATCATATCCAGCTTAATAACCGGAATCCCTTGTTCCCATAGAAATGTCATAGTTTCGCCTCCTGAATAACAATGCCTTGCAACTCACAGAATAAAAATAATGCATTTTAAGTATACAATATATTACTTCTACTCATCTACATGATTCTCCTGCTTTTTGTATACAAAAAGGCAAAATATAGACTATAAAAAAGAACCCGCTTACAATAAGCCGGCTCCTATGAAAATTAAATCCAAGAAATTAAGTCTATTAAAATTAAGTCCATGAAATTAAGTCTATAAAAAGCAGAAACAGCATCCTCTTTCTGCTCCAGAACGAGAATGCTGTCAATTGTTACACCAAATAATACACTTAACGCAACCAAGTTGTCTACACGCGGTAAGCTTTGCCCCCATTGCCATCGGTAAATGGCTTGCGGGTCACTAAAACCGAATGCTTCTTGCAAGTCTTTAACGGAGTATCCGCTTTTAATCCGTAAAGCCTGAATCTGGGCGCCTGTTGCTACCATATCAATTGCGGGGAACATCTTCATAATAGTCGCCTCCTACCAATGAATGACCAAGTACCATTTGTTGATTCGCTTGTTAAGTTACCTTTTTATTATAGCGTAAAACCGTATTTTTGTCATTAAACTGCAAGTTCAAACGATGATAGTTGTCCTACCGCAATAAAAGCGTTGTTTTTTCAAAACCCTGAGGCGTTATCTTTATTTAGTTCCTATTATTTACTGTCTATTATTTAATGCCTATCATTTGCTTTCTTTAATCTTATCATAGTTAAACAAGATATTAAGCACCACAGCGGTCAAAGCACCTACTACAATACCACTTTCCAGTAGGATACGCACGGACGACGGAAACTGAGCGAATAAATTTGGCGTTACCGTCACGCCCAGGCCCAATGTAATGGAGCAAGCCGCAATAAGCATCGTGTTCGAATCGGTAAGATCCGCTTTGCCCAACATACGAATGCCGGCCGCACACACCATACCGAACATGGCAACCATGGCACCGCCCAATACAGACGTTGGAATAATCGTTGCCAAAGCGGCGAATTTAGGCACCAAGCCCAATACGACAAGCATAATACCGCATACTACGATTACCGTGGTTTTGCGTACTTTGGATAATTCCACGAGCCCCACATTTTGTGAAAACGTGGTGTATGGGAAGGAGTTAAAAATACCGCCTATAATGGAAGCCAAGCCTTCCGCGCGATAGCCGTGAGCGAGATCTTGCGGTGTTAATTTACGATTGCAAATTTCACCTAAGGCCAAGAACACACCGGTCGATTCCACCATACTTACCATGGCCACAATGGTCATAGTCAAAATAGCGCTGGCGTGGAATGTGGGTAGGCCAAAGTAAAACGGTTGTGGAATATGAGCCCACGTAGCTTCCGCCACCGGCGCAAAGTCAACCATACCTAAGAAGAAGGCCGCTATTGTGCCCGCAATGAGTCCCAGCAATACGGAAATGGCTTGAATATATCCTTTGAAAAGGCGATTTAAAATAAGTATGAAGGCCAACACGGCAAAACCGAGGCTCAAATTCATAACACTGCCAAAATCCGGGCTGCCAAGGCCGCCCGCTAAATTATTCATAGCTACGGGAACCAAGGTAACGCCAATAACAGTTACTATAGAGCCGGTGACTACCGGCGGGAAGAACCGCACTAATTTACCAAACCAATGCGAAATAATAAACACAATAAGACCGGATGTAATGATGGCCCCGTAAATAGCCCCAAGGCCCAGCTCTTTACCAATGGCAATCATAGGAAATACGGCCGTAAAGGTACAGCCCAGCACTACCGGTAAGCCGATGCCGAAAAAGCGATTACGCCACACTTGAAGCAGCGTCGCAATCCCTGACGTCAATAAATCGGCCCCAATTAAATAGGCAATCTGCATAGTCGTCAGATTTAAACTGCTGCCCACGATAATCGGTACGATAACAGCACCGGCATACATGGCCAATACATGTTGCAAACCTAAGAAAAAAAGTTTGACTTTTACGTAATTCCATTATTCTGCCTCCTTCGGCTGACGCGCTTTTAATTCTACCGCCATTTTGCCCTTACCTTTACCATCCGGACTGCCATGCGTATAGCCGACTACGTCAAAATATTCGGCACAAGCATCGGCAATGGTCTCGTAATCTTCGTTTTTACTCTTCGTACACGTTGAAATATGCACCACATCCACACCTTTTTTGCGAAGGGTTTCCAGCTTTTTCGTTAAATCACCGCCGGAATGGCTAAATCCGACTAATTCAATCTCTTCCCCTTCATAGCGGGCAAAGGAATCTTTCTTACCCATGAATGCCCCTAAACAACCGCCGCAAGAGCAACGCTGCATCGTATCTTCATTGACTAAAATAGCTATTTTTTTCATATATCCACCTGCGTTTCTTACAATCAACTTAAACTTTAACAATTATTTAAAACATCTGAGTAATTCTAAAACCTAATTATCTTAGTTTTTCTAATCGACTTAAAACTTTTACTTCACAAATCGTGAAATTATTGTTTAAATCACACTTTTTCGAAGATATGTCAAATACCCTTTACTCATAAATAAGACATATTTTTTCATGTATATACGAACAAATTAACACATAATACCTGTATATTATATAACAATCCGCCTAAAATCGGTGTTGCTCCGGCTTCATTTTCAGCGGCTTTACTATTTAAATTATTCATAGTTAAAATCACTTTTATACATTGTTTTAATCTTGAAAAAAGCGTACAATACAAATATAAACACCGTTCAAATTATGTAAACATTAGGAGGTAAATCCATGGCTTATGCAACATTTCGAATTCCACACACCATCATTCATGGCGACGATGCCCTCACTCATCTCTCAAAATTAGAAGGCAAACGCGCTACAATCGTAACCGGTGGCAACTCCATGCGCAAATTCGGCTTTCTTGACGAAGCTAAAGCCCAACTTGAAAAGGGTGGTATGGAAGTTCAAATCATTGACGGCGTAGAACCGGATCCATCCATCAAGACTTGTATCGAAGGCGGCGCTAAAATGGCCGAATTCCAACCGGATTGGATTATTGCCTTAGGTGGTGGCTCCCCTATGGACGCAGCCAAAATCATGTGGGTATACTACGAATACCCTGGCTATGATTTCATGGAACTTGTGAAATTCAACTTCCCTAAACTACGCACTAAAGCTCGCCTCATCGGTATCCCATCCACCAGTGGTACTGCTTCGGAAATCACGGCTTTCAGCGTAATTACCGATACGGACAACAACATTAAATATCCATTAGTATCCCCTGATTTAGTACCGGATATTGCTTTATTAGACAGCCGCATTCCATCCAAAATGCCGCCGCTCATTACAGCGCAAACCGGTATGGACGTAATGACGCATGCTGTTGAAGCTTATGTATCTACAGCAGCCGATGATTTCACCGATCCATTGGCACTCCATGCTATTCAATTGATTTTTGAATATTTGGAAACAGCTTACCAGGAACCTGACAATATTAAAGCACGCGACAAAGTACATAACGCCTCCACTATGGCCGGCATGTCCTTCACCAACTGCTCCTTAGGTATCGTTCACAGTATGGCTCACAAAATCGGTGGTGAATTCCACTTAACTCATGGCGAAGCTAATGCTATCTTGTTACCATACATCATTCAATACAACAAAAAAGCTACCCAGAAATATGCTCAATTGGAAGGTATTCTCGGTATTGAAAACCTTGAACGCGCCATCTGGAACCTCAATAAACGCTTAGGCTTAAGCAAAACGATTAAAGATGGTTTAAATACTGTTATTCCGGAAGACAAATTCTTAGCCGTTCTCGATCGTATGAGCGAACGCGCTCTTGAAGACGCTTGCACGTTGACTAACCCACGTAAACCAACCGTAGAAGATATTAAGAAAATCTACGAAGCAGCTTACTACGGTAAGGATGTAAACTTCTAAGATACGTATTACTTATCGGGTATATTACCTAACGGGTATGTCTGCCCCTATTATTTAGTTAGGTCTATATATCCGGCAGCACTTAACTAGGCATTATTTAGGGAGATGAGCATACGTCACTATGCTCAGTTATCTAATTACTTCCGAATTCCAAATAAAATAATGCAACAAACGCGGTTTGACCGAAAGGTACAAACCGCGTTTTCATTTGATGAGACAAACTTATGTAAAGCACAAAACTAATTTTTCCCCAAAATCAGCCGTTAACTCCTGCTTTTTGAACAATGTAATCCATAAACGTTTTCATTGTTTCCCATTTAGAGTTGTTGTTACGATATACAAAGCAAACCTGAAGATTTAACGGTTTGGCTAATGCATAGATACCATCCTTAATGCCAAGTGCATCCAATAAATGACGGGAAATCAAAGACCCCGCTTCATTGCGCTGACAATAATCAATCATGGCATACGGATTAGATAAACGTACCAAATGTGGTAAGGACTGACGTCCTTCTTCCGAGAAGTAGGATTTCAAACGATGGCTCATGAAATATTTTGGTGGATACATAACCATTGGATAATCCAACAATTCTTCAGTGTTCAATACTTTACCGGCCGGTAATTCGCGCTTAGGCGCATAATAAACTACAGAATCTTCACGGATAGCAATACTTTCATAGCTACTCATATCTTTATTATTTGGCAAGTAGCAAGTACCAATGTCAATGCGGTTTTCACGCAAATCCAGTAACATTTCTTCTTCTTCCATGTCATAAATGGAAATAGAGAAATTGGGGTTAGTCTGTTGAAAATACGATACATGCGCATTCATACGCACATCACCGATACTCCGCAAAATACCTACGTTGAGCATAGGCCGTTCTAACTTATTGGCCAAACGAATGCTATGAATAGCACGTTCCAGTGTTTCAATAATATGCTCTGCTTCCGGTAAGAATTTCTCACCTTCCGCTGTAAGGCGGCTACCACGGGTAGAGCGAGCTATTAATTTTACACCAACTAAACGTTCCAGTTTTTTCATCTGCGCACTAAAAGCAGATTGTGTAATATTAGCAGCTTGAGCAGCTAACGTGAAGTTACCCATTTTACTATAGGTTATAAAACTTTGTAACTCTTGCAGAGTAGGTAGTTCATCCATCTTATCATCTCCTTTTCATGCATTACATATTCATACATTCATAATAAGTATAAAATTCCCTCAACGACTGATGAAGGTAGTCTCTCTTCTTTAACCTTAGTATACCATGTATTGATTCAGTTAGAAAAGAGATATGTACAAAAATTTTATAAATTTATCGATACTTTCGAACATTAAATGATGACATTGGCGGTATTATTCAAAACATTTATTAGATAATTTTATTCATTC
>ENA-OQJC01000581-OQJC01000581.1-human-gut-metagenome-genome-assembly--contig:-NODE-581-length-10848-cov-8.893014_pt1 | contig 10848 bp, 7 predicted proteins | sample MGYA00242600_ERZ504766 | MGnify/ENA primary metagenome ERZ504766 (study PRJEB26092, sample SAMD00036364) | human gut metagenome | host: Homo sapiens | study: EMG produced TPA metagenomics assembly of...
AAGGCGATTGGAATGCGGATAGTGGCTATGCCGCGGGCCTTGTGCTTGCCGATAAGCCCGATTGCACGGCGGTCCTCGCTGCTAACGACTGCATGGCAAACGGCGTGATGATGGCTCTACGTGACAAGGGGCTCAGTGTGCCCGACGACGTGTCCGTGATCGGCTTCGACGATGAGCTCTACAAGACGATTCCCAACTCGATTTTGACGTCGGTGAAGTTTCGCCACCGCGAGCTGGGCGTTCGTGCGCTTAACGAGGTCGTCGCAGGTCTGGAAGCCCCGAGCTCCAGAAGCCGTACGCTCGTCTCGGGCGTGCTGGTCGAGCGTTCCAGCGTGAAGGACCTGCGGGCGTAGACGTGCTCGGCCTGTTCATCTCAATCTGTAACAGTTAGGACCGAAAATCCCTGCTAGATGTTACAGATTGAGATCTTTCGGCTCGGCTTATTCCGTTTGTCTCGATCTGTAACATCTAAGCGGTCAAAAGCGGTCTACATGTTACAGATTGAGATTTTCGGCTTGGCCTGTGCGTTCACCTCGATCTGTAACAGCTAGGACCAAAAAACTCGGCTAGATGTTACGGATCGAGGTGAACAGGAGGACGGGTGCGGTCTAAACAAAATGGCCCGCGCATCACACATCGATGCACGGGCCATTTTTTGTCTGCGAGCGGCAGGTGGTGTCAGCGTCTTATGCCTCGAGGTTTTCCTCGATCCAGGCGACGGCACCCTTGGGATCCTTAGTGAGGTCGATGTACTGTTTGCCCTTGGGCGACAGCAGCGTGATGCCCAGGCGGTCGGTGTCGGCCTTCATCTCGTTGTAATAGGTGCGAACCTGCGGAGCCAGGACGATGACGTTGTACTGGTCCATGATGGCGTAGTGGCTGCCGTAGGCACCGGCGTTGGCGGTAATGTCGATGCCCAGCTCGTCGGCGCCTTCCTTAAGCGCGTTGGCGAGCAGTGCAGAGGTGCCGGCGCCAGCGCACAGAACCAGAACCCTCAGGTCCTTGCCCTTAAGGGCGGACGGAGCTGCGGAGGCCTCAGTGGCAGAAGCGGTCTCGACAACGGGAGCCTCAACGGCGGGGGCGGCAGCGGTCTTGACGGCCTTGGTCTCCTCGGCCTCTTCTTCGGCCAGGGTCTCGGCCTCCTGCTTGCACAGGACGTTGTCGTAGGCCTTGCAGAACGGGTAGTAGATCAAGAAGTCAACGACCAGCAGGACGACAACCAGGACCAGAGAGATCGGCTGGAAGTTGGTGTCGATGAAGGTGCCGATCGGTCCGGGGAGTGCCCACGGCATGGCATAGATAAAGCCGTTCATGCCCAAAAAGTCGATGAAGAACTTACCAATGAGGACGTTGGCCACGGGGGCAAACAGGAACGGAATCAGGAAGTACGGGTTGAGGATGATGGGCGCGGCGAACAGCAGCGGCTCGTTGACGGCGAACATCACGGGTACGACAGAGGCTTTGCCGACGGCCTTGAGCTGCTTGGAGCGCATAAAGAGCAGGAAGATGATCGGGACAATGAACGTGGCGCCGGTGCCGCCGAGTTCGCCGATGTAGTTACCGAAGTTCTCGGTCAGGGCGAGGGCGGGGTGACCGCCGGCCTGCAGCGTGGCGAGGTTGGTAGTGATGTTGCCAAACAGCGCGGCGTTGAGGGCAGGCTTAACGACCGAGGGGCCGTGGATGCCCATGAACCAGAACAGCGGGATCATGAACCAGATGAGGGCGAGGCCGGCGTAGGAATCGGCAGCGGCGAACAGCGGGCTCACCAGCGTGGAGATGACGTTGGCAAACGGGACGGCCAAGCAGGTGCGGCAGATAACGTCGATGACGGCGACAAACAGGATGGAGAAGCTGAAGGCGAAGATGTCGCGGAAGTTCTGGGCGATGGCGCCGGGGACTTCTTTGGGCAGCTTGATGGTGATGTCTCGCTTAATGCAGAAGGCATAGATGTTGACCGTGGCAAATGCGGCGACAAAGGAGCTCAGCAGGCCCTTGGTGCCCATGTTGTCGGTAAAGAACACCGAGACATCGGCGCCGTCGATCTTGGCACTCGTCTGGGTAACGGCCAAGATGAGCATAGCGCACATGGCGGCGACCATGGTGCTCGTGGCGTTGATGGCCTTGCCGGCAGGCATGCGGCGGTTCTTGGAGCCGGTCAGCGCGCTTGCGGTGGTGCCGGCGACCATGATGCCCACGACGCCCATCGTGAAGTTGTAAACCTTGTTGCAGAAGTTCACGACGTCGACGTTCCACCAGTCGGGCAGCGTAAAGCCGCCGACCGTGGCGACAACGCCCGGCAGGGTTGAAATAAGCAGGAAGACAGAAGAAGACAGGATGATGGGCATTGCTGCCAAAAAGCCGTCTTTAATGGCCTGAAGGTAGATGTTCTTAGAGACCTTGTCGAAGTACGGCTGACCTTTCTCCAAGAACTTAACGATCGATTCCATAGTTCACGCTCCTCTTTGCATGAAATCTTAATGGCATGGACATTGAAAACCTATATGGTCTCCCGCTTGCTAAAAGCCCGGGTGCAGGCGGGGTCGGTCCCAGGGGGAGAGAGGGGAGCGGCTGGGTTTGTATCGCATAGGGCCGCTCCCTTCTCGGGAGAAAGCGAGGCGATGCGCTACTGCGCGTCCGCCATGGTGTCGGCGAGCTCCTTGTACCAGAGTGCCGACTGCTTGATGTAGCGTTTTTGCGTGTCGAAGTCGATGTAGAACAGGCCGTAGCGCTTGTTATAACCATTGGCCCACGAGAACTGGTCCTGCAGGCTCCAGATAAAGTAGCCCTGGACGTCGACGCCCTCGGCGCGCGCCTGGAGCACCTTCTCCATGTGCTGGTCGACAAAGTCGATGCGCTCGGGATCGGCGACGATGCCGTTTGCGTCGGGCTCGGGGTCCTTGTGGCCCAGGCCGTTTTCGGTGATATAGATGACGGGGAGGTTGGGATAGGTGGCGCTGATGCGCTTGAGCGTGTCGTAGAGGCCTTGCGGGTAGATGAGCCAATCCCAGTCGGTGGTGGGGATACCCGGCATATCGACCTGCTGCCCGACGCCCTTAAACTTAAAGCACGAGGTGCCCTTGTCTCCGGTGCCGTTAAAGCTGTTGGTGGACTCGCCATCGTAGGCGGCGATAAACGCCGACTGATAGTAGTTGAGGCCGAACATATCGTTGCGGGGCGCCGCCTTGGCGAGCTCCTCCATGTCGCTGTCCTCAACCGTAAGTGTGGCGTTGTTGGCACGCAGAATCTCGTTGATGAGTGAGAGGGTGCGCGCGGAGTAGTGGCCCAGGAAGGCGCCGTCCATGATGAAGTCGGTGTAGAAGGCGTTGTACAGGTCGGCGGCGTGCTGGTCGGCGGGCGAGTCGGTGGCAGGATATGCCGGCGTCAGGACGTTGACCATGCCAATGCGTCCGCCCAGGTGCTCGGTCTCGTCAAGATCCTTATACAGGTTGACGGCGCGGGCGTGGGCAACGAGCTCGTTGTGCTGGCTCTGGATGCCGCTCGTCACATCAAAGTGATGGTTGGGCGGGAAGTTGCCTTGGATGTATTGGGAGTGCGAGAGGCTGATGAGCTCGTTGATGGTGAACCAATTCTTGACCTCGCGGAACTCGCGGAAGCAGAACTCGGCATAGCGCACATAGGCGTCGACGGTCTTGCGGTTGAGCCAGTCGCCCTGGTTGAACAGGGCGGCGGGGGAGTCAAAGTGATGCAGGGACACATAGGGCTCGACGCCATACTTTTTGCAGCAGGCGAACAGCTCGTGGTAGTGCTTAACGCCCTCGGCGAGGGGCTCGGCATCGTCGCCGTTGGGGAAGATGCGGGTCCAGGCGATGGACACACGGATGGCGTTGAGTCCATGCTCGGCAGAAAGGCGGATATCCTCCTCGTAGCGGTTGTAGAAATCACTGGCCGGGTCGGGCAAAAAGCGACCCTGGGCGACAAGGTAATCGTCCCACATGGTCTTACCCTTGCCTGCCACCTTCGTGGAACCTTCCGTTTGGTACGCGGCGGTTGCGGCGCCCCAAACAAAGCCCTTCGGCAGCTGCTGTACGCGGTTTAGCAAAGACATATGTATACACCCTCTCGTCTCACTGTTCGATATTGTGCGTTTGCGCTCAGGAGGCTCCCTGGTTAGCGTTCAGCGGTGAAAAAGCCCGATAAACACTATCTTAAAATGATAAGAACCAAAATGAGCACGTGAACATTTGACAATGAGCACGTTAACATCCGGCTGGGATGTATAGAAACAAAACAACTTCAAACAGCCGCGAACGGTTGTATTTGTTCGGTAAGCGGTTTTGATTGACAGAAGTTTTCATGTTGTGGTATATGGCTCGGGTATCATGAGCACGTTATCAATGTATGTACGATGCGCCATGGGCGCGGGGAATAGTTGGGAAGCAGGTTAGCGTGGAAGGCATGGCTCAGCAGACAAGGAATGGTCGTTCGGCGAGCGCGGCAGAGGTTGCGGCGCTCGCTGGCGTGAGCCGCCAGACTGTGTCTCGCGTGGTCAACGGTATGCCCAACGTGACGGAAAAGACGCGCAAGCGTGTGCTGGCCGCCATGGAAGAGCTGGGCTTTCGTCCCAATTTTGCTGGAGCGGCGTTGCGCGGCGGATCGTATCGTTCTATTGGCCTGTGCATGTACAACATCACACGTGTCGGTAACCTGGCGACGCTCGAGGGTATCATGCAAGCGGCGCGCGAGCACGATTTTGCCGTCACTATGATCGAGATGGGCGGCGACAAGCCCTATACACTTGCCGATGCCTCGCGCCGCATGGTCGAGCGACCCGTCGACGGCATGATTCTCAACATGAACCGCATGGCTCCCGATTTTGAGGAGTTTGTTCCCCAGCCGGGAGTGCGAACGGTCATCCTGTCCATGTATGCGCATCCGCGCTGCACGACGATCGACTCCGACCAGTATGGTTCGTGCGAGCTGTTGACCAATTATCTGCTGGAACATGGTCACTCGAATATGCGGTTTGTGGCGGGTCCGGAAAGCTCGATTTCCTCGCGTTTTCGTGAGGCCGGTTGGCGCGATACGCTGGGTCGTGCTCATGTCGATGCCGCTCCGATGCTGCGTGGCGATTGGAGTGCGGACAGTGGGTACGCCATGGGCGAGCGGATTGCGGCCGAGGTGCTTGCCGGCGGGTCGCAGGCGCCGACTGCCGTGCTTGCGGCAAATGACCAGATGGCGCTGGGCGTTATCGCCGCGCTCGAGAACGCGGGCCTGTCCGTGCCCGACGACGTGAGCGTGGTTGGTATCGACGACGCACTCGAGGGACTTGTTCCTCACAATCGACTGACGACGCTGCGATTTGATTTGCGCGGTGTCGGTAAGCTTGCGTTTGAGGCGGCGATTGGAGAGAGCTCGTCTATCGAGGCGATTCATGTGCCGAGTACGCTGGTCGAACGCTCGACTGTTAGGGACATACGGGGTTAGGTCCTACTCCGTTTGTCTCGATTTGTAACAGGTAGACGGTCAAAAGCGGGCTACGTGTTACAGATTTAGATTCTTCGGAAAGAGCAATCCTGTTCATCTCAATCTGTAACAGCTGGGGCCGAAATACTCGGCTAGATGTTACAGATCGAGACAAACGGCTTCCGACCTGCACAAAAAGGCCGGGGGCGGCGCGCCGTGTGACGTGCCGCCCCCGGCTGAGAAATGGGGACAGGTTATGTGGGCAGGCGACCCCGCCAGCCGCTAGTCCAGACGACGGGTCTGCGCTACGTGCTTATACCAATATGCGCTTGCCTTGGGCGTGCGCTTCTGGGTTTCAAAGTCAACGTAGAAGAAGCCGTAACGCTTGTTGTAGCCATTGGTCCAGGAGAACTGATCCTGCAGGCTCCACAGGAAGTAGCCGCCCACGTTGACGCCCACCTCCATGGCCTTAAGCAACCAGCGCAGGTGCTGCTCGATGTAGTCGATGCGCGGCTGGTCGTCCACAAAACCGTCCTTGTAGGGGTCCTTGTAGCCCATGCCGTTCTCGGTGATGAAGATCTGCTTGTAGTTGGGGTAGCGCTGCTTAATGTAGACGAGCAGGTCGAACAAACCCTCGGGATAGATGATCCAGTCCCAGTCGGTGGTGGGGATGCCAGGCTTGTTCACATGCTCGCCAATACCCTTGACGCGCCAACGGCCGGTGCCCTTCTCGCCCGTACCGTTGTGGTGCAGGTCGTTCTCGCCGTCGTAAGCCTTCAAGAAGCGGCACTGGTAGTTGTTAACGCCCAGGTAGTCGTTGTAGAGCGCGGCCTCGCGCATAATCTCGAGGTCCTCGTCTAGGATCTCGATGGTGCCGCCCGAGACGGCAGCCAGGCGGTTGGCGCACTCGAGGGTGTCGGGGGCATACTCGCCGCGGAAGGTGGCGTCGAGCAGGAACTGGTTTTGCAGCACGTGCTCGTTGTTGGCGGCCTTGATGTCGGCGGGGTCGTTCTCGTTGAGCGGGTACTTAAACTCCAGCGACTGGATGACGCCGATTTTGCCCTTAAAGCCGCCGTTGTGGAAGGCCAGCACGGCCTTGGCGTGGGCGAGCATCATGTTGTGCTCGCACTGGAAGGCCTCGGCCAGGTGAGCTTTGACGCCACCGGGGAAGGTGCCCTCGATGTAGGTGTTGGAGGCGTCGGCCCAGATCTCGTTAAAGGTGAACCAATAGGTCACTTGGTCGGCGTACTCCTTAAAGCAGAAGGTGGCAAAGTTCACAAAGGCGTCGATGGTCTCGCGGTTGAGGAAGTCGCCCTTATCAAAGAGGGGAAGCGGCGTGTCAAAGTGATGCAGCGTGACAAACGGCTCAACGTGGTGCTTGTGGCACTCGGCGAAGAGGTCGTGGTAGAACTGGACGCCCTCGGGGTTTATCTCGCCGGTGCCGTTGGGGAAGATGCGGCTCCAGGCAATGGAGAGGCGAATGCCGTTGATGCCGAACTCCTCGCACAGCTCCAGATCGACGGGGTACTGGTTGTAGAAGTCCGAAGCGGGATCGGGGGAGAAACGGCCCTGGGCTTCCAGGAAGTCGTCCCAGGCAACCTTGCCCTTACCGTGGGTGCGGGTCTCGCCCTCTACCTGGTAGGCAGCAGTGGCGCCGCCAAAGACAAAGTCCTCGGGAAACTGCGCAGGCGGGTTGGTGACGCTAGCAGGGTTAACGGACATGATGATCCAATCGTCTAAATCGAAGGGCCAGCCGGTCTTGGATGGTCGGCTGGCCCTGAGTGTTACTTACTTCGAGAGTTGCTCGGAGACGAAGGCGAGAGACTTGTCGCCGTTCTGGGAGAGCTCGATGTACTGCTTACCACGGCAGGCAACGCACTTGTTGCCCGCGCGCTCGCAGTCCTTCTGCAGGTCGGCCAGGTAGCTGGCGGCCTGCGGGGCCAGGACGACTAGATCAAAGTCGGGGAGCATGTCCACGTGGTTGCCATAGGCCTCGGCAGCGGTTTCAAGATTGATGCCGCGCTCCTTGGCAGCCTTGGCCAGCGCGTTGGCGAGCAGGCCCGAGGTACCGCCGCCCTGGCAGAGCACGAGCACGCGCTTGCCGTTGAGGTCGCTGGCGGTCGTTGCCTCGGCAGCGGGTGCTGCGGAAGCGGCGGGGACGTCGGCCTTCACGGCCTCGGCAGCAGCGCCGGCGGCAACGCTCTTGGCGTCAGCCTTGCCCTGGAAGGCGTCGTTGAGCTTGGCGGCCTTCTCGGCGTTCTTGGCGGCGAGCTCCTCCTGGGAAATCTCGGCCTCCTCGGCGCACTTCTGGGCGTCATAGGCACGGAAGAACGGATAGTACAGGATAAAGTCGACGACCAGGATAAGGGCGAGCATCACAAAGGCGAGCGGCTGGAAGCCCAGGCCCATGATGGTGCCGATGGGGCCGGGGACGGTCCAGGGCAGGGTGTACATAAAGCCGTTCATGCCCAAGAAGTCGATAAAGATCTTGAGGATCCAGATGTTGGCGATCGGGGCAAAGACAAACGGGACAAAGAAGACGGGGTTGAGCACGATGGGTGCGGCGAACAGCAGCGGCTCGTTGACGGCAAAGCAGACGGGGACGATAGCGGCCTTACCAACGGCGCGCATCTCCTGAGACTTGGCCAGGAAGCAGAACATAAAGACCAGGACGAGCGTGGCGCCGGTGCCGCCCATGCAGACGACGAAGTACTGGGCACCCTGGGTCAGGACAGCGGAAGCGTGCTGGCCGGCCTGGAACGCAGCCAGGTTGTCGGTCATGTTGGCAACGAGAGCGGCGGCGATGGCGGGCTCGACGATCGAGGGGCCGTGGACGCCCACGAACCAGAACAGGCTCATGGCGCCGTAGATCACAGCGAGGCCGATGTAGCCATCGGCAGCGGTGAACAGGGGCTGGAACACCTGGATGACACCCTGGGCAAAGCAGAAGCCAAAAGCAGCGCGGAAGACGATGTCAAAACCCAAAAAACGGTGATGCAGACGGAGAAGGGGATGATGTCCTTAAAGGTCTGCGAGATGTTGGGCGGAACCTGCTCGGGCATCTTGACGGTGATGTTGCGCTTAATGAAGAACTTGTAGATGATGCCGGTCACAAACGCAGCGATGAAAGCGGTCAGCAGGCCCTTGGAACCAAGGTAGGTGGTGTTGAAACCACTGGCAGCGTCCGTGGCGATGGTGTCGCTCGAAAGGAGCAAGAAGCCGATGATGGCCGCGCACATGCACGAGATGAAGTTGATCTGGTTGTTCTTGGGCAGATCGCGGTTCTGAGCGTCGGCGAAGTGCTTGGCCGTGGTGGCGGCGCAGGCGATGGCCAGGATGCCCATGGAGTAGTTGTAGCACTTCCACAGGGCGTTGTTGATGTCATCGGGCCAGTAGAAACCCCAGATGTTGGGGACCGAGGCTACCAGGCAGAAGATGGACGAGAAGATGATGATGGGGATGACGGAGATAAAGCCGTCGCGGATCGCCTTGAGGTACTTGTTGCGGGCGATCGCGTTGAAAAAGGGCTGGCCCTTTTCGATGGTGGCGATGAGTTGCTCCATGCAATGCTCCTAAGAGTCGGTGGGTTAGCAACGATGGTAGCTTTTGACGTTTGGTTGCCAAAATGTTGACGTTGCCATTTTGTGACACAAAAAAAGAAGCGAACCGGTGGTTCCTGTGCCTGCGAACCGTCGATTCCTTACGCGTAAACGTTTGAGCCGCCCGGTGGCTCTGTGTTTGCACAATGGCAACGTTAACATTTGGTCGACAAAAGCCGTTCGGGGAAGCAGGATTGTCGGTGAACGGTAGGTTTTGGGTGGTGAGCGTATTGCGGGGGAGGCGTTGGATATACTTGGAGGCGTTCATTTTGTCTGTTGGGATGCCCGCGATGGCATCGTTGACATAGAAAGATCGACCTATGGCCGCTGTTAAAAAATCGGTTTCCGTTAAGGACGTGGCGCGCCTCGCGGGCGTCTCGGAGCAGACGGTCTCGCGCACCGTGCACGATTCGCCCAGCGTGCGCCCCGAGACCAAGGAACGCGTGCGTGCTGCCATGCGCGAGCTGGGGTATCGCCCCAATTTTGCCGGTCGATCGCTGCGCCGTGGCAAGTTTAAGACCGTCGGCGTCGCCATGTTCAACATTACCGGTACCGGCAACCTCGACCGTATGGAGGGCTTTGCCGCCGCGGCCGACAAACATGGCTATGCCATCACTCTCACTAAAGTAGACGGGCATCCGTATACCCTCGAGAGCGCATCGTCACGCATGAGCGCGCTGCCGGTAGACGGTATGGTCGTGATCATGAACCGCATGCCGGCAGACTTTGGCACTTTTGAGCCGCTGCCCGGTATGCAGACGGTGCTCGTTACCATGCTGGAGCACCCGCTCTGTTCAACGGTCGATAACGACCAGTTCGATTGCTCGCGTCAAGTTGTCGAGTACTTGCTGGGGCGGGGGCACAAGACTGTGCACTTTATCTCATGCCCCGAGCGCTCGCTTTCGGGCATGCGGCGCGAGGAAGGCTGGCGCGAGACATTGCGCGCGCATGGCATTGAGCCCCCGCAGCTCGTGCGCGGCGACTGGACGGCACAGAGCGGATATGCCGCAGGCCGGGCTCTGGCGGATGACCCGACCTGTACTGCCATCTATGCCTCCAACGATGCCATGGCATATGGCTGCATCCGTGGGCTCGAGTCGCGCGGGAAGCGCGTGCCCCAGGACGTAAGCGTGGTGGGTGTTGACGATAGTTTGGGCGATATCGTGCCCGATCGTCGCCTGACCACGGTGCGCTTTGACAACAAACGCGTCGGCATGTGGGCGGTCGACAAGATTGCCGGCGCCGAGGGCGCTGCACCCGGTGTGGAGCACATGCTGTTTCCGGGCGTGCTCGTCGAGGGCGATACGGTGCGCGATGTACGCTAGGGCGCGGGTCTGTTTGGGTTGCCGCTAATTGTGTTCGATATTGTTCAGATTGGTTTAAAAACCGTTCACGGGCGAATAGTGACCGTTCATAGCTCAAAATTACGTTTTGCGCTGTTCTTTTTTGTTTGAATGTTATTGTTTCTGTCATACACAACGCAGCGCGTATGCCCGGACGCGATGCTCTCCATTGGTTCATATGTGAAAGGAACGCAATATGGCAACCAAAGAAGAAATCTCGATGGTTGGATTCGAGATTGTCGCATACGCAGGTGACGCCCAGACCGATCTGCTTGCAGCGCTCGATGCTGCTCGCGAGGGTGACTTTGAGAAGGCCGAACAGCTGCACAAGGATGCCAGCGATGCACTTATCGGCGCCCACGACACGCAGACCAAGCTGCTTTCGCAGGAGGCCGGCGGTGGCGAGATGGAGATGACCTTCATCATGGCTCACGCTCAGGACACTCTCATGACCACTATGATCCTGGAGAAGCAGGCCCGCT
>ENA-OQJC01000591-OQJC01000591.1-human-gut-metagenome-genome-assembly--contig:-NODE-591-length-10764-cov-3.990035_pt1 | contig 10764 bp, 11 predicted proteins | sample MGYA00242600_ERZ504766 | MGnify/ENA primary metagenome ERZ504766 (study PRJEB26092, sample SAMD00036364) | human gut metagenome | host: Homo sapiens | study: EMG produced TPA metagenomics assembly of...
AGAGAAAAATTAGAAGATTCTATTCCAACCTGGGGCGATGCTATTGTATGGAGTGATTTTCATTTCTCAGATCCATATCCTAACTATCTATGGGATTAAATTACCAACTCAAAATGTCCTATAACCCCAGTTTTAGGCCCATAGGACCCTTTGAACCGGTCTTTGGTTTTACGTCCTATTTTAACTTTCAAATCAGTCTTTTCGCATCATGAGCAGGTTACCATTGGCATCAAAGATGCCGGTGATTTTTCACGAGCTCCCTCAATATGAATATGAGCCCGATACATATGCGCATCCACATCGAATTCATAGATTACGCTCTTATTAACTTGCCCCTGTTCAATCGCCTTGGCCTTTTCATCAGCAATCTTGTAGATCTGTGTGACTTTTGAAAAATCTATGCTGTTAATAGGCATGATATTATCGTCCATATTGCCGTCACCGGTGAGCTGCACCGGTTCCGGACCAGTCCACTTGCCATCAATATAGGTATAATGGTCAACCTTGTCGGTCGTATCCGGCTTTAGCACATCAAGGTCAATGACATTGCCTTCACCATCAATGTCCGATACAGTCACATCTTGAAACAGCTTCAAATCTTTGCCCTTTAACTCCGGCATTTCACGAAGCTCAGCCATGGCTTTTGTAATAATTTCCGGATCCGTGAAAATACTCTTATGCGTTGCATTAGGCGATGCCGTCTCCGTGCCGCAACCGGCGATGATTACCACTGAAAGAATCATCATAAGAAAAGCTATTATTCGTTTCATAAGTCACCTCTAATACATTATCCCTAAACAATTCATTTCTGTATCAATCGTCCCTAAGATTGAATGTCAAAAAGGTCTAATCATGATTATATTTTATATTAAAAATGACTCATTGACAATTCATAAAATAACGTTCCGTGAAATTAAATTTTACTTCACCGTCGTCAGATAGCGCCGCAAATCTTCAATGGCCCGTTCTTTGGCAATAATGCCGTGGGCATTCCAAAGTACGGGGTTGACGTTGAGAATATGACCGTCTTTGACGGCCGGAATGGTCTGCCACAAAGGGTCGGCTTGCAGCTCTTCATAATATTTTTGAGCAGCTCCCGCATTACCGCTGCTGCTTGGACCATAGCCGCTGGCTACAATTAAATACTCCGCCTTAAGCTCCGGCAGCATTTCGAGCGACACCACATTCGTATCCCCCGAATCCTGCGCCACCGACATCGGGTCTGGTCGCAAATTCAAGAGTTCATACATGAAGCGATTAATATCGTTCGTCGAATACGGATAAAGGCGCACTTCTTTGCGCATAACGCGCAGCAAGGCTACCGGTGCATTCCCGATATGAGCCTTGATTTCCATGCGCGCTTCCTTAACACGGTCATAATAGAGCTGCAAACGGTCTTCCGCCTGTTTTTCACGCTGAAGAATACGACCCAGCGCAAGCAACGTAACCTCCGTATCTTGCAGTCTTAATGCCGCTACAGGCGCAATTTTACTGAGTGCCACATAGGTATTGCGGTCAAAAGAATCGCGCAACAGAATCAAATCCGGCTTCAAGGCCTGCACCTGTTCCATGTTGATGGCCTTAATGTTTTCATTAATGCTGATAGGTTCCACACCCTCAGCCGTCAATTCATCATGAAGGTAAAAAGTCGGCGGGTTGTATGCCCCCACCATAGGCGCCCCCAAGGCCGCCATAGGATCTTCTAAGCGAATAACCACAACCCGTTTGGCCTCTTTAGGGATTACGGTGGTACCGTATTTGTGTTTTAAGATGAGCTGTCCGTCCTGTTCTGTGAAAAGAGCGTCCGCTTTCTTTTGAACTTGCACTTTTCGCTTCGCCAGTTCCGCATCAATCGCCGCCGGTGCATCACTTCTAAGCTCATTCGGGTCGAATAAAGGCTTCGCCTTCGCCGTTACCGCCGTCAAACTCGGTTTGATGGACCAATTCATATCCTCAAAACTGCATCCGGCCACAAGCAATATAGGTAAAAAAGACCAGTGTCATCGCCGTTTTTCTTAGCGTCATAGCTTTTACCACAGCTTTTACTGCAATTTCTACCACAGGTTTTACTACAGCTTTTACTGCAGATTCTACTACAGGTTTTACTGCAGTTTTTACCACAGCCTTTCCTCCGGCTTTTAGACTTCTCATAAAGAGCCTCCCACGTTTTGGGGAATGCAAAACGGCAAGCGCGTAAGCGGGTCCTTCATAATCATGGCGGTTATGCCGAACACATCGGCCAACATTTCAGCCGTAAACACTGTTTCCGGCGAGCCTTCAAACCGAACCGCTCCGTCTTTCATGGCAATAATATGATCCGCAAAGCGAGCTGCCTGATTCAGTTCATGAAGCACCATGATAATGGTTTTGCCATACGTCTTATTAAGCTCAGCCACTAATTGCAACACTTCCAATTGATGGGCAATATCTAGAAAGCTGGTCGGCTCATCTAAGAAGAGGATTTCCGTATCCTGCGCGATGGCCATGGCAATCCAGGCCCGTTGCCGTTGACCGCCGGACAGGCGATGAATCGGTCTGTCCGCCAAATCTTCCAGATGCGTAACTTTAAGAGCCCAGTTGATAATATCACGGTCCTCCCGCTTCATACGGGTGAAAACACCGTTCTTATACGGCGCTCGTCCATAAGCGATAAGTTCACGAATGGTAAGCCCTTCCGGTGCCGTCGGATGTTGCGGCAAAATAGCATTTTTTTTAGCCAACACTTTCGTGTTTTCTTTATGAATATCCTGACCGTCTAAATACACCGTGCCGCTCATAGGGGTAATAATACGACAAATCGTTTTCAGAAGTGTCGACTTGCCGCAACCGTTGGAGCCGATTAAGGCCGTTACTTTGCCACGTGGAATGGTAAGATTCAAGTTATCGATAATGACCGTTTTATCATAACCTGTACGCAAGCCTTCTATCCGAATGTCTGTTTTGTTAGAATGATCCATGACTTACCCCCGTTTCCGTGCCAAAATAAATAGAAAATACGGTGCCCCGATGAGGGCTACCACAATGCCCACCAGCATTTCGTCCGGTGCGATAATAACGCGACCAACCCAGTCGGCCGTTACCAAAAGCCACCCTCCGATTAACGCCGTAAGCGGTAATACATAGGTGCAATCGGCTCCTATTAAGCGTCTGGCAATATGTGGTGCCACGAGCCCGATAAAGCCGATGCTGCCGCCGATGGCCACGCAGGTGGCGGCCAAAATAACAGCCAAAATTAAGAAGCCCAGACGACTGCGCTTAAGCGATACGCCAAGACCGATAGCCGTTTCATCGCGAAGCGTAAGAATATTGAGGGTCGTCCGATTGGCATACAGTATGAGTGCCAATACGATAACCACCGCACCCAAAATTAACACATGAGCCCAGGTGTTGCCTGCAATATTCCCGATAATCCAGGTGTTGACCTGATTAAACTTTTCAGGCGATAAAAGAACTATTAAAAGAGTCTGCAAGGCATGAATACCGGCCGTCAAGGTAATGCCGCTGAGTACCAACGCATAGGTACCGCCCGCTTCATTTTTACGCATAGCCAGCGCAAAAATACTCCCCGCCGCGATGAGCGCTCCCACAACCGCTACAATAGGCAGCGACCAAATGGGAAGGCCCTGATCCACGGGTGTCAGAAAGATTAAAATCATAACGCCCAGACCGGCACCGGCATTGACGCCCAAAAGGCCCGGACCGGCCAATTCATTACGGGTGAGCTGCTGAAATACAGCGCCCGATAAGGCCAAGCCCATGCCGATTAACACGGCCAGTACCGCCCGTACCAAGCGAAAGTCGAAGACTACGGTATTTTCTTCCGCCGTGCCGCCCCCTAATAAAATAGCCAATAAATGGCTGTGCGAATAATAGGTAAAGCCGGTACTCACATGGAGAAAGAAGAACAGCAATAAGAGCGCCAGAAATACGGTGCTATATACTGCGAACTGTTTTTGACGAAGTGTCATTACCGGGCCCCCTTTCGATTCGCTAAATAAAGGAAGAACGGTACGCCGATAAGCGCTGTAATGGCACCTAACGGTATTTCAAAGGGAGCGGCCACACTGCGCGCTACCAAATCGGCACCAACCAGTAAGATGGCTCCCAATAAAGCTGTAATAGGAATTACCTTGCGGTAATCGATACCGACCAATTGGCGAGCCATATGTGGTGTCACAAGGCCGACGAAGCCGATAGGCCCCGCAATAGCTACGGCGGAACCGCAAAGAATCAATACGGCCAGACCCGCCAAGAACCGAATACGGCCCATATGACCGCCCAGGCCGATGGCCATCTCCTCGCCGAAACTCAAAAGAGTTACCGATTTAGACAAACCAATCGCCATGATTATCCCCACCAATGTCCACGGCCATAACAAGAGAACTTGCGGCATGCGCACGCCGCTGATGCCGCCGGCCGTCCAATAGCTCAAGTCCTGCGCCACATCAAAAAAGACGACCAGCGCCTGAGTTATGGCTAATAATACGGCACTCACCGCCGTTCCCGCTAAGGCGAGAAAAACCGGTGACATACGACTACCGTTGCGATTGGCCAACGCCATAATGATAACCGTCGCCAACGCGGCCCCGCCAAAGGCAAATAATACGGCCACATTTAAGCTGCTATCCGGTAAGAAAATCATAGCCACCGCCAACCCTAAGGCAGCCCCGGAGTTAACCCCCATTATGGACGGACTGGCCATGGGATTATTCGTTATCCCCTGCATCAAAGCCCCGGCTACGCCAAAACTGATACCACAGGCCACGGCCAACAGGAGTCGCGGTACGCGCAACGTTTGCACCAATAACTCGTCTACCTGCGAAGGGTCATAGTTTACCAGCGCCTTCCATATCGTCGGCAAGGGAATATGGCGTGCTCCCACGGTGAGCGAATAACTCGCCAACAGCAGGAGTCCGATTAGCAATAAGAGGCCCAATAGCCAGGGTCTTCGATTCCAATTCATGTATTACCTCGATTAGAAATCAGCAGAAACGGATAAGGTAAAGGTACGGCCTTTGCCTAAGTAGATAGCATTCGTGGTGCTGCCTTGAAGGGCATGCCATTTTACGGTATCGAGTACGTTGTACACATTGGCGCGTACAGTTAACGGAGTTTTGTCCCAAGTGAATTTATAACGGGCACCCAAGTCCCAACGAACCCATGGGCTCGTGCTAAGGGTATTGGCCATATTTACATAGGCCTTGCCGTTATAGGTCAAACGCGTATTAACGGACAAACCTTCCACGCTCTTAATGTCTTGCTCAACCCCGATTACGCCGCTCCAACGCGGTACCCCGGTAGCCTGATTGCCTTCGTAGCCGGCATAGGAAGAAGCCAAGGTAATGTATTTAGCATCCATGAAGGTAATACCGCCCAAAATACGGGTACCTTCACGGGGCTCACCGAATACACTAAGCTCAATACCGCGGTTACGCTGTTCACCGGCTAAGGCATAGTAGTTGTCATCCGTGGTGATAAAGCTTGGATTTTTCATAGTAAAGGCACTGATTGTAGTGGCAATTTTGCCAAAATCAAATTTAGCGCCCACTTCATACTGAGTCGTTTTATACGGTGCAAAAGTTTGGCCCGCATTTTCCGTGCCATCCGGCGCCGTTTCACCTAAGGATAAACCTTGCGCATAGTTGGCGTAGAGGGACATACGGTCGTTCACTTTATGAACGATGCCAAAAGTTGGTGTAAAGGCCGTTTCGTCATAGCGCGTCGTGCTCTTTAACGTGCTGCCGCTGTAGCTGTAAGAGGTGTCTTTTACCTGCTGAATACGACCGCCGAGAATAAAGTTCCAGCGATTATCCGCCGTGGAGATAATATCGTTAATACCCACACTTTGCTGCACCCGATTATCACGAATCAAGTACGGACCGTAACTGCCGTCGGTATAGGTTTGCCAAGAAGGACTATACACGCTGGTTGTATACGTTGGCGTTACGGTCGGTTTATCTTCGTATACTTTGTAACGAACCTGAGAGGCTGCAATGCTTACTTCATGAGACAAGGAGCCTGTTTGCAAATGACCGCGAACACCGAATTCGCTGGAAATGGCCTTATTAATCTGACGATTATGTACATAGCTGACTCTGGCGTTGCCGTTTACATTATTCAATAAGAAACGGTTAGATAAGCCGTCCTGAGAGGTATTACGCATACCAAAAGCAGCCCAAGCAGTCCAATCGTCGTTAAGGTCGTATTCCCCTTTCCACAAGGCAAATTTCTCAGTCACGCGGCGATAGGTATCCGGTGCTCCGAAGGTAGCATCATCGCTCACACTCGGCAAGGCTGTAAGCTTATTTGCCGTAGCCTGCGACATGGTTACCTGGTACTGTGGGTTTTCAATATCGTTATAGATGTAGCCTATGTCGAGGGACGTACGCCAACGTTCCCCTTTGGCGTCAAAACCCATGAACACGGTGTTGGCACTGTTGGATTCATTCTTGTACGCATCTTCCTGGCTGCCACGGTTTAGTACATTGAGACGAACACCGTATTTACCGTCGTTAAAACGGCGACTCATATCGAGTTGTTGCGTGAACTGATGGCCTTCACCATAAGTTAGGGTCACCGTATTTTTATCTTCGTCGCCGGCATGCTTCGTTACATAGTTAATAACGCCGCCTACCGTATCATTCGGCGCCATACCGCTGAGCATGGCACTCGGCCCCTTTAGAATTTCAACGTTTTCAAGGTACTCAATGCCCGTGTAGTAACGCGGAGCAACGCCGTAAATGCCATTCAACTGCACATCCTGCTGGGTCGTTTTAAAGCCGCGGATACTCCATGCGTTAGACGCGCCGGACAAGGTCAAATCCGTAACCGACGAATCATTCGCCACTACGTCGATAATATTGCTAGCCTGCTGGTTCTGCATCGTTTCTTCGGAAATAGAAATGACATTAAACGGCACTTCCATGAAGTCTTTTTTGCCAAGAACACCGATGCTGCTCTTACGAGATACCTGACCGCCGGCATACGTGTCTTCAGCCGCTGTTTCCGGCTCCGCCTGCACTACTACCGGCTCTTTCTTTTCTTCCACTAGCGTAACTTTACCCAAGTCTTGCAAGTTACTGTAATCACGGGCCGCCTCTACCTGATTACCGGCCGTAACAGTCCATAAACCGCCTAACACTAAAGCGCCCAATACACGACCGGCCAGCACGGCTTGGCCTTTTTTCACACGCACACCATTTGTTTTCATTAACGAGGTCTCCTCTCTCAAAACTCAAGCTATACAACACCGTATAACTATACTGCACACAAAACCACAATCGCCCTTTGGCAATCAATATAACTTAGCATTACTAATTGCTATTACAATTTCATATTCGCAACTTGAAATTCAACTTTACAGTATAAGAACGGAAAACAGGAGAGCGACCTACCTGCCCTCCTGTTACGGCTCATCTTAGCGGCAACTGTCTTAAAACCATCCTACCAAACTAATTCAGTTGCCCATTAGATTTTAATTAACTGCCAAACTCAATTTTCCCTTCGGAAACAACCGGCTCTCCGTTGACCGTTTTAGGACGGTACGCACTGCTGCGCGCCTGTTGCAACGCCCAGCGATCTAACGAGCCGTTACCGCTGCTGCTGATAATATCTACATCCACAGCTCGGCCCGCTTCATTAATCAGTACATACACAACAACATTACCTTTACCCGGTAATGAACGGGGTCCTAAATATTCCGCATCAATGACGATATCTCCGGCCGGTTCAGTACCTTCGCCGCCGGCAACGCCGCCTTGACCGCTGCCGCCGCCACTGCCGGTTCCTTCACCGGCTTCACTGCCACTGCCGCCGCCCGTTCCGGCCGCTTCACCGGCATACGAACCGGTTGCAGCCTGTGCTACCGGTGCTGTTGGCGTCTGCGGTGTATCTTTTTTAATCACCTGTTCTACGGGCACGCCGTTTTTAATATCCGCAATCTGCTCTTCGGTTAACGGTGCCGGCGGTTGTACCGTCGACTTTTGCGGCGCTGCTACAGCCGGCCCCGCCGAAGGACCCGCATCACCGACTACACTGATGGTAATCGGGGTTTTATCAGGCACGAGTTCCGGTTTTTGCAAAAACGACCATACCATACCGCTCATCAACGCCACATTGATAATGACGGATGTGGTAATCGCCATGCGCCAACGATTTTTATAAATATGAGCAAACTGCGACGTTTTTTGCGTTACCTCTTGTACGTTTTCACTCATACTATCACCTACTTACTTTCGGTAGCTACGGCAATCTTATTGAGCTGCATATTTTTTAGCGTATCCAGAACTTGAACAAATTCACCGTACTGCGCACGTTGGTCGGCTCTGAGAATAATCGTTAAATCACCGCCTTTAGCTTTTTCAGCTTCAAGACGTTTGGCCATACCGTTCAAATCGTACGCATCCTGCTCTACATAAATTTTGCCATCCGCCGTGATGGTAATCGGAATCTTACGCTGCAAATCGACCGAACTGGCCGTGGCTGTCGGTAAATTCACAGGCATGGATTTTTGAACCACCATGGATAACATACTCATCATGAAAAACACTAATAGGAAGAATATAATGTCAATCATAGGGATGATCATGAGCTTTGGTTTATTGGTTGTACGAAGACTTCTGATATTCACATTAAGCCTCTTTCGCTACAACATCAACGGCCGCATTCATATACACATTACCGATTTCTTCCATATCGGTAATAAGACCGTCTTGTTTATGCACCAAATAGGAATGGATAACGAGGGCTACGATAGCCACAACAAGGCCGGTAGCCGTCGCAATCAACGCTTCACCCACGCCGCCGGTAATGGCAAAAGGCTGACCGTCGGACACGGATAAAACACTAAAAGAGCTAATCATACCGGTTACGGTACCGAGCAAACCGAGGAGCGGGGCCAAAGTAACGATAGTTTCCAAATAACTTAAACGAGCACGCAAGCGACCCGCAATGGCTCCGGCTGCGCCCTGTAATGCAGCATTTTTAGATTTAACGGTGTCGCGGTAAATGGCCGATGTAAGCATTTCAGCAGCTACACCGCCATCTTCGGCACATAAAGCTTCCAAGCCTTTTTGATTATTAGCAGCCGCCAACACCGGCACTTCTTCGCGCAAGCGGTTCATATTGGATTGAGCCGCACGATAGGTACGCACCCGTTCTACCAAGATAGCGATAGCTATAATCGAGCAAAGTAACAACGGATACATTACTAATCCGCCTTGGTGAAATAATTCTAATAGTTCCATGAGATACTCCTTTGTTTAAATAAAATAATCTATTAATCACCGCCTTAAAGTCGGTCATTTAACGTTTTAAAAATTGCATATACTACTATTTGACTAATAATCAATTATTAAAGTTTGAACGCCGACAACGTTTTAATCTTCTGAAAAATCAGCTTAGAAGCTATGTTCCACGCCGACTACATAGTGACGTTCCGGCATAGCGTAGGAGCCGATAGTTGTGGATGGCTCCACTTCATAGGATTCATTGGTTAAGTTGAATGCTTGGGCGTAAACCTTCGTATTCTCGTTCAATTTATAGTTTACATTCACATCCCATACGAAGTAGGACGAATCGGAATATTTCGCCGTAGAGCGTCCGGTTACGTATTGGAACATGTTGTTAACGGACCAACGATTTTTTTCATACATGAGTTCCAAGCTGTAACGGTTCGGATTGCGGTTATCGGTTGAGCTTACATAGCCGCTGCCGGTATCCTGCTGAATTTTCACATAGTTATAACCGGCACGAGCGGACCAAGCATCATCTATTTTATAAGTAGCGCTCAGGTTCAGACCACGGCGTTTTTCACGGTTAACATTTTCATAATAACCTTGTACGTAATTATCGTTTGAATCATAATAACCGTTTACCCACGACAAGGCGTTTTTCAAACGGCTGGCAAACACGCTGGCCGATACGCTTAAGCGGTCGCTCACGTCACTATCGATACCAAGCGTTACGGTCTGTGATTTTTCCTGCTCCAAATCGGGATTTCCAATCCAGAACTCCGTGTTGGCATAGAGCATTTTAAGGGTCGGATTATTAACGGCCTGGCCCCAGGAAATATACGCATGGGTCGTATCGTTTAACTTTTTATTGAGGCCGATATGGGACGCCCAATCACCGCCAAACGTATCCTGATGCTCATAACGAGTACCGAAGTTGGCCGTCCAGCCCTGACCGAGCTCCCATTTATCTTCAACGTATACAGCCTTACTAATCATGGATTTATCAAAGGCAACTGCGTTGTTTTCTTCTTTAATATGTTCCTGATTGTACGTAACACCACTGATTAAAGTGTGATCGCCGATTTTCCAAGTTTTCTGTCCTTCAATACCGTCCATAGAAAGGTCATGGCTGTAAGAGCTGGACGAACTACCGGAGCCGAAGCCGGAATCACTGGTTTCGGTATTACGATACGCTCTCACAAAAGTACCGGAATCAGTGCCGAAATTATAGGTCACGCCGTAACTCATGTCCGTTGTATCTTTCACATTACCGGCACCGGTTACCGTACCGGTAAGCGGATTTTTAAGACGAATACCATAGCCGTCTTTCTTTTCAACACGGCTAAAATCTACGCTCAACTGATCGTCACCGATGTAACGGTCATAACGGGCCGTCCATTTATCGCGGTTACGATGGGAATTCGCCGAGGTGTGTTTGCTAATGAAGTAGGTATTGGTACTTCGGCGATCACAGGAGCAGTTGGAGAAGTTGAAAATCCGGTTATGCAGGGTTTGACGAATGCTTTAAGTG
>ENA-OQJC01000592-OQJC01000592.1-human-gut-metagenome-genome-assembly--contig:-NODE-592-length-10760-cov-3.827894_pt1 | contig 10760 bp, 14 predicted proteins | sample MGYA00242600_ERZ504766 | MGnify/ENA primary metagenome ERZ504766 (study PRJEB26092, sample SAMD00036364) | human gut metagenome | host: Homo sapiens | study: EMG produced TPA metagenomics assembly of...
CGCTTGAAAGTACCAGGAATTAATAATTTTTCACGTACAAAATCTTTAAAATCGCTTCTTTGTTTCCATATCCTGATTGTATCACACAGACTCCCGAAATCGCATGCATTCACACAAACAACTATATTTCACTACATATTTAACCAATTTTTTCCAATCTTCCTCACAGACAAATTGCATCCCGTTATTTTTATAGTATGATTATTGGAAATACAGTTCATTTTATCCATCTGGCATATCCGACAGATATTGTCACTGACATAAGAAACTACAACCACTTTAATCCAAAGGAGCTTAATCCAATTTTGAAACTTGCAATCTGCGAAGACAACCCTTCACATTATGAAATAATACATACTATTCTGCAAAAGTATCCTCCGGGAGCTTTTGAAATAACGCATTTCACATCCGGTGATGAATTTCTCCGGGCTGCTGCTGAAAATGGATGCCCTTATTCCATTGTACTGACAGATATTGATCTTGGTTCTGACACTGTAAATGGCATCTCACTTGCAGAAAAGATCAACCATATCAGCCCGGACACTCAGATTATTTTTATCAGCCAGTATCTGCAATATGCTACCGCAGTATATGAGACAGAACATGCCTACTTTATCCATAAACAACAGATGGAAAAATATCTCCCTCTGGCTCTAAGAGCAGCGTGCCAGAAGCTTCAGAAATTGCATACACGATATCTGTATTTCTCCGGAAATTCACGCAATTATCAGGTGCTCTGCTCCGATATTCTTTATCTGGAACGAAATCTGAGGCAGACCACGATCTATACCAGAACAGGAACATATACAACAAAAGAAAGACTGACAGCTCTTACAGAAAGAATGAAACCAGATTTCTGTCTCTGCCATAACAGCTTTGCCGTTAATCTTCATGCTGTACGTACTTACAGTCATAAGGGCATTATACTTTCTGATAATACAGAGATCCCTGTCAGCAGATCTTATTACCAGCAGTTTAAGGACGCGTTTGCTTTCATGATGCTTGCCGGTCACAGGGAGGTGCAGTAAATGAGCAGTCATATGATCAATCTATTCTTGTGTATTCTATCCAGCCTTTATCTGTGTTTTGGACTGCTTTACTTTTGCTGCAGGATCCTGCCAAGCAAACACAAGATCTCACTCCCGCTGTTTTTGTGTCTGTCAGTATTTATGGCACTGTTATTTTGGATCAAACGTGAATCACAGCATAATGGAATTACAATCGTATTTCAGCTTACAACATTTCTTGTAACACTTTTTTTATTCCAGGCATCTTTTATGAAAAATTAGCCGTTTATTTTATTTTCCAGCTGCTGATAATCTGTCCGGAAATTTTATGTACCAGTGTTTTCATTGCACTTCATAATCTTTTTATACCGACCGATACCTATACTCCGCACAACCTGATATCCAGTTGTTCACCTGCAGAATATTTCGTTATCGAACTCTCCAACATCCTGCTTGGCCTGTTTCTTCTCTGGAAAATATCAGAAATCCTGCGGCAGTGTATAGATTATTTGAAAATACTCACCTTTTTACAACTGTTACTGCCACTGATCGCTCCGGTTTTTCTCAATGTTATAATTTCCCTTCAGAAAAAGCCCGAAGCAGTTCTGGCTCTGAGCATCATTTACTGGATCATATGCATCGGCAGTTATCTGTTGTTTCTGCGTGCAGTCCATTCTTTAGCCCAACAGCACAGGGAATATTTACAGAAAAAAATGGAAATTGAGCTGATGAAAAAGCAGATAAATGATTCCGTTCAGTTAAGTAATGAATATGCCAGTCTCCGGAAATGGAATCACGATATTGAGAATCACATCATGTCTGTCATGTATTTGATGGATATGAAAAAATATGAGGAAGCAGAAACATATACCGCTTCTGTTCTGTCCCGGCTTAATTGCAGACCACAAGAAAAACAACCAGAGGAGGATTGCAGTCATGAAAAAGAACATTAAATTGATTCCTTTATTTCTCTTCCTCTTTGTATTCCAGCTACTATATTTTCTGTCTACAATTTATACAGAAAAAATTGATCATATGTTTCTGATCCTGGCAGTATTTATGGTCCTTATCTGTATCCTTTTATACTGCGTTCTTTCTGATGTGTTAAAGAATCCAATGCTGAAATGGAACTGGCTTTTCTTCAAAAACAGAAACAGTTAAAACAGGAACAGGATTACAGTCTTCAGATCCGCAGACAGGATACTCGGGATTTTCAGGTCAAAACTGTACAGGGACTTCAGGATTTCCAGATATTTCTGGAACAGGGAGAATATGAGCAGGCTGATACTGCGATCAGAAATCTGAATCAGACTTTTCAGAAAAAGCGTTTTCATCCTTACTGTCAGAATAACCTGTTACAGGCAATCCTGGAAGAGAAACGGCTTCGTGCAGAACAGGAACATATCCAGATATCCTACGAGATCCTTTTACCGGAAAAGATTTCCATTAATACGACTGACCTGAGCAGTATATTTTTTAATCTTCTGGACAACGCTATCGAAGCTTGTAGCGCTTCCGGCAATCCTGATCCTGAAATCCGGCTGTCTGCAAACATTTCCAACGGATTTCTGACTGTGTATATGCACAATACCAAGAACCCGATGCAGACCTTTACACATAAGACTACGAAATCAGAACCGGAAGCTCATGGATATGGGCTTTCTATTATTGAAGATATCTGCCAGAAGTATAATGGCTCCTATCAGTGGATCGACCATAATAATACTTTTGATTCCATTGTCTTACTACAGATAAAAAATCTCTGAAAAAAGGAGGCGCTTTCCATGCCAGTTACTCCCACGATCGAAGTAGATGATACCCTGAAAGAACGAAGCTCTCACGGCTCCTTTGAGCTTCCCATAGAAACTTATACAGACAACTGCGAAATCTTCCATTCCCTCTACAACCACTGGCATGACGAGATGGAACTGATCTATATTGAATCCGGCAGCGGACTGGTCCGTCTGAATAAAGAGATCCTCCGCGTCAAGGCCGGTGACCTGATCATTGTGAACCGTGGAGTTCTCCATGGCATAAAAACAGATCTGAAGATATCCTTTATTTCCGGAGTATTGTTTTTGACCTGAACTTCCTGTCAGGCCCGGCGGGAGATTTATGTCAGGAACGTGTCATTTCCCTGTTGATGGATAATCAGGCGGAATTTACCCATATTATTTCCAGATCTGATGACAATTATGGGAATATCTGCCTGCTTTTTGACAGGATCCATTCCTGCCATAAAGAAAAAAAGCCATATTATTTCGTAAAATTAAAGGCTCTGTTCTTCAGCTTTTTCTACGAAATGCTCATGGGAAATTACATCACTCCCGCAGATAAGGATGAGAACAAAAGTCTTGCTTCTATTAAAAAGATCCTGGACTACATTAACCTCAATTATTCACAGCCGCTGACCGCAGCAGAGCTCACTGCTCTCTCTAATTACAGCGAATACTACTTTATGAAACTGTTCAAGCAATATACCGGTAAGACTCTGATTGCCTATATCAATGACCTGCGCATTGAGAAAGCCAAGCCTATGCTTCTGCACTCCGACTCCTCTGTCACAGAGATCGCACTGGAAGTAGGCTTCAACAACACCAGCTATTTCATCAAAAAGTTCCAGCAGGCAACCGGAATGTCTCCTCACAAATTTCGCAGAAACCTGTCATAAAATCGCAATTTTGTTGTATTTTTTTTAATAGACTGCTGATATAGTTATAGATGTCAGCAAGAGAACTTCTCTTCCTGATATAAATCAAAAACAATACACTATTCAAAACTAAAAATAAGCAATCTAACTCATAAAAAAACACATATTCATTTCAGAAAGGGAGATTACGATGGAAACTTTAGAAAAACTCATCTACGACTTGTATAAGAAAAACGCACGTCAGTGCACAGACGAAGAAATCTACAATGCATTATTAATCTATACAAAGAACCAGCTCTTCGAAAGAGGCTATCAGGACGGAAAGAAGAAGATTTATTATATTTCCGCTGAATTCCTGATCGGTAAATTATTATCCAACAACCTGATCAACCTTGGAATCTACGATGATGTTGCTAAATTCTTAAAAGAAAACGGCAAAGAAATCGCTGCTATCGAAGAAGTTGAACCGGAACCATCTCTTGGTAACGGCGGTCTTGGACGTCTGGCAGCATGCTTCCTGGATTCTATCGCAACTCTGGGACTTCCGGGCGAAGGTATTGGTCTGAACTATCACCTCGGACTGTTCAAACAGCTCTTTGAGAACAGACTTCAGAAAGAAACTCCGAACCCATGGATTGAAAAACACAGCTGGCTCACACCTGCAGGTGTTTCCTATACTGTACCGTTCCGCGGATTCTCACTGAAATCTTCCCTGTACGATATCGACGTTGCAGGCTACAATAACAAATCCATTCATCTGCACTTATTTGACATCGATCTGGCAGACGAATCTATGGTTCACGATGGAATTTCCTTTAACAAAAAGGACATCCTTCACAACCTGACACTGTTCCTGTATCCGGATGACAGCGATGATGACGGACGTAAACTCCGTATCTTCCAGCAGTACTTCATGGTATCCAATGCTGCACAGTTCATTCTTGACGAGGCAACAAAGAAAGGCTGCAATCTGCATGACCTTGCAGACTACGCAGTGATCCAGATCAACGATACTCACCCAAGTATGATCATTCCTGAACTGATCCGTCTCCTGACAGAACGTGGAATCGCCTTTGATGAAGCTGCTGAAATCGTATCCAAAGTATGTGCTTACACAAACCATACCATCCTTGCAGAGGCTCTGGAAAAATGGCCAATGGACTACCTTCTTGATGTAGTTCCTCACCTTGTACCAATCATCGAAAAGCTGGATGAAAAGATCAAAGCAAAATATCCTCAGGAAAATGTAGCCATCATCGACAAGAACAACCTGGTTCACATGGCACATATGGATATCCACTATGGATTCTCCATCAACGGTGTTGCTGCCCTGCATACAGAAATCCTGAAAACAAGCGAGCTGAAAGCTTTCTATGATATTTATCCGGAGAAATTCAACAACAAAACTAACGGTATCACATTCCGCCGCTGGTTAATGCACTGCAATCATCCGCTGACAGACTATATTACCTCTCTGATCGGTGATGAGTTTAAAACAAATGCAACTGCTCTGGAAAATCTCCTGAAATATAAGGATGATGAGGCAGTTCTGAACAAGCTTCTTGAGATCAAAACAGAAGCTAAGAAAACCTGTAAAGAATTTATCCTCTCTAACACAGGTGTTGAAATTAATGAGAACAGCATCTATGATATCCAGATCAAGCGTCTCCATGAGTACAAACGCCAGCAGTTAAATGCTCTGTACATCATCAGCAAATATCTGGAGATTAAGGGTGGCAAAAAACCATCTCAGCCTGTAACCTTTATCTTTGGTGCAAAAGCAGCTCCTGCTTATGTGATCGCAAAGGATATCATTCATCTTCTGCTCACACTCCAGGATCTCATCAAAGATGATCCGGAAGTTGCACCATACATGAAGCTCGTTATGGTTGAAAACTACAATGTATCCGCAGCCGAAAAATTATTCCCTGCATGCGATATTTCTGAGCAGATCTCCCTTGCTTCCAAAGAAGCAAGTGGTACAGGTAACATGAAGTTCATGCTGAACGGTGCCGTTACTCTGGGAACTATGGATGGCGCTAATGTTGAGATCAGCGAACTGGTTGGTGAAGATAACATCTATATCTTCGGTGAATCCAGTGAGAAAGTTATCGAACATTACGAGAAAGCTGACTACTGCTCCAGAGATATTTATGAAAATGACAAACGCATCAAGGAATGTGTTGACTTCATTGTAAGTGAAAAGATGCTGGCACTTGGCCACAAAGAAAATCTCGAAAGACTGCATCACGAACTGGTAAGCAAAGACTGGTTCATGACTCTGCTTGACTTCAACGATTATGTTGAAAAGAAAGATCAGGCATTAGCTGATTATGCTGACAGAAAAGCATGGGCTCAGAAGATGCTGGTTAATATTGCAAAAGCCGGATTCTTCTCTTCTGACAGAACTATCGAACAGTACAACAACGATATCTGGCACCTGACACCGGCAAAATAATCCAATAAAATTTGTGATCATATAAATTCTGTAAAAAACAAACAGCAGGCATTGTATATTCGATGGAATATACAGATGTCTGCTGTTTTATGTTTATCAGATCATAAAATCATAAAAATCTCCCACTGTATTAGTTCAAATCAGACTATAACTACGGCAACCGAATCCGAGCAAAATATACCGCTTTATATATCCTTGTAATAAGCAGGAGAGATAACATCCGCCTCCTTGCAGGAACATCCGTTCTCATAACTGTCGCAGCAGTCACAGTTTGAACAGTACATATGAGTATCCGGGATATAAAACAAGCCTCCATAGAGCGGTGAAGTACGGAGTTCTTTTGACTCTTTCTTGCTGTTGGCAAAATGGATTCCATTAGAGATCAGCATATTTTCAGGTTCATACTGAGAGAAATCAAAATAATGTCCCTGTGTTCCATGATGGGGCACCTTGATACACCAGTAATGTTCGTATAATGGCAATTTTCCATCATAGTTCTCTGCGATCATTTTCAGATGCTCAGGCTGTGCATCCCCGGTAAACAAAAGATTTAATTCTCCGTCTCTGGCATTCTGGAACACAATACTGATCTTATGCTTGAACTGCCGCAGATTTATCTGATTCTCATTCAGCCATGCCAGCAGTTTCTAAAATCAGGAAGTGCTTTGATTCTGCGAAATTCACGCTCATACACATATGCCCGGATAATTTTCTGACGGACCTCCGGCTGTTCTGTCAGCTCAGATGCTGTTAAATCTGTTTCTTTTTCCACAGTTTCCGCCGGTTTATTGCCTTCAGCAGTCATAGACCATACGATCAGTCTCAGTTTCTCTGCAAATTCAAGCAGAACATCCATTACTTCTTTAAATTTCCCGTCTTCACAGATTCTGTTATAGACTTCGTCCGTCTCCTTCCGGATTACATCTGTATCCGGCCAGAGTGCCTGATATTTGTTTTCAAACAGTTTTCCCCTGCTTAACAGTTCCACGTTCTGTTTGTTCTCCAGAAGTGCATCCACCAGTGCAAACAGGCTGACCTGACGGCTTGGCAGTCCGGATTCTTTTAACAAATCTGCCAGAAGCAGCAGCACCAGTGTTCTGCTCATTTCTTTTTTTGAAAAAACATCGGGAAGATAAATTTTCCCAAAGTCAACAGAAATATCTTTTTCTTCATCATATAAAGAAGCCCTGACAGATGATCCATATGAAAATGTGTCAGAAGCAGATTTTTACTCTTGATCGTAGACAGATCTGAGATGATCACATCAAATATTTCTCTTCTGGGGCGCCCCTCTATCCTGCTGTTATTTGTTCCGAAATCTACCAGCAGACTCTTCTTTCTGTCCCGGAGACAGAAGCAGTCTCCGAAACCTACATTATACATTCGTACCTTCATTCTTTTCCCTCTTGTTTACAATGGTTGGTTTTATTTTAATATAGGGAAATTGGAAATGCAAGAGGGTGTTGTTTGTGTTATTATAGTGTCGTATGATTACTGGTTACTGTTCACATATCACTATTCTGCGAGGTGTTTTAGCATAAATATGCCAAAATCCCGAGACATACAAGCCAAAATCCCATTGCCGCAGGCAATCTGGAATGAATTTTGGCTGCGTTACTGAGAACAGAGTAAACAGTAACTCATCTGAAATAAAAGAACGTGTTTGAAAAATGTTTTTCGCAAGATGTGTGTCATAATTTGTGAGAATGATTTTTCAAATACACCTGAGGAAAAACAAATATAAAATATCAGCAGAATGGAGATAGAACACTTATGACAAAACAGGAACTGGCTCTCGAGGTCATTGAACGGTTAAAAAAGGAATATCCTGATGCAGACTGCACTCTGGATTATGATAATGCATGGAAATTACTGGTAAGTGTGCGTCTGGCTGCACAGTGTACAGATGCAAGAGTAAATGTAGTTGTACAGGATCTGTATGCAAAGTTTCCTACTGTAGAAGCTCTTGCAAATGCAGATGTTGCAGATATCGAAGCAATCGTACGTCCCTGTGGTCTGGGTAAGAGTAAAGCAAGAGATATCAGTGCCTGCATGAAAATCCTCCACGAACAGTATCATGACAATGTTCCCGGGGATTTTGATGCTCTGCTGAAGCTTCCCGGAGTTGGAAGAAAGAGTGCCAATCTGATTATGGGAGATGTATTCGGCAAACCGGCGATCGTGACAGATACCCATTGCATCCGTCTCTCCAACCGCATCGGTCTGGTCGATAATATGAAAGAACCTAAGAAAGTAGAAATGGCTTTATGGAAGATCATTCCGCCCGAAGAAGGCAATGATCTCTGCCACCGCCTGGTCAATCATGGCCGCGATGTCTGTACAGCACGCACTAAACCTTACTGTGACAGGTGCTGTCTGAATGATATCTGTGAAAAAAATGGTGTAGACAGCCAGGAATAATTACTTTATACACATATAACCAAAATAATCCATACCATTATACACATTATCCCAAAGAAAATCCCCATCTCTGTGTTTCTTTAACCAGAGCGTGTTTGAAAAAGGCTTTCTGCAAGATGTGCGTCACAATTTGTGGGATATTTTGCCCGGATGAGGGCGCCGTAGTGGGCTACGGCAACTGAATTCGGGTGAAATATCCCGCAAAGTGGGGCGTGCAGATTGCGGGAATGATTTTTCAGACACACTCTAGCTCAGCAGATGAGGACTTTCTTATTTGCCTAAATGTGCTCCTCAAGGCTTGCGAAGAAAAGTTCATAGAAATCGTCTTCCCCTGCAAGCTTCGGAGAATTTTCACCTCCACCGTTGGTACTTCTTCGCATGGTAGCATAAAATTCTTCTCCGGCTGTGATCAGATCCATCTCATAAATCTGATATCCCAGTTCCCGACACTTCGCGCAGAAAGCGGCAAGCGGCTGTTCTGCCTTTCTGGTGTCCATCAGTTCCTGCCAGATGTTACGGTCTTTCAATGCTTTTTCTCTTAATTCGTCTAACATTGCTCCGATTTCCATAATAACATTCCTCCTCTTTGTTTTCTGACCTTCATCAAATAACTATTCCATCGTTATCTGCTGAATTGTTACTTCATCAGTTCATAATAAAATATATACTGCTGCATCACGCCCCGGCAGCCCTTATAACGTCTGTTTGGAAATCCCCGTTTATAATGGGCATCCAACGCCTGGCGGATGTGAGTATCTACAGGAAATGCATCCAGCTGATGCAATCCGAAAAGACAGATACAGTCAGCTACTTTCTCACCAACTCCATATAGTCCCAGCAGTTCTTTTCGTGCAGCTTTATAAGTCATATCATACAGACTGTTAAGTGAAATATCTCCGAAACAGACTTTTCTGGCTGTGTCCAGCACATATTTTGCTCTGTATCCCAGATTACACTCCCGAAGCTGTTCTTCCGTTGCCAAAGCCAATGCCTCTGCAGTCGGAAACGCATAATATTCTGCACCTGTGCTGCTTGTTTTTCTTACTCCAAATTCCCGGCTGATATTTTCAATACACTTCTTTATTCTTGTAATATTATTCTGTTGAGAGATCAGGAATGAAATAATCATCTCCCACAGATCCTGCTGCAGAATGCGGATTCCGCTTCCCATCTCTCCTGCTGCTGTCAGATATTTATCCCTTGGATTGATCATGTTTATATATTCACTGTAATCACAATCCAGATCAAAATACCGGATCCAGAAGAAAATGAAATCTTCTTCCGGACAAAAGAAATTGACAATTCCTCTCTCCTGAGTCAGTTCCAGATATTTATCTCCCGCAATCACCCGGTAACGGTCATCACCGATCTGATCCATCCGAAAGCACTGCCCGGATCTGCAGATCTGCCCCAGGTCAAAATTATCCATTTCTATTGTCAGCATACTATATAACCCCTTATCCTTCTATTACCAATGTTACTGTTCACTCCGTTCGTTACTGTTCACTCCGTTCTCAGTAACGTTACTAATAACTCTTTTTTTTCTTGATGAATATATGAATGTATTATATACTATTCTAAGTATAAACGTAAAGCAGAAAGGGGTTCTTACCAATGAAATTTATATATCCTGCGGTTTTCCGCAAAAATGAAGAAGGCAGATATAAAGCATTTTTTCCGGATCTTGCCTGTTGTGAAGCTGAAGGCGACACTCTCGACGATGCGATCGATAATGCAAACGAGGCTGCTTATAACTGGATTTATGCAGAAGTAATGGAAGATGAAATGGATCTCCCTGCAATTTCCGATGAATCCGATCTGGATCTGTTGGAGGGAGATATTGTAAGAAATATTCAGGTCAATATCCGTATGTATGACGGATGGGATGAGTAACCACTACCCGCAACAACAAATTACAGAAATTCAGCTCCGTTATGTTACAATAAATCAAACATTAACGGAGCTTTTTTATTATTTAAATCTGCTCAGACACACTTCGGTGTACTATCTGCAAAACGATTTTTTTCTCTCGTTTTGCACTTCAAAAGGAGGTTATTAACAGTTAAATATAAATTATAAAATCATATAAGCACATGTTGAGTTTTATAAGATATTAGAGTGGAATATTATTGAAAGGAGTTGATACTTTGAGTAAATATTATTCTATACATGAATTTTCAAAAATTATAGGCGTATCTGCCCAGACATTACGAAATTGGGATGC
>ENA-OQJC01000593-OQJC01000593.1-human-gut-metagenome-genome-assembly--contig:-NODE-593-length-10755-cov-2.782085_pt1 | contig 10755 bp, 12 predicted proteins | sample MGYA00242600_ERZ504766 | MGnify/ENA primary metagenome ERZ504766 (study PRJEB26092, sample SAMD00036364) | human gut metagenome | host: Homo sapiens | study: EMG produced TPA metagenomics assembly of...
AAAACTGACAAGAGAGTTTCCGAAAAAGCCGTTCGTGCCGCAGGATGAAAAAGAACGTGCTCTGCGATGCGAAGAGATTTGACAATCCAGGCAATGGGGCTCAAAAAACGTCTGCTCCATACCCACGCAAACACGGCGGTAGTTGGTATTTCGGGGGGATTGGATTCCACATTGGCATTGATTGTGACAGCAAAAGCGTTTGACATGATCGGAAAAGATAAAAAAGAGATTCTTGCGATCACCATGCCTTGCTTTGGAACCACGGACAGAACGTATCGGAATGCCTGCAAAATGGCAGAACAGCTCGGAGCAACACTGCGGGAAGTGAAAATTGCAGATTCCGTAAGTCTTCATTTTCAGGATATCGGACATGATCCGAAAGACCACAGTGTAACGTATGAGAATGCGCAGGCGAGAGAGCGTACGCAGGTATTGATGGATATTGCAAATGCGACAAACGGAATGGTCATCGGAACCGGAGATATGTCAGAACTGGCGCTTGGATGGGCAACCTACAATGGAGATCATATGTCGATGTACGGAGTGAATGCTTCTGTACCGAAGACGCTGGTGCGTCATCTTGTCAAATATGCGGCAGACGTGACTGCGGATCCAAAATTGCAGGAAGTCCTTTATGATGTACTGGATACGCCGGTCAGCCCTGAACTGCTTCCTCCAAAAGACGGGGATATCGCACAAAAGACTGAGGATCTGGTGGGACCATATGAGCTGCATGATTTTTATCTGTATTTCATGCTGCGGTTCGGATATGAGCCGGGTAAGATCTATCGGCTTGCAGTGCAGACATTTGAAGGGGTATATGAGAAAGAAACAATTTTAAAATGGCTGACAACATTCTGCAGACGATTTTTCAACCAACAGTTTAAGCGCTCCTGTTTGCCGGACGGACCGAAGATCGGGACAGTGGCACTCTCACCAAGAGGAGACTGGAGAATGCCAAGCGATGCGTGTGCCCAAGTGTGGATGCGTGATCTGGAGAAGATTTCCCTATAAGCATTGAAAAGAGAGGTGTTTAGAAGTATGAAACTGATCAAGACCGAGGATGCAGTGGGCTGTGTGCTTTGCCATGATATTACGCAGATCATCCCGGGGGTAGTAAAAGATGCGGTTTTTAGAAAAGGACATGTAGTGACAAAGGACGATATTCCGGTTCTCCTTTCCGTTGGAAAAGAGCATCTGTATGTGTGGGAAAAACAAGAAGGGATGCTTCATGAAGATGAGGCGGCAGAGATCCTGCGCAGCGTGTGCCAGAATGCACAGATGGATGCGTCAAAGCCAAAAGAAGGAAAAATCGAGCTGACGGCACAGTGTGACGGGGTTCTGAAAGTGGACAAGGAGAAACTGTGCAGGATCAATGCCATGGGACAGATGTGTATTTCTTCCCGACACGGAAATTTTCCAGTGAAAAAGGGAGATAAGATCGCAGGAATGCGTGTGATCCCTCTGGTGGTCGAAGAAGAAAAAATGAAACAGGTAAAGGAGACGGCAGGAGAGATGCCTGTTTTTGCGCTCCTTCCGTTTCAGAAGAAAAAAGCAGCGATCGTGACAACCGGAAGTGAAGTATATCACGGAAGGATTCAGGATAAATTTACTCCGGTGGTCCGGCAGAAGCTGGAAGAATATGGAGTAGAAGTGCTTGGAAATACAATCTGCAATGATGAACCGGATATGGTGACAGAGGCAGTCAATGACTGGATCAAAAAAGGTGCGCAGATGGTTGTGTGTACCGGAGGAATGAGTGTCGATCCGGATGATAAGACACCGCTGGCAATCCGCAATGCTTCCGATGAAGTGATCACATATGGCGCCCCGGTTTTGCCTGGTGCGATGTTTATGCTGGCCTATAAAGGTGAGATTCCGATCATGGGCCTGCCGGGCTGCGTGATGTATGCAAGGCGTACAATCTTCGATCTGGTACTGCCAAGACTGGTGGCAGGAGAACGGCTGCAGGATCAGGATTTTTACAGACTCGGAGAAGGAGGACTGTGTCTGTCCTGCGAGGTGTGTACGTTTCCAAATTGCGGGTTCGGGAAAGGGTAATGAAAAAGGAGCGTGAAAGGATGAGTGAATTTTATAATTCTCTCGCCAGAAAAAATGCAGAGTGGTTCCTGTGTTGTTATGACAGTATTAGAGGGAGAATCGGCAGGAAGGAAATTACTTGTGACAGAGCCGGTGGAGCAATATGAGGGACATGCAGTGTTTTGTGAGCGTGCAGGTTCTTTGCCCAGGCTGGTGATCTGCGGAGGCGGTCATGTGTCCATACCTATGATCCGGATGGGGAAAATGCTGGGATTTCAGGTGACGGTTCTTGAGGATCGTCCCAAATTTGCGGACAATGCAAGAGTGGCAGGCGCGGATGTGGTGATCTGCGATTCTTTTGAGCATGGACTTGAACGCATATCAGGAGGAGACGATACATATTTTATTATTGTGACAAGAGGACACCGGTATGATGAAGTGTGTCTGGGAGCAATCGTAGAGAAGCCAAATGCTTATATTGGAATGATGGGCAGTCGCCGCAGAGTGGCGATCGTCAAAGAAGAGCTTTTTGAGCAGGGCCACGAACGTGAGAAGCTGGATGGGGTGTACACACCGATTGGCCTGAAGATCGGCGCTGAGACACCGGAAGAAATTGCGGTGTCTGTTATGGCAGAAATCATTCAGGTGAAACATGAAAAAGCAGAAGGATGCGGATATTCCAAAGAATTGTTGGAGGCGCTGTGTGATGAGGACTGTAAAAAGCAGAAAAAAGTACTTGCAACGATCATTTCCAGAAAAGGATCTGCACCGAGAGGCGTGGGAACAAAAATGCTGATCCTGGAGGATGGAACACTGATCGACACGATCGGAGGCGGATGCGCGGAAAGTGATGTGATCACAAAAGCACTGCTGATGATGCGGGAAGAAAAAGTGCGGTTTCAGATTTGTATGGTGGATATGACAAGGGAAGCTGCAGAAGAGGAAGGGATGGTCTGCGGCGGACGGATTGAAGTAATGCTGGAACGAGTTTAGTATCCGTTACTGTTCACAGTAACTTCGTATACCGGATTCATTTTTCATGGAAGAGCTGTTGACATTCAAAATAGGGAATGTTAATATAAATTTAACATAGTGAAAGCAATAATTGTGCGAATTGCATAAAATGGTGCTTATATAGGTTCATAATTGGTTGGACGTATCTACCAGCTGCCGCAAACAGCTGACTATAAGCAGAGTGGGATGGGAAAGTCCCGGTCTGTAGTCGGGCGGAAAGAGTAGGAGGTCAGTCAATGAATGAACCTGTTTTTATATTAAAAGGGAATGTTGTATACAGCAAAAATAAAGATGAACTAAGGATCTTAAAGGATCACTATCTGATCAGCGAAAGCGGTCTGGTCAAGGGGGTTTTTGAGAAAGTGCCTCCAGAATATGCACAGGTATCGGTATCTGATTATGGGGAGTGTCTGATTATTCCGGGACTGACAGATCTGCATGTGCATGCTCCGCAGTATACATTCCGGGCAATGGGAATGGATATGGAGCTTTTGGAATGGCTGGAGACGAATACGTTTCCGGAGGAGGCAAAATATCAGGATTTGGAGTATGCCCGGCGTGCATATCGTATCTTTACTGACAATCTAAAGAGAAGTGCAACGACAAGAGCATGTATTTTTGGAACGATCCACAGAGACGCCACACTGCTTTTAATGGATCAGCTGGAACAAAGCGGACTGGTGACGTATGTGGGAAAAGTGAATATGGATCGCAACTGTCCGGATTATCTCAGAGAGGAATCGGCAGAAGAATCAGGGATTCAGACAGTGGAATGGATCAAGGATGTATTGCATAAAAAATATCAGAATACCATGCCGATCCTGACGCCAAGGTTTACACCGAGCTGCAGTGATGAACTGATGGAGAATTTAAAGAAAATTCAGATGTATTACCAGATTCCGGTACAGTCACACTTATCAGAAAATCCGGGAGAGATTGCCTGGGTGAAGGAGCTTTGCCCGTGGTCGGAGTTTTACGGGGATGCTTATGACAGATTTGGATTGTTTGGGGCAGACTGCAAAACCGTGATGGCGCATTGTGTGTATTCCGGAAAAGAAGAGCAGCAGCGAATGAAAGAAAACGGAGTATTTATCGCCCATTGTCCGGAATCCAATATGAACTTGTCATCGGGGGTGGCGCCGGTTCGGACATTCCTGGAGGAAGGACTGCATGTGGGAATTGGAAGTGATGTGGCAGGGGGCTCCACAGAAAATCTGTTCAAAGCAATGGCGCTTGCAATCCAGGCTTCCAAGCTGCGCTGGAGGATGCAGGATGACAGTTTAAAACCACTGACATTGGAGGAAGTATTTTACATTGCCACAAAAGGCGGCGGTGAATTCTTTGGAAATGTGGGAAGCTTTGAACCGGGATTTGAACTGGATGCAGTTGTCCTGGATGACACAAGAATTGTGCATTCGCAAAATCTGGATGTGAGAGCACGTCTGGAGAGAATGATTTATCTGGCAGATGAGAGAGAAGTACGTGCGAAATACGTGCGGGGCAGAGAAATTTGTCTGCAATAAAAATTGGGAATGTCAAAAGAAATTGCGGAGGTGACGTATCATGGAGGAAAGAGAACATGTAGTCGGCAAGAGTGTAACGAGAGTGGATGCTTTGGAAAAAGTGACCGGACGGGCAAAATATACGGAGGATCTGTGTGATAAAAGCGCTTATATTGCGCGGGTACTGCATGCGAATATCGCTCATGGAATCGTAAGATCAGTGGATACCAGTGAGGCGCAAAAACTTTCCGGGGTTGTAAAGATCGTGACTTGCTTTGATGTGCCGAAATATTATTTCCCGACCGCGGGACATCCGTGGTCTACGGATCCTGCACATCAGGATGTCAAAGACCGCCTGCTTTTAACGGAGCATGTGCGGTTTTACGGGGATGATGTGGCAGCAGTTGTTGCGGAGAATGAAGTGGCAGCAGCTCAGGCGCTGCGGCTGATCAAGGTGGAGTATGATCCCCTTCCGTTTGTGCTGGATGTACAAAAGGCAATGGAAGAGGACGCTCCGCAGCTTCATGAAAACTATCCGGGAAATGTATTGAAACACACTTCGATCCACAAAGGGGATTTTGAAAAAGCAAAAGAAGAGCCGGGGCTGATCAAAGTGGAGGGCTGGTATCAGACACCGACCGTGCAGCATTGTCATATCGAGAATTTTATCTGTTATGCGTATATGGAACAGGGCAGGTACGTGATCGTCTCTTCTACGCAGATTCCTCATATCTGCAGGCGGGTTGTCGGGCAGGCGCTTGGAATCCCATGGGGAAATGTGCGAGTGATCAAGCCATACATAGGAGGCGGTTTTGGAAACAAGCAGGACATTCTATATGAACCATTGTGTGCATATCTGTCACAGACAGTCGGCGGGCGGCTTGTAAAGCTGGATGTGTCACGGGAAGAAACGTTTGTATGTAACCGGGTACGCCATGCTATCAGGACACATCTGATCTCTTATGTGCGTCCAAATGGTGAGATCGCTGCAAGAAAAGCGGAGTGCTTTTCCGATCAGGGGGCGTATGCATCTCATGGACACAGCATTGGAGCAAAGGCTCTTGGATCTTTCCCGCAGCTGTATCCGTGTGAGAACTTTGAGGGAGATGTGTACACGGTATTTACCAACAAACCGGTATCCGGAGCTATGCGCGGCTATGGAATTCCGCAGGCGATGTTTGCGATGGAAAGCCATACGGATGACATTGCGGTGAAACTTGGGATTCCACCGTATGAATATCGCTGGAAATATCTGATGCCAAAAGGATATACGGATGGATTTTCAAAAAATGTCAATTATTATGATACCTTCAGGGAATGCATGGAAAAAGGCAGTGTCAGTGTAGATTATGAGCGAAAACGTAGAGAATATGCACAACAAACCGGGGATATCCGCAAAGGAATCGGAATGGCGGCATTCTGGTACAATACTGGTGTCTGGCCGATTTCTCTGGAGACATCCTCCTGCCGTATGGTCATGAATCAGGACGGTTCTATTCAGGTGCAGGTAGGGGAGACGGAGATTGGACAGGGCGCAGATACTGCATTTGCGCAGATGGCGGCAGAGACACTGGGGATTCCGTTTGATATGGTTCATGTGATGACCATGCAGGATACGGATATCACACCGTTTGGTCTTGGAGCCTATGCGTCCAGGCAGACCTATATGGCTGGATTTTCCATTCGGCAGACAGCAGAGCTGTTAAAAAGTCATGTTTTGGATACGGCAGTGGAGATGACGCGGCAGATGAAAGAAAATCTGGATATTATAGATGGAAACATTGTGCGTACGACAGACGGCAGTGTTCTGATGTCATTGGGTGAGCTGGCAACAGAAAAACTCTACAGCCTGACTAACTGCGGACATCTCACGGCAGAGAGTACCTATCAGATCAAAAACAATGCCTACTCTTTCGGCTGTACCTTTGCGGAGGTAGAAGTAGATATTCCGGGATGCCGGGCCACACTGACGAATATCGTCAATGTACATGACTGCGGAAGGCTGATCAATCCGGCGCTGGCGGAAGCGCAGGTGCATGGAGGCATGAGTATGGGAATTGGATTCGGACTTTTCGAAGAGCTGAAATTTGATGAGAAAACAGGAAGACCTTTGAACAATAATCTTCTGGACTATAAGATGGCAACATTTGAAGATCATCCCGATCTGCACGGAGAGTTTGTGGAAAACTATGAGCCCACCAGTGCTTACGGAACGAAAGCTCTCGGAGAACCGCCGGTATGTTCGGTTGCGCCGGCGATCCGCAATGCGATTTTAAACGCAACCGGATCAGGGCTCAATGAGCTTCCGATGAATCCGCACAGGCTGTTTGTAAAATTCCGGGAAGACGGATTGATTTAATGGGGAAAGGTCGTGAACGAATATGTATGATATCAAAGCGCTCCATGAAGCAGAAAATGTACAGGATGCCATCTGCCTTCTGACAGAGCATCCGCAGGCACAGATCATTGCAGGGGGAAGTGATGTGCTGGTCCAGATCCGTGAGGGAAAGCGGGCAGGAGTGGAACTTGTCAGTATTTATGGGCTGGATGAATTAAGAGGAGTGAGTCTGGAAGAAGATGAGACGCTCAGAATCGGATCACTCACCAGTTTTTCCCATATCACAAAAAATGAACTCATCCAGAAATATATTCCCGTCCTTGGGGAAGCGGTGGATATGGTGGGAGGTCCTCAGATCCGCAATATCGGGACTATCGGAGGAAACACATGCAATGGTGTGACTTCTGCAGATTCGGCGTCTACGCTGTTTGCGTGGGATGCAATCGTAGAGCTGACAGGCCCGGAAGGTATCAGAAGACTTCCGATCCGGGAGTTTTATATCAAAGCCGGAAAAGTGGATATAAGACCGGGAGAGCTTCAGACCGGAATTTTGATTCCAAAACAATCATATCAGGGATACCGGGGACATTATATTAAATATGCCATGAGAAACGCCATGGATATCGCAACCCTTGGATGTTCTGCCAATGTAAAGCTTTCAGAAAATAAGACAGTGATTGAGGATGTCCGGATTGCGTATGGTGTGGCGGGGCCGATCCCGATGCGTGCAGTTCATGCAGAAGAAACTGGACGGGGAAAAGAAGTATCTGCACGGACACTGGAAGAAATCGCGGAGCAGGTGCTTTTTGATATCCATCCAAGGGACAGTTGGAGAGCCAGCAAGGCATTTCGGGAGCATATCGCAAGAGTTTTATGTCAGCGCGCTCTAAAAGAGGCGATTGTCAGGGCAGGAGGTGTCATCCATGAGTGAGAAGCAGTATAAACTGGTAAAATGTACCATCAACGGAGAATACAGGGAGACCATGGTGGATGTCCGCGCATCACTGACGGATATGCTGAGAAATGATTATCGGCTGACCAGTGTAAAAAAAAGGCTGTGAAGTCGGAGAATGCGGAGCCTGTAATGTGATCATTGACGGCGAGTGTTTTAACTCCTGTATTTATCTGGCAGTATGGGCAGACGGGAAAAATATCCGGACACTGGAGAGCCTTCTGGGACCGAATGGAGAGTTGTCAGATATCCAGCAGGCGTTTATTGATGAGACTGCGGTACAATGCGGATTCTGCACACCGGGAGTGATCATGAGTGCAGTGGAGATTTTAGAGTCAGGCAAAGAATATACAAGAGAAGAATTACGGAAACTTTTATCAGGACACCTGTGCCGCTGTACCGGATATGAAAATAATTTTGAATGCGGTACAAAAGAACCATGTACAAACGACTGGGAAAAACTGAAAATTAGGATTTAGGTGCTGTCGCATAAGTTCTTTTTTGTAAATCTGGACACAATATCTGTAAAAAGAAAGGACAGATTATGAAAAAGAATATGGCTGGATTGATTCTGGTATTATTTGCGATAGCACTTTTTATGACCGGATGTGAGAAAAAAGACGCAGGAAAAAGAAGAAGCGCAGGAGGCGTCGGCCAGACAGCTGGTGATCCAGAAACAGACGCAGACAGAAATCGCAGAAAAAAAGAATCGAAGAAAAAAGAACGAGAGCTGCCCAATCAGGCACAGATTGAAATGGAAGTGATCCTGCAGAAGCCGGAACTACCGACCGGGTGTGAAAGTGTTGCGCTGACTATGGTTTTGAAACAGAAAGGATATCCAATCGAAAAAACCACGATTGCAGAAGAATATCTGATCTACAATCGGGACAACTATGCATCCGGGTATGTGGGAGATCCCTCTACGTATGGAGGAGTGGGCATCTATCCGCCAGGACTTGTAAATACAGCAAACTGCTTTTTGAAACAGCGATATCAGCAGCATACAGCGTATGATGTCAGCAAGCTGAGTCTGGAGGAGCTGCTTCCGTATGTGGCAGCCGGAAATCCGGTGCTTTTGTGGCTGACATCAGATCTGGAAGCTCCCTATTTTTCGAGTCAGAGTGTAGAGTATGGAGGGGATTCATATCGATGGTACTGGAATGAACACTGTGTAGTGCTTGGCGGATACGATCTGGAAAAGCAAAGCGTGACGTTGTTTGATCCCCTGAAGGGGAAAGCAGAGGAATCTCTTGAGCGGGTAGAGGAAATTTATAATCAGACAGGAAAATATGCAATGACGGTATACTAAAAAACATCTGTGAAGAACAAAAAATAAAGTTCTTCACAGATGTTTTTTATGGTCTGCTGTGTGATTCAATATGATTTTTGATCGCTTCAAAACTTTCTTTGCTGATGATGTGTTCCATGCGGCAGGCATCTTCTGCGGCAATAGCTTCATCTACCCCAAGCTGTGTCAGCCATGCAGTCAGAAGCTTGTGACGCTCATAAATCATATCGGCAATGGCTTTTCCTGATTCGGTAAGATAGATAAATCCTTCCTTCGTAACCGTGATATGTTCTTTCTCACGAAGATTCTTCATGGCAACACTGACGCTGGATTTTTTGAATCCCAGTTCTTCAGCGATATCAACAGAGCGTACAACCGGACGTTTCTGACTTAAGATCAGAATCGTTTCCAGGTAATTTTCTGCAGATTCGTTTGTCTTCAATGTATGCACCTCGTTTCTCGTTAAATTGTCTTTAGTATATCATATTTTAGAAGAGACGGCAAATACTATAATGTTATTGACAACTTATGAATGTTAGAATATACTAACTAATGAAAAAAATAGTCAGTAACAGATTCAAAAGGAAAGGGGAGCGGACTGTGAATGCTGTGAAAATGCAAAGAGAGATGATTTTGCAGAGATTGAAAGAGCAGGGATGCAGGATTACAAAGCAAAGATTGGCTCTCATTGACATCATTTTAGAAAATGAGTGCTCCAGCTGTAAAGAAATTTATTATAAAGCTGTCAGAATGGATGAGAAGATTGGGATTGCCACGGTATACAGAATAATAAATATGCTGGAAGAAATCGGAGCGATCAGCAGAAGAAACATGTATAAAGTAGAATGTCCCGGAGCTTGTCCGAAAGAAGATGCCTGCGTTGTTGTGTTGGATGATGAAAGCGTGTGCCGGATTTCTCCCCAGAAATGGAAAGCTATCGTAGAAGAGGGGCTGCAGGCATGCGGATATCTTCATGACCGGAAAGTGGTATCTATTTCTTTTAATCCGGAACAGTGCATGAAGGGCATGATCTGAGAGAAAACATAAAAAAAGAGATTGACAAATGAAAGGAATAAGAATAAACTGAATAATGTTAGGAATACCTAACACATAATAGTTTTGGAATATAAAAGTTAGTATTGGCTGGAAAGGAGAGATTATGATGCCTTTGACGATGGCAGCAGCAAACGAAATTAATTATATTAAGAAAGTCGGAGGAAACAGTGAAGTGAAACGTCACCTGGAAACTCTTGGATTTGTAGCCGGAGGAGAAGTGCGGGTGATTTCTCAGTTAAATGGAAATCTGATCGTAAGCATCAAAGATTCCAGAGTCGCGATCAGCAAAGAGATGGCAAACAAGATCATGGTCTAAAGGAGGAAGAGGGAAAATGAAGACATTGCGAAATATTGCCGTGGGTGAGACTGCAAAAGTGAAACGACTTCATGGCGAGGGGCTTTAAAACGCCGTATCATGGATATGGGAATTACAAAAGGCAGCCAGGTTTATGTACGCAAGGTGGCTCCACTTGGTGATCCGGTCGAGATCACGATCCGCGGATATGAATTGTCTTTGCGAAAAGCGATGCGGACTGTATTGAGATGGAGTAAAGAAGGAAAGGGA
>ENA-OQJC01000594-OQJC01000594.1-human-gut-metagenome-genome-assembly--contig:-NODE-594-length-10750-cov-3.561235_pt1 | contig 10750 bp, 8 predicted proteins | sample MGYA00242600_ERZ504766 | MGnify/ENA primary metagenome ERZ504766 (study PRJEB26092, sample SAMD00036364) | human gut metagenome | host: Homo sapiens | study: EMG produced TPA metagenomics assembly of...
TGAAACCATGCTGATGTTAGATGATGCACATGGAATAGGAGTAATGGGAGCCAATGGCAGAGGAACAGCTGAATACTATAACTGTTTAGGTCAAATTGATATTATTACTGGCACATTCAGCAAGTCATTTGGTTGCGTAGGGGGATTTGCAGCAGCTTCGAAGAAGATAATACAATACTTGAAATTTTATGCGGACAGCAATGTGTTTTCAGCAGCCCCTACCCCACAAGTCACAGCATCCATACTAAAAGCTTTAGAGATTATAAAAAAAGAACCACAAATAAGAACCAAACTTTGGGAAAATACGAACTATCTTAGAAAACGGTTGAAAGAAGAAGGGTTCGACATAGGAAAATCTGTTTCCCCTATTTTTCCTATTATGATAAGAGATAATAAAAAGGTTTACGAAATTGCTAAAATGTTGCAAGAAAAAGGTATCTTTACAATTGGAATTGTATATCCGGCTGTAAGAACCAAAGAAGCAAGATTAAGGGTCAGCGTTCTTGCCACGCATAAACTTGAACAATTAGAATCTTTAGTCAATACTCTTAATGATATAAATAAGAACATAAAAATAAAATAATAATGAAAAATAGCGAATATAGTATAAATGCAAATCTAGGTATATAAAAATGGATATAGTGGTAAAAATAGTCAATATAGCAGTGCTTGATACGGGTGTGTTTAAACACAAACAGCTTGATGGGTGCATAAAGCACTTATGGATTTTGTGGGTGGAAAGGAGACATGTTATGACGATAATGGGGCATGGTACACATGTGTGCGGTATATTATCGGCTGCAGATATAGGGCATGGCTCCGGGGGGCAGGACTATATGTGTTTAAGGTGCTTGATTATCTTGGCATGGGGCAGACGTCGGATTCAATTCGTGCACTTAAGTATATAAAAGAAAACTGTGTCAGACTTAATATAAAAATACTCAACTTCTCTGTAGGATATCTGCCATGTTCTGATACAGCAGAGCGTATTAAGATATTGAAGCTGATAGATGAATTGTGGGATATGGGAGTAGTAGTTGTTGCAGCAGCGGGCAACTATGGCCCGGCACCGTTTTCTGTAACTGTGCCGGGAATTTCAAGAAAAATAATAACAGTCGGAAGCTTTGATGATATAAGAAGTGGCAAAGGTCCTACCGACTGTTGTATTGTAAAGCCTGAGATTCTGGCTCCCGGGCATGATATCATAAGCCTTGGAACGAGGGATGGCACATATGTAAGAAAAACAGGTACTTCAATGGCTACACCGATTGTGTCAGGTGCCATAGCACTTCTATTGGAAAAAAATCCAAATATGAGACCGGAGGCGGTTAAGCTAGCCCTGTATAATACATGTGACAGGGCAGGGGATAGTCACAAAGGCTCGTGGGGGATTATAAATGTTGATAAATTGGTGGGAATATTATAATATGTATTAGAGATTTATTATAGATAATATAGGAAATATTAGGTTGTATAATTGTAATTTTGTGGTAGGGCTTATATGAGAAAAATATTACAAAGACTGCTTTCAAAGCTTTTTATAGTTTCAACAATAATAATCATACAGATGATATGGTGGTTCTTTTTGTTTTATACGGCATCTGTTGCCAGCAGGGTGTTTCAGGATCTGCTGTATGTGGCAGCCATATTGCTTTCGCTTTATATTGTCAATAGGCGGATGAAATGTATATAAAATGTCATGGATATTTTTGATACTGAGTGTTCCAATCGTTGGTATTCCGTGCTATTTCTTTTTCGGAAGACCGGAGCTTACGTCGAAGACACAGAAAAGAATGGCGAGAATTGTGGAAGCATATGCGCCGCTTCGGCCTGAAAACGAGCTGCTAAATGAGACACTCAGACTGACAGATATGGATGCATACAGACAAAGCAGGCTTATCACTCAAAATCAGAAATATCCACTGTATGCGGAGGACTGCACAGAGTACTTTAAATCAGGTGAAGAGGCTTTTGGAAGCATTTTAAAAGATTTAAGGTCAGCTGAAAAGTTTATATTTATGGAGTATTTCATAATCGGCAGTGGCGTTATGCTTGATCAGATACTTGATATACTCAAAGAAAAGGTAAAGCATGGAGTTGTGGTGAGAATCATATATGATGATTTTGGCAGCATAAATGCCATTCCGCCACACTTTATAAAGGAGATGGAGAGCATCGGAATACAGACCAGACGCTTCAATCCATATAAGCCCATGCTTTCAGTAATTATGAATGACAGGGATCATAGGAAGATACTGGTAGTAGACGGACGTGTGGCGCATACCGGTGGTTACAATATAGCAGATGAGTATATCAACAAAAAAATCAGGTTTGGTTATTGGAAGGATGCCGGTATCCGTGTGGAGGGAGAGTGTGTAAACAGTTTCACAACGATGTTCCTTGAGATGTGGAATTATATCAATAAGGACAATGCAGTACATGATGAATATCTGAATCCACACAATACCTTCAGCCAGTCAGAGGAAAGCGGTTTTGTCCAGCCGTTTTGCGATTCACCGCTTGAGCATGATGATGTAGGAGAAAATCTGTATGTGAGTATCATCTCAAGAGCTAAAAAATATGTTTATATTTTTACACCATATCTGATACTTGGAACGGAGCTGTCACATGCTATGATATCGGCAGTCAGATCAGGTGTTGATGTGCGTATTGTTGTACCTAAGATTCCCGATAAAAAGCTCATTTATCTGCAGACAAAAGCCAATTTCAGACCTCTTATCGAGTCGGGGTAAGGATATATCTATACACACCCGGCTTTATACACTCTAAGTGTATAGTGGCAGATGATGATACTGCGATAGTTGGCACGTGTAATCTGGATTTCAGGAGCATGTACTGGAATTTTGAGGATTTTGTATACATGTACAGAACTCAGTGCATCGGAAAAATAAAAGAGGATGCGATAGAGACGTTTGCGGTTTCGGAGGAGGTGTATGAGGAAAGCACAAATGATATCTCATTTGCAGGCAGGCTGCTGCAGAGTATTTTGCAGCTTTTTGCACCGCTTTTGTAAATGTGTCTGTAAAGCGTCTGATAAAAATCTGTTGAATAATGTTACAAGTTGTAATATAATAATCGAAGCGATTGCGTAAGCAACGCACGAAGAAACTGAATATGTAGCATAAAGGTGTCGGAGCAGACAAGCATTTGAATCTGATTTATGACAGGCGATGTGAATCTGGCTCCGGTGAAAAGGGAAACAGGTGCAAATCCTGTACGAACTCGTCACCGTAATTAAGGAGTGAAGGCCAATAAGTCACTGGGCAACCGGGAAGACGGCCGAAGCAATGATATATAAGCCGGGATACCTGCCTTTGTGTTGTACGGAAACAATAGTGTTTCAAGCCACGAGTAACTGGCTGTACGTGATGAAATAATTATAATTACAGACAAGGTTATGATAGCCGTATAGTCTGTGTTAGAAGGATTTTGACATGTATAGCTCTTTGACATAATAGTACAAAGAGCTTTTATTTTTGACGCTTTAAATGTTTTCGTCTTACATATTTAAACATGTGCAGCTTAATAGCTGCAAGGAGAATGAAAAGGAGAAAACATGAAAAAGAATTAGTAGTAGTACTGATGGCAGCAGTTATGGCTATGACAGCAGTGACCGGCTGTGGCAGCAATGCAGATGATGCAAAGAATGATACACAGGCATCTAAGACTTCAGAGAGTGAGACAAGCGCAAACGCAGATCAGGAGGCAGCAATGCATGTGGCAGATTTAATCGATGCAATCTACGTGCAGGAGAGAACAGATGATACAGACAAGCAGTGCAAGGAGGCTAAGGAGGCCTGGGACAAGCTCACAGACGCACAGAAGGAGCTTGTAGAGGGAGAAAATGCTGATCCTGACTATTTCGGCAGAGATACAGGCGATGCTTCAAAGGATGATCCGAGAAACCAGGATGATATCGGCGAGAACGAGATTCTTGTAGTAAGCTTTGGTACATCCTTCAACGACAGCCGCGTGGCTGATATCAAGGGTGTGGAGGATGCAATAGCAGCTGCAAATCCTGACTGGTCAGTCAGAAGAGCCTTCACAGCACAGATTATCATCAATCATGTACAGGCAAGAGATGACGAGAAGATTGACAATATGGATCAGGCACTTGAGCGTGCAGTCAAAAATGGTGTAAAGAATCTTGTGGTACAGCCTACACACCTGATGCATGGCGCAGAGTATGATGAGCTTTCAGAGGCTGTAGAGAAGTATAAGGATAAATTTGAGTCTGTAAAGATTGCAGAGCCACTCCTCGGTGAGGTTGGAAGTGATGCAACAGTTGTAAATGAGGATAAAAAGGCCGTTGCAGAAATTCTTACAGAGGAAGCAGTAGAAAAGGCAGGCTATGACAGCCTTGATGCTGCAAAGGAAGAGGGCACAGCATTTGTATTTATGGGACATGGAACAAGCCATACAGCAAAGATTTCATACAGCCAGATGCAGAGCCAGATGACAGCTTTGGGTTATGAGAACGTATTTATCGGAACTGTAGAGGGTGAGCCGGAGGATACATCATGTGAGTCTGTCATTGAGAAGGTGTCAGCCGCTGGTTACAAGAATGTCATTCTTCGTCCGCTTATGGTTGTTGCAGGAGACCATGCCAACAATGATATGGCAGGAAGTGATGATGATTCATGGCTTTCACAGTTTAAGGCATCAGGAAAGTTTGATAAAATCGATACACAGATTAACGGACTTGGTGAGATTGAGGGTATCCAGAAGCTTTATGTTGAGCATACAGCGGCTGCTATGAGCAAGTAGCAGTTACTTAAATGTATAGTGGGGAAGCTATAAAATAACAGGAGCAGTATATCAGACATGAGAAAATTATTCAGAAACAAGTTTACTTATATCGTTGCAATGACACTGGTTTGTGCCATGAGCCTGGCAGCCTGCGGTAATAAGAATGCAAAAGCTGAAACAGAAAGCAAAAAAGCAGTGCAGGATGCGACAGAGAGCACAAAAAAGGCTGAAAAAACAGAAAAGATAGCACTTTCAGATGGTACATATACAGCAGAGTTTACTACAGACAGCTCAATGTTTCATGTGAATGATGCATATGACAACAAAGGTACACTCACCGTGAAGGATGGCAAGGCAACAATACATGTTGCTCTTACATCCACACACATTGTAAATCTCTTTTTGGGAACAGCAAAGGATGCCTCAAAGGACAAGGCTGAGCTTTTGGAGCCAACTGTTGAGACTGTCGATTATGGCGATGGCACAACTGAGGAGGTCAATGCGTTTGATATACCGGTTCCTGTTTTGGATGAGGAATTTGACCTTGCACTTATCGGTACAAAGGGCAAATGGTATGACCACAAGGTAAAGGTCTCAAATGCCACACCTGCGGACGCAGATGCAAGCGTATCTGAGAGTGCAGGAAAAGAGCTTCCTGACGGAACATACAATATCAATCTCGATTTCGAGGGCGGAAGCGGTAAGGCGAGCATTGCATCACCGGCTGAGGTGACTATAAGCGGTGGAGCCGCTACTGCAACAGTGCAGTGGAGCAGTCCAAACTATGACTATATGATAGTTGATGGACAGAAATACATGCCTGTAAATACAGACGGCAATTCTGTATTTGAAATTCCGGTTAAGCTTGATACACCTATGCAGGTTATCGGAGATACAGTTGCTATGAGCAAGCCGCACGAGGTTGAGTACACACTCACCTTCCATTCAGATTCTGCTACAGAGGTGCTTGGTGAGGATGGAGAATAATTAAGCTATGCATGGAAGAAAAAAGATAATTATATATATATTGATATCAATTATAGGACTGTTCTGGCTGTCAGGCTGTGACAGTCCTTCTTCCGATTCAGGGAATACCGAATCGAAGGCTGAGGCAGAGGCACAAAACGGTACTTATATATAAGAGCAGTATGAAGCTTTTATATGCAAAGAATTTTTCTGTTGACTATTATGAGGGTGGATACAAGATACTTACTACAAAGGACGGTACCCAAATACTTACCGTGCCAAAAGGCAGAAAGACTCCAAAGGATATTGACAAGGATATCATTGTATTGAAGGAGCCTGTAAGTGATTTGTATCTGGTCGCATCAGGGGTGATGGATATGTTTGACAAGCTTGATGCAGTGGACACTATTAAATTTTCGGGGCTTGACAGTGATGGCTGGTACATTGACAGTGCAAGAAAGGCTCTTGAAAGTGGCAGAATGCTATATGCCGGCAAATATTCAAAGCCCGATTATGAGCTTTTGGTGTCAGAAAACTGTTCTCTTGCCATAGAAAATACTATGATTACCCATTCGCCACAGGTAACGGAAAAGCTTAAAAGCTTTGATATCCCTTCAATAATCGAGTACTCAAGCTATGAGGAGGAGCCGCTCGGCAGAGTGGAGTGGGTGAAGTTTTTCGGAGCACTCACAGACAGGGATGAAAAGGCCGATGAGCTCTTTAATGAGCAGGTGGATATTGTAAATCGCATCGCAAAGACAGATACTGCTGCAAATGATGATAGCAGACCGACAGTTGCATTTTTCTATATCACGTCCAATGGACAGGTTCAGGTGCGCAAAAGTACAGATTATGTGCCAAAGATGATTTCGCTTGCCGGCGGAAAATATATTTTTGATGCGTCAAATGACGACGATACAGGCAGGTCGACCATGAATATGCAGCTAGAGGATTTCTACAATGGAGCAATAGATGCTGACTATCTGATATATAACAGTGCGATAGACGGCGGTGTGAAGAATCTGAATGAGCTTTTGGACAAGTGCCCGGTGCTTGCTGATTTTAGGGCAGTCAAAGACGGCAATGTATTTTGCACCACGAACGATATGTATCAGCAGTCTATGTCCATAGGATATATGATTGATGATATGCATTCGATGATTACAGGTGCACCCAACAGCGGCATGCAATATCTGTTTAAGCTCAGATAACTGTGATTTGTGGAATGTGTGTGGTGGGCTGAATTGTTACCGGATATGACAGAATGCAGGAAAATCAATAGCACAAAAAGATAAAAATCGGAGCTACAAAATAGGAAAAAACCAGAAAAATAAGGTGTTTACAACATTTATTATTCTTATAATCTTAATTATCATATTGCTTATCATGAATGTGTGCATAGGAACTGTACACATATCGTTTAAGGCTGCATTTGCAACACTTTATGACCACTCAGACAGGGTAGGACGTATTGTGTGGGATATCCGCATGCCAAGAGCTATCGCAGCGATGATACTGGGCGGGGCATTAGCGCTTGCAGGATATCTTTTGCAGACTTTTTTTCATAATCCAATCGCGGGACCTTTTGTACTTGGTATATCATCGGGAGCTAAGATGATTGTGGCACTTGTTATGGTATTTTTACTTGGAAATGCCATACGTGTGAGCTCACTGGCCATGATTGCAGCAGCGTTTTTGGGAGCAATGCTTTCAATGGGCTTTGTGCTTATCATTTCAAGAAAGGTAAGCAGCATGTCAATGCTTGTGGTGAGCGGTGTCATGATTGGCTACATATGCTCTGCGGTGACTGAGTTTGTGGTGACATTTGCAGATGATTCCGACATAGTAAACCTGCATAACTGGTCAAGGGGAAGCTTTTCGGGCATGACCTGGGACAGCGTCGGGGTGATGAGCATGGTGGTGGGAATCACATTTATTTTTGTTTTTCTCATGTCAAAGCCACTTATGGCATATCAGCTCGGAGAGTCATATGCCGTAAATCTGGGCGTAAACATAAAGCGCATCCGGGTGCTTCTGGTTCTGCTTTCAAGCCTGCTTTCCGCATGTATAGTAGCGTTTGCGGGACCGATATCGTTTGTCGGAATAGCCGTGCCACACATAGTAAAAAGCATGCTAAAGAGCACAAAGCCCATATATATGATACCGGCCTGCTTCCTTGGGGGAGCGGTGTTCTGCCTGTTTTGTGATTTGCTTGCGAGGATGATGTTTGCACCTACGGAGCTTAGTATCAGCACGGTTACGGCAGTATTTGGTGCACCGGTAGTGCTGTTTATCATGATAAGACGCAGCAAGGAGAAAAATGTCTGATGGAATATTATTTTACTGCACAAAAGCTGGCCGTTGGATATGATAACAGGCCGCTTATTGAAAATATTGATTTTTCCCTGAAAAGGGGAGAGATTCTCACATTAATCGGGCCAAACGGTGCCGGTAAATCGACTATTTTAAAAAGTATTGCAAGACAGCTTTCGCTTGTGAGCGGTACGATATATCTTGATAAAAGTGATGTAGTGACGATGAATGGCAATGAATTTGCAAAGAAAATGGCTGTTGTGCTCACCGATAAGCTAAAGACGGAGCTTATGACCTGCTATGATGTGGTTGCGACGGGCAGATATCCATACACAGGCCGGTTCGGAGTACTTTCGGATGAGGACAAAAAGGCTGTGGATGAGGCGATGGAACTGGTCAATGTATCACAGATAAAAGATAAGGATTTTACAAAGATAAGCGATGGACAAAGACAGCGGGTTATGCTGTCACGGGCTATATGCCAGCAGCCGGAGATTATAGTGTTAGACGAGCCTACCTCGTATCTTGATATAAAGTACAAGCTTGAGTTTTTATCAATACTCCAAAGGCTTAAAAGACAGAAGAATCTTACGGTTATCATGTCGCTCCATGAGCTTGATATGGCAAAGCGTGTGTCAGACCATATTTTGTGTATAGATGGCAGATATGTGGACAGATACGGAACTCCCGAGGAGGTATTTACTGACCAATATGTTTCAGGGCTTTTTGGAATTACGGCAGGAAGCTTTGACGAAACAGGAGAGGATTTAGAGCTGGAAAAACCGGATGGAATGGCGAGGGTATTTGTCATAGCAGGAGGGGGCCTGGGCAGAAAAAGCTTTAGGAGCTTACAGCGAAAGGGTATCCCGTTTGCGACAGGAATCATCTATGAAAATGATCTGGATTATCCTGCGGCAAAGGCGCTTTCTGCAGAGATTGTCAGCGCAAGAAGCTTTGAGCCTGTAGACTATGCCCTTATTGAAAAGGCAAAGAAGCTTATTGATGCATGCGAGGGCGTTATATGTGACAGAACAGAGTTTGGCACATATGAGCAGTTTAACAGCAGACTTTATGAGTATGCAGTCTCTACAGGAAAAATTATAAAAATTCCTTTTCTTGAGGAACAATTGGCACAGCTTTAAGGAAGTTACTGTTCACATTACAGTTTAATATTCATGATAAAGCAACAGACTACCACATAAATTCAGACAGCAGGTATAGATATGGCAAAGGTAATTATGGTACAGGGTACAATGTCCAATTCAGGCAAGAGCTTTCTTGTCGCGGGCTTGTGCCGTATTTTCAGACAGGACGGATACAGGGTGGCACCGTTTAAATCACAGAACATGGCGCTCAACTCTTATATAACAGACGAAGGGCTTGAGATGGGACGGGCACAGGTGATGCAGGCTGAGGCAGCAGGCATTAAGCCTATGGTGTGCATGAATCCTATTCTTTTAAAGCCCACAAATAATACAGGCTCACAGGTGATTGTAAACGGAAGGGTGCTTAAGAACATGCCGGCGAGAGAGTATTTTGCATACAAGAAAACTCTGATACCGGATATAAAAAAGGCATTTAAAAAGCTTGAGGAATATGCAGATATCATAGTGATTGAGGGCGCCGGAAGCCCGGCAGAGATAAATCTGAAGGAAAATGATATTGTAAACATGGGGCTTGCGCATATGGTGGATGCACCGGTGCTGCTCGTGGGTGATATCGACAGAGGTGGTGTTTTTGCGCAGCTGCTTGGCACACTTATGCTTTTAACCGATGAGGAAAAGAATCGTGTCTGTGGGCTTATTATCAATAAATTCCGTGGAGACAAGACGATACTTGACCCGGGGATACAGATGCTTGAGGAGAGAGGCGGGGTGCCTGTCACCGGAGTGGTGCCATATATGGATGTACAGCTTGAGGATGAGGACAGCCTGACAGAGCGCTTTGACAAAAAGACAGATGGGCTTATGATATAGTGGTCATCAGATATCCGAGAATATCAAATTTCACGGATTTCAACGTCTTTGAGCAGATGTCCGAGGTAACAGTGCGGTATGTGTCAACAGTAAATGAGCTGCGTCATCCGGATATAGTATTTCTGCCGGGAAGCAAGAATACGATGGGGGATCTTTTGTGGATGAGACAAAACGGACTCGAGGCCGCTGTCAAAAAGCTCTCCTGTGAGATACCTGTTTTTGGAATATGCGGAGGCTATCAGATGCTTGGGGCTTCAATAGCCGACCCCGACGGTGTCGAGGAGGGAGGCTTTATGCGTGGCATGGAGCTTCTTCCTATAGATACCGTTTTAAAAGACAGCAAGACACGGCTTCAGACAAGCGGTGAAATAGCACATGTAGATGGTGTATTGAGCAGGCTTTCAGGCTGTCACTTTCTGGGCTATGAGATACATATGGGTAAGAGCGCATATAGTACAGCTTCAGAGGAGCAGGGGGCTTGTGCTGACAGGAAAAATGAGTTAAATAATGTCATATCTGATGGCAGAAATGTGTATGGCTCGTACATCCACGGCATTTTTGATACTGCAGAGGCCGCCAGGGTGATAGTGGATTATATTGCCGATAAAAAGGGCATTGATGTGAATGACAGCACTATTGTAAGCTATAAGAGCTTTAAAGGAAAACAGTATGACAGGCTTGCGGATACACTGAGAGAGTATCTGGATAGTGGATGCAGTGTACGG
>ENA-OQJC01000596-OQJC01000596.1-human-gut-metagenome-genome-assembly--contig:-NODE-596-length-10730-cov-5.753183_pt1 | contig 10730 bp, 6 predicted proteins | sample MGYA00242600_ERZ504766 | MGnify/ENA primary metagenome ERZ504766 (study PRJEB26092, sample SAMD00036364) | human gut metagenome | host: Homo sapiens | study: EMG produced TPA metagenomics assembly of...
TCCTGATTCCTTCGCTGCTGCTGGGATTGGTGTTGCGCAAGCCGGTGATCCGGTTGAACAACTGGGTGAGCCGCAATCTGGAGTCCACCAAGGTGATGTGACGAGGCGGATTTGAACGGGCTGGTTTAAGCCGGTTTAGATCGGTTTCGGCTGGTACACGGTCTGGGAGTCCGATTCGGGAGAAGCGGACAACCAAGATGGGCGCATTACACCTTAGACGTCCGATTCTGCAGAATCGGACAATCAGCGGCGTCGCGCAAACCACACGTTGATCAGCGAGCCGACCACCACCAGCGCGACACCGATCCAGAATGGCATGCCCAACGTCACGCCCAATAGGAGCGTGCTGGAAGCAGTGGAGAACAGCGGCGTCGCATACGAACCGATCGCAAGCGTTTCCATACTGCCATGTAGCATGCCATACCCCCAGCACGCGTAGCCGCCAGCAATCGACGCGGCACATGCGAGCAGCGAAATATAGCCGCCGATGCCAGGCGCTACAGCTGGTAAACCGTCGCCCGAAACGAAATGGATAATCCACAGCACAACAGCAACGCAACAGAAGAAAATCGTCGTACCATCGTAACCATCGGACATCGATGGCGTCACGGTCGCGTAAATCGCCCAAATAAAGGCGCCTGCGAACGCGAGCGCGTACGGCAATGGATTCCTGGCGATATTGGCAACCGCTTCCTGCACGTCAAGGTTTTCACCGCCGACCGCCATTGCCACGCCGACGGTGGCTACGATTGCACCCGGCAGCGCTTCGGAGACCGAGCCGCGTTTGTGCGACACGGCGGCGGTCATCAGTACCAGCAGCGTCGGCCACAAATAATTGACGAGGCTGACTTCCACAGATTGCGCGTTCGTTGTGGCCAGACCGATCGACAGCGAGATCGACGTCTCGTATGCAATGAACATGAGTCCGCCTGCGACGAGGTACTTGCGTGGCGCTTGGCTAATCGGTTTCGGCCGTCGCACGATGAGCAGGAGCATGCCGCCGACAGTGTAGATGAGCGCCGAGCCGAGCGTGGCGCCGAACGATTCGGAAACGAGTCGCACGAGGCCGGCCATGAAGCCCCACAGGACGATTGCGAACAGGCCGATGAGTGTCGCCGCGTGTGATATGGCATGACCAAATAGGGGGGTACTGGGGCGTTCGCCTGCGGATTCGGCGGGAAGTTTCTGATCCGTATTCACGGATTCCAGCCTACCTGCCGCCCACCCCGCATGTCCGATTCTGCAGAAACGGACAATTGAACACCGGTTTTGGCACCTTGTGCGTCCGATTCACCAGAAACGGACGCACAAACATTCGGATTCGTATCCCTCACGTCCGATTCACCAGAATCGGACATTCCTGCGACCTGCGATGCCGCAAACCCGATTACCCCCGGAACCGCGCCAACAGCAGCGTCGGCCACCCCAACCGACGCGGCCACACCATCCGTATCAGCAGCCAAGTCCACGCGTCCCGCACCCCCACAGCCCGCCGACGCGCGCACGTCGCCCATGACCAAATCATCCAATGTCACGCCGAACATGTCGCAAAGCATCAGCAGCTTATCCATTTCGGGGTATGCCTTCTCGGACTCCCATTTCGAAATTGCCTGCCGGGAAACGCCCAGCAGCATTGCCAGCCGTTCCTGCGTCATGTTGCGCGAACCGCGCAGATACTGCAGATTCTCTTTGAAACTCATGTCCGCCCTTTCGTCGAGTTTCCATATCGCCTCGACTTGCGATTATTGGCGATTGCCAAGCAACAGCTTGTCATAAACGTCGCGTTCCACGCCACCATCTTTCGGTTGCATTGCGATTCGCAACCAAATTTTGCGACGCAACCGACAGTTGCGCGGCGTGAAGTTGACTTCACGGGTCTTTTACGGTAATAGAAAAACCCTTGGAATTCCAACGATTCCAAGGGTTTCGAATGGAGCGGATGACGGGAGTCGAACCCGCCTTTAAAGCTTGGGAAGCTTTCGTTCTACCGATGAACTACATCCGCAAGGTTGTGCCTTTTGGGCACAATCATTTAGTCTAGCATGCATTCGCAGAATTCACGGCCATCGACCGATATTCGATACCGTCACCCACTTGCTAAATCGCATATCAATCAACGCGTAACAACCACAACAGCATTAATGTCATTCATCAGATGACATCAAAATATTCTGCAATGCATCCCCACAGGAAACACACACAATTCGCGTCAGAATCAGCGGAATCCTATGCAATCACGCATGACTTGCGCAACCTGCGCACATTGCAATCGCCGCCGATCAGCGACCATACCCGCCTTGCACGGGATTCTGCGAATAATCTCGCGAATAGCCCCCACCGGAGTATCCCCCGAACCGAAGCCGGCACCAGAGACATCCCCATCCTGCCGACGAATATCCGCCGAAGCATACCCGCTCGTCGCATAACCGCCAGCCAAATAGCCGGACTGCACGCCCCGCGACTTCATCTCCTGACTCATCTGCATCAACCGGGCAATACGATCCTCAGTCGCCGGATGCGTGGAAAACAAGCGAGAAAAACCTTCCGCAGAGAACGGATTCGCAATCATCATCGCAGCAACCGACTGCGTACCGGCAGTCTTCTGCATCGGCATCGTCTCAGCGCCGTTCGAGATCTTATTCAATGCGGACGCGAGCGCTTCCGGATCTTCCGTAAGTATGGAACCATCTTCGTCGGCATCATATTCTCGCGTACGCGAAATCGCCATCTGAATAAGCGAAGCGGCAATCGGCGCAAGAATCGCGCTCAACAGCACACCCAGCAATCCAAGACCATTAGAAGATGAACCATTGCGATCGTCACGCGAATTGCCGCCGCCGAAATACATGAGCGAATAGCCGAGATACGAAATGACCGTCGCCATTGCGGAAGCGATCGCAGACGTCAGGATATCGTGATTGTACACGTGCATAAGCTCGTGCCCAAGTACGCCGCGAATCTCGCGTTCGTTCAGCATCTGCAGAATACCCTGCGTGCAGCAGACCGCCGCATGACGTTCATTACGTCCCGTCGCGAAAGCATTGGGACTCATGGTCGGAGCGATATAGATACGAGGCATCGGCTTGCCCGCTTTCGCAGACAGCTCGCGCACGATTTTGTACAGTACCGGCGCCTCCTGCTCGCTGACCTCCCGCGCATGCATGGATGCGATCGCAAGTTTGTCGGAAAACCAGTAGGATGCGAACGTTGAGCCAAGTCCGATGAGAATGTAGATGCCAAGCGTACGCTGGCCGCCACCGGTCGCCCACCAAATGAGCATGATGACGCCCCACATCAACGCGAATAACAGCGTTGTCTTCAAGCCATTGCAATGGCCATGCACCCGCAATTTGCCGTTCATGGTCACTAGCGTAGAAACGGAGCCTGAGTTTTTGCTGGATATGTGCTGGAGACTGGACTGCGGAAAGGACTAGGGGGCAGTTGCGGAAGTTCGCATGCTCAGCTTCTCCCCGGATATCCGATTCTGCAGAAACGGACATCCGATGCATGCCAAGAGGCCTTTGGGTGACCGAATCGGGAGAATCGGACAAGTAGCAAGTCCTTCGTCCACATCACATGTCCAATTCACCAGAAACAGACATACAGAACATGTTTCGGACACTCCAGATGTCCGATTCACCAGAAACAGACAAGCACAGGATAAAAAATGCGTCTTGGGTGACCGATTCTCCAGAATCGGACATCCAAGACGCATGAAAGAAACCTGGGACCTATCAGATCAGATCCCAAACACCCACCTTAAGCGTGAGCCAGGGCGCGCATCTGCTCCGGATCGATGACCTTCTTGTGCTCACGGCCTTCCTTCGCACCCTCGGCACGTTCGAACGCATCGATCTTCTTCCAGCCAGCGAAGTCGATCGGCTTGACACCGCGCGATTCCAGCAGCCGGTCGATGGACTCCGGATCACGATCGGCAGCCACACGACCGCCTTCAGCAGCCTTCGACAAATCCTCCAGCATATTGGTCACGATCAGCAGTGCGTCGGACTTGGTGGAGCCGATCAGGCCAACCGGGCCACGCTTCGCCCAACCGGTCGCATACAGACGCTCGCGCACTTCATCCGTGGCTTCAGCGGCCGTAGTGATACGACCGTCACCGTTCGCGTTCGCCAAGTGCGCATGACGCTCGTCGTACGCAATGCCCGGCGCGGTGGCCGGTTTGTAGCCGATCGCATGGTACACAGCCTGCACCGGATACTCTTCGAATTCGCCGGTACGGCTCATCTTGCCGTCCGCCGACGTCTCGGTCTTTTCCACACGGATGCCAACGACCTTGCCGTCCTCACCCAACACTTCGACCGGAGCGGAATTGAAGTGCACGTAATATTTGCGGTCAGCCGGATTACCCTCATAATCCACGTCACCGTCATCTTCCATGTCTTCCGCCATCTCACGAATCGTGAACAGCTCTTCGACCATCTGACGAGTCAGCTTGTCTTTGCCGGCCTCTTCAATCGTGTCTTCATCCAAATCGAAATCGTCTTCGTTGATGATCAGCTGCACTCCCGGCAGCTTCTCCATCTCACGCAATTCCTGCACGGAGAACTTGGCCTGCGCCACACCGCGACGGATGAACAAGTGAAGCACACGCGCCTTGTTGGACTTGATGCCCTCATATACGTTGTCCGGAATGTCGGTGCGCTCCTTCAGATCATCGGCATTGCGCATGAGCTCGCGAGCCACGTCCATGGCCACGTTGCCGCCGCCGATCACGGCGACTTCCTCAGCTTCAAGCGGCCATTCGCGAGCGCCGGTCGGATAACCGTCGTACCATTCCACGAACTTGGCTGCGCCGTACACGCCGTCCAGATCGGCGCCCGGCAGTCCGAGCGGCTTGTCTTCGACGGCACCGGTGGCGAACAGCACGGCATCGTAACGTTCGAGCAGTTCGTCGAGCGTCACGTCCTTGCCGAATTCCACGTCGCAGTACAGGTGGATGTCCGGATTGTCGAGCGTCTTTTCGAGTGCCGACGCAATGAATTTGATGGACGGATGATCGGGGGCCACGCCGTAGCGCACCAGGCCGAACGGCACCGGCAGCTTTTCGAACAGGTCGATTCGGGCGGCAGTGCCAAGGCCGAGCTCCTCGCCGAGCTTCTTCAACTGGCGCAGGAAAATGTCAGAGGAGTAGACGCCTGCAGGGCCGGCGCCGATTACAGCAATACGAAGTTCATGAGTTTCAGTCACGCGCTCTAGCCTAATGCATTCCCTGCATTTGCGACAGGGGCGCTCATGTACTTTCTTACGACTTCTTCGCCTTGTGCGCACTGGCGTTGGTGTTTGCGCTGAATCCAGATGAATCCAACGTGTGGCTGCATTAATCGTACGCGATGAGCGCGGCAGATGCACGTACAATCGCAAGTAGTCGCAGAATCGCGGGATGTAGGAATCCGAAATATCGGAATTCGTCCATCCCGCAATCGCAAGCAAGTACTTATTAAGTACCAGGCAATCGTAAGAAGGTGGCAATGCGCATTCACATCACATATACCGGCGGCACTATCGGCATGATTGACTCGCCGAACGGCCTGATTCCGGGCGCCGACACTCGCGGATGGCTGTTCCGTCTGCTGGAGGACGCGCACATGGACGCGAGCCTGTTCACGTTCACCGAGCTTGATCCTCTTATCGACTCGTCGAATGCGACTCCCGACAATTGGCAGACGATGGTCGACGATTTGCGTGCGCACCGCGATGATGCCGACGCGTTCGTGGTGTTGCATGGCACCGATACGATGAGCTATTCGAGCGCCGCGCTTGCGTATGCGTTGGCTGATTTTGGCAAGCCGGTGATTTTCACGGGTTCACAGCATCCGCTTGGCAAGATCGAGTCGGACGCCACTGCGAATGTCACGGGCGCGCTGAATGCCGCGATGAGCGGACGATTCCACGGTGTGGGACTGTTTTTTGGACATCACCTGTTTGCGGGCAATCGTGTGAGCAAGTCGTCGAGCTGGGCATTTGAAGGTTTTTCGGCGCCTTCCGTCGGCCCGCTGGCACGCACTGGCACGCCATGGCATTGGTATGCGGACGATTCCGCTGCGGTTGGCTGCGGTTGGACGTCGCCTCAGCCTTACTCTCGCCATGATGTTGCGGTGATCGATATGGCACCCGGCATTTCCGCGGCACGGTTGGAAGCGATGCTTACGCCGCGGCCGGAAGCGGTTTTGTTGCGTGCGTACGGCGTCGGCAATGTGCCAAGCGACGAGCCTGGACTGACTGACGTGATTGCCGACGTGCTGCATGATGGCGTTCCCGTTGTGATTGCATCGCAGTGCCAGCAGGCGGAAGTACTGCTCGGCCATTACGAGACGGGCGATGCGATCGCACGCGCCGGCGCAATTGGATCTGGCGATATGACGCTGGAAGCCACGTATGCGAAAATCATGTTCCTGCTGTCTCAAGGCGTGACCGGAGCCGACTTCGGCAAGTGGATGCACACATCGATCGCTGGAGAAATCTCCCCGAGCTCGCTGTAAACAATCCCAAAACTTCCGAATCTGCCTTATACATGCCTTATGTATGGCAGATTCCGAAGTTCGTCCGGAGCTATCTGCGTTATATATGGCAGAGCTGTTTTGAGAAACCGGACTTAGAGGGTGTATTCTCGCCCCCTAAGTCCGGTTTTCTCATATGGACCTGCCAGATATAAGCGAAATACTTGCTGACAGACCTCCAAATCTGCCATATATAGGCGAGATACGGGGTTTCGAGGCGCAATCAGGCTGATTCGCCACGGTCGAAAAGCACGGTGAGCGCCCACAGAATGCTGACAACATCAATCGCTTCCTGCATGAACGCGCCGACAACCACGGGAATCAGATTGAACGCGGCCGCGATCATGCCGATAATCGCAAGGCCGAGGCCGATCAGCACCGCCTGCAACATCACCTTTTTCGTGCGGCGCGCGATGGCGATGGCCCGCGGAACGGACGCAATGTCGTCATTCATGATGACCACTTGCGCAGATTCGGAAGCCGCGGTGGACGTGCCGTCGGTCATGGCCATGCCGATATCGGCAACCGCAAGTACGGGGGCGTCGTTGACGCCGTCACCGACCATCATGGTGATTTGACGATTCTTGGATTCGCCGGTTACGCGTTGCTTGATGCGATTCCACAACGACAGCTTCTGGTGCTTGGATTCAGTGGCGCTCTTGACGGCGGCAACCTTGTCTTCAGGGAACAGTTCGGACTGCACGTCGTCGATACCGACTTCGTTTGCGATGATGCGGGCGGACGCAGCCTTGTCGCCGGTAAGCATGGACAGTTCTTTGACACCCAACTCGTGCAGGCGAGCCAAAGAACGCTTCGCATTCTCGCGAGGCACGTCACGAAGTACGATGCGGGCGGCAAGACGGCCGTCAATCGCCACGTATGCAGCCATTTCGTCAGGAGCGAGCGGGGCAAACAGCGAGTTTGCGGTTTCAGGCTTGCGAGCGGCGGATTGGGTTGCGACGGACGCGGAAGTAGAGGGCGCGGCTGCAGGCTGCGCATCGTCAGGCACCCCGTTCCTCACTCCCATAGTGTCCGATTCTGGAGAATCGGACAAGTAAGCACGCGTTTTAGCCCTCTGGATGTCCGTTTCTGGTGAATCGGACATCCGCAGCGCATTCTGAGTCTCCCGTTTGTCCGATTCGGCAGAATCGGACACGTAATACGTCGCATCCGGCATATGCAGCACCGGCGTGAATCCGGATTCGTCAGCCGTCACGTATGCGAACCGCCCCACGCGCACCTGATGCCCGTTCACTTCGCCGGATATACCCTTGCCGGACTCCTCTACAATGTTCTTCACCACCGGATAGTCGCGCCCGTGCCCCGGCAAATCGCGCTCGACGCACAGCCTCTGCCCCGCCGCATACCGCGCATACAAATCATCCATAGCCTTGCGTCCGGCCGCCGCGATGCCTTTCGACAGAATGTGCACCGAATAGCCTTCCACCACGCTGGCCATCATGAGAATATGGTCCTCATTGAACGGCGAACTCGTCTCAAACGGCTTCTCTACACGTACGACCTGCGGCTGCTTGACGGTGAGCGTGCCGGTTTTGTCGAAGAAAATATGCGATACGCGACCTAGATTTTCCAGCACATCCTGCGCTTTGATCAGGATTCCCGCTTTGGCAAGTCGCCCGGTTCCAGCCACATATGCGACCGGCGCGGCAATCAACAGCGGACACGGCGTAGCAAGCACCAATACTTGCGCAAATCGCAGCGGCAATCCGGAAATCGCCCATGCAATCCCAGCAATCGCAAGCGAAAGCACGGTAAACGGCACTGCAAGCATATCCGCGGTCTTCACGACAGCGGGGCGCGACTCTTGCGCCGACGAGACCAGCTCCAGGATCTTCTGGTATTGCGAATCGTGCGCAAGTTGCGTGGCGCGCATGGTCAATGTTGTGGAGCCATTGACCGCACCGGACATCACGCGAGCGCCCGCATATACTTCGCGGGGAACGGGCTCGCCGTTGATGTTGCTTAGGTCCAACGTGGCCACGCCCGACAGCAGCTCACCGTCGACCGGCACCGTTTCGCCGGGCAACACCAGGATCACGTCGCCGAGCTGTACCTGATCAACGGGGACCGTTTCGAAACGCTCTCCAGCCGCATCATACGTTTGCGAAGCACCTTTTGTGTCCGTTTCTGGAGATTCAGACGCAAAAGCACGCTTTTCACCGTCTTGGTTGTCCGTTTCTCCAGAATCGGACACTCTGACAGTACGAAATCCGTCGGCGGTCACGTCGGCCGTATGCTCGCTGCCCGACGCGTGCACATGCCCCCGCATACCGGGCAGCACGACCACGTGCGCGGTTCGCGGTGCCGCGTCGATCAGCGCGGTCAGGTTGCTTTCGGCCTTTGACTGCGCGAATTCCTCGATCGCCTCGCCGGACGAGATCATCAGCACCACGGCCCATGCGGCCCAATATTCCTGCACTGCGACCGTCGACGCAATCGCGACGACCGCCAGCAGATCGACGCCAACATGCCCGTGCCGCAGATCGTCGATCATGCCGCGTACCGTCACCACAATCGTGTACGCAACCAACGCGATCACAATCCACTGCCCAACGCCCGGATTGAACGCACTCAACCCGTCAACGCCGACTTGCGAAATCCACGAATCCCACGCAGCCTCGCCCCACGGCTTCCACTCCCCCAGCAATGCCAACGGAATCGCGGACAGAATGGTAATCGGCAGTAACGGAACCTGTTTGCACAGTCGCCAGCAAATATCGATGATTCTACGCATGAGAATCTCCTTACGCTCGTATCGGACGCCTTGTTAACCCATCGGCGCCTCGCCCGCGCGAGCCATCGATACACGGCGTAAAAAGATATTTTCAGCATAGCAAATATTTGCGATTTTTGTGCCGCAATACAGCAATAAGGGCTGTGCGATTGCTCACACAGCCCTTATTGCATGCTTCTTTTGGCTTGCTTTTTGTTGATTTTCGCGGTTTTCGTTGTACTTGCGATTTCGTGGTGCCAGCCGCGTCTTCGCCGTCAGCCTATCGGGTGGCTTCCGTCCGTTCGCATGTCGCGAAACGTTTTAACCAGCCCAACAGTCTTGACTTGCGCACCGCAACAACTTGCGTCCGTCAATTCACGCACCGCATCAACATCTCGCTTTACCACAGGCCGAACGGGTCGAACAGGCCGCCACCGTCACCGTAGCCGTTGCTGCCGTTGCCGTCGCTCTGTCCATTTCCGTTGCCATTGCCGTCATTACCGTAACCGTTGCCATTGCCGTTCTGGCTCTGGCCATCATTGCCGTTGTTCCGCTGGTTCTGGCTGTTGGCGGAGTTCGTTTGGGATTCCTCCTGGTCGAGTGTCACGTCAAGCTCCATGGTGTTGCCGTCGCGCACGACCGTCAATGTCACCTTGTCGTTCATGGCGGAGGCGCGCACGTAGCCGAGCAGCGAATAGTTGTTGTTCACCGCCTTGCCGTTGAACGCCACGATGGAGTCGCCGGCCTTCACTCCGGCCTTGGCCGCCGGGCTGTTGTCGACCACGGACTGCACCTGCGTGCAACCGCGGGTCACGCCGTCCGCCTCGACCGTGGAGCTCTTGATGGTGACGCCGAGCGCCACATGCTGCACGGTGCCGTTGTCGATGATCTCGTTGGCCACACGCTTTACCAGGTTCGACGGAATGGCGAAGCCGATGCCGATGGATCCGGCGGTGCCGGAAGACGTTGTGGTGGATGCGATGGATGAGTTGATGCCAATCACCTGGCCGGCCGCATTGAAGGTCGGACCGCCGGAATTACCTGGGTTGACGGCCGCGTCAATCTGCACGGCGTTGGTGACGATGTCGTTGTTGTTGTCATCGGACACGGTCACCGGGCGGTTGAGCGCGGAAACGATGCCGACGGTTGCGGTGTCATCGTAGCCGAGCGGATTGCCGATGGCCATCACGGATTCACCCACGGCAAGATTGTCGGAATCGGCAAATTCCGCGGCTTTCAGATTGCTCGGCGGATTGTCGAGTTTGATTACGGCCAGATCGGTGGTGGTGTCGGTGCCGACGATTTGCGCTGAGTAGATGGTGCCGTTGGCGAGCGTCACTTGAATCTGCTTCGCGCCGGAAATCACATGGTTGTTGGTGACGATGTAGCCTTTGTCGCTGATGATTGCGCCGGAGCCTTTGGCGCTGCCGTCGCTGGTTGCCACGTCAATGGACACCACAGAATCGGACACTTCTTTC
>ENA-OQJC01000600-OQJC01000600.1-human-gut-metagenome-genome-assembly--contig:-NODE-600-length-10671-cov-2.418342_pt1 | contig 10671 bp, 10 predicted proteins | sample MGYA00242600_ERZ504766 | MGnify/ENA primary metagenome ERZ504766 (study PRJEB26092, sample SAMD00036364) | human gut metagenome | host: Homo sapiens | study: EMG produced TPA metagenomics assembly of...
ATGTGAAGAAAAACTGGCAGTTATATCTTTTTTTCTTAATGCCGGGACTTTTACTGACAATCATTTTTAAGTATCTCCCGATGGGAGGGCTTTTGATTGCGTTTGAAGATTATAATGTAATCAAGGGAGTACTTGGAAGTCCATGGGTTGGACTTGAATATTTCAGACGTTTTTTATCATCACCGGATTTTATGAACTATCTGATGAATACATTAAAGCTGAGTATCTATGGATTATTATGGGGATTTCCGGTTCCGATTATTCTGGCATTACTTATGAATCGTATTCAAAAAACAGGGATCAAGAAAAAGTACAGCTTCTGATCTATATGCCGAATTTTATATCTGTAATAGTACTTTGTGGTATGGTTCGTATGCTGTTATCACCGGTAGGACCTTTGAACAGGCTGCTTGGGATTAGCACAAACTGGATGACAATGCCATCTGCTTTCCGTACTATTTATATAGCAAGTGGAATCTGGCAGACTGCAGGCTGGGCATCTATTATGTATACTGCAGCATTATCTAATGCGAGCAAAGAGTTGGAAGAAGCGGCAGTTATGGATGGTGCAAACCTTTTGCAGCAGATCTGGTACGTGGAGCTTCCGGCGATTAAGAACATTATTGTAATTCAGTTTATCCTGCAGGCAGGAAATATTATGAGCATTGGATTTGAGAAGGCATATGCATTGCAGACAGATATGAACCTGCCGGCATCAGAAATTTTATCTACATATGTATATCGCATCGGTCTTTTGAACGGTGATTATGGTTATTCTACGGCAGTAGGTCTGTTTAATTCAGTTGTCAATGTAATTCTGTTGATTTTTGTAAACTGGGTTGTAAAGAAGCTGAATGATGGAGAGGGATTATAGGAGGAAGAGAAGATGGAGAAAAAGAAGAGAAAATATTCAAGGACAGATCGTCTGATCCTTGGAATTGGATTCACGATTCTTGGACTGTTTGTACTTTCTATTGCGATTCCAATTATATATGTAGTACTTGCATCTTTTATGGATCCTACTGTTTTGAATAATCAGGGACTGAGCTCTGATATTAAGGACTGGACTTTGGATGCTTATAGAAGAGTACTGGAGAATGAGATGATCTGGCGCGGATTTTTGAATTCTTTTCTGTATTCATTTGTATTTACAGTGATCTCAGTTTTTGTAACATTACTGGCAGCCTTTCCTCTGTCTAAAAAAGAATTTGTGGGAAGAAATTTTTAATCTGATTTTTCTGATCACAATGTTTTTGGGGAGAATGATTCCAACATTTATTTGATCAATCAGCTGCATATGGTAAATACAGTATGGGCGGTTTTGATTCCGGGAGCATTTAATGTTTGGAATATGATTCTTGCAAGAACTTATTATCAGTCAATTCCGGCAGAATTAAGAGAAGCATCTGCAATTGACGGTGCTAATGAAATTCAGCATTTTTTCAAAATTATGATGCCGGTATGTAAACCGATCATTGCAGTACTGGCACTGTGGTCATTTGTCGGAATGTGGAATAGCTACTTTGATGCGATGATTTATCTGAACGATGCAAATCTTCAGCCACTGCAGCTGGTACTGCGTTCAATCCTGGTGCAGAATACTCCACAGCCGGGAATGATTGCAGATATCCAAAGCACAGCAGAGATGGCAAAGGTAGCAGAACAGTTGAAATATGCAACAATTGTAGTATCAAGTTTACCACTTTTAGTGATGTATCCATTTTTCCAGAAATATTTTGATAAAGGAATTATGGTTGGCTCGGTAAAAGGCTAAAGAAAGGAATGATACAGATATGAAGAAAAACAGAGTAAGAAGTTTGCTTGCACTTGGACTTTCTTTAACAATGATGGTAAGTATAATGGGGTGTGGAAAACAGCAGAGGCTTGATGCTGAGATTAATCCGGATACACCGGTATCGGATGTACAGTTTCCATTGAAAGAAACAGAGGAGCTTTCTTTTATTACCAGTGCACCGGCCACTTCAACACAGGATCCAAATAAAAGAGTGATTTTCCAGAGAATGGAAGAACAGACAAATGTTCATATTGACTGGACCTGCTTTGTATCAGATCAGTTTTCAGATAAAAAGAATCTGGCGTTGGCTCAGTTTGGAAATCTGCCGGATGGACTGTTTAATGCAGGCATGAGTGATTATGATCTGTTGCGTTATGCAAAGCAGGGAATAATTATTCCGCTGGAAAATCTGATTGACAAATATATGCCAAACCTTCAGGCTGTGTTTGAAAAATACCCGGAATACAGAACCATGTGTACAGCACCGGATGGACATATTTACTCTTTTCCGTGGATTGAACAGCTTGGTTCCGGAAAAGAAGCAATTCAGGCCATTGGAGATATTCCTTATATTAATAAGAAATGGCTTGATTATCTTGGTCTTGAGATTCCAACCACAACAGATGAACTGGAGCAGGTACTGATTCAATTTCGAGATCATGCAGATGATCTGAAACAAGAGTTTTCCATTGAAGGTGATGTAATACCGATGTCATTTATTATCAATAACGGAGATCAGGATCCTTCAATCTTAATAAATGGATTCGGAGATGGTTATGGGGACACAGGAGATCATTTTGCTGTAACAGATGAAGGTAAGGTGATTTATACAACGGTTCAGGAAGGATACAAAGAAGGTATCAAATGGCTGCATAAACTTGTGACAGAGAATCTGATCGATCCGGAAGCATTTACACAGGAATGGTCTACTTATGTTGCAAAAGGAAAGAATCACCGTTATGGACTTTGCTTCACATGGGATATTGCTAATATAGACAACAATACGGATTATGTGATGCTTCCGGCACTGACCGGACCGGATGGAATGAGAAATATCACCAGACAGAACAACAGTGAGACCAGCGGTTTTGACAGAGGAAGATGTGTGCTTACTACCAGCTGCCGTAACACGGCACTTGCTGCCGCATGGATCGATCAGATGTATGCACCCCTTCAGTCTCCGCAAAATAACTGGGGAACCTATGGAGAGAAGGATTCCTTTAATATTTTTGAGCTGTCTGTAAACAAAGATGGCGAAAAAATGTTAAAGCATATGGACTTAGGAGATCAGTCACCGGTGGAAGTACGTGAAGCGCAATCTGTAAATGGTCCTCTCGCTATATTAAATGAATATTATGGCGTATATGTAACACAGCCGGAAGATGCGAAATGGCGTCTGGATAATATGCATGAGACATATTTACAGGATATGAACAGCAAATATGTTTATCCTAATGTATTTATGAGTATTGATGATACAAACAAAGTGTCACAGTATGATACAGATATTAAGAAATATGCAGAACAGAAGAAAGCAGATTGGATCCTGAACGGAGGAATTGATGAAGAATGGGATTCTTATCTGAAAAAAATGGAGAAGTACGGGCTTTCCGATTACCTTTCAATCAAGCAAAAATATTTTGACCAGTATCAGGATTCATTAAGCAGTGAAAAATAAGAGAAGATATCATTTTGACAGGAGGAACTATATGAGCGAAATGTTGGAAAAGGCAAGAAAATATGAATTTATACAGGGACAGCAGATCAAAGAGGAAGAAAGACCAGCCTTTCATATAACTCCTTATGTTGGCTGGATGAATGATCCAAATGGATTTTCCTATTATAAAGGAGAGTATCATTTGTTCTACCAGTATAATCCGTATAGCACACATTGGGACAGTATGCACTGGGGACATGTAGTGAGTAAGGATTTATTGCATTGGAACTATGTTCCGACTGCATTGGCACCGGATGAAGATTATGATAAATTCGGCTGTTTTTCAGGAAGTGCCATAGAATTAGAGGATGGCAGACAGTTGCTTATGTATACTTCTGTAAATCAGGAGAAACTGGAAGACGGAACTGTAAGGGATATTCAGACACAGGCAGTGGCAGTTGGAGATGGTAAGGATTATGAAAAGTATGATAAGAATCCGGTTCTGACAGCCAAAGATCTTCCAAAGGGGGCTAGTAAAGTAGACTTTCGTGATCCCAAAATCTGGAAAGGGAACGATGGAAACTTTTATTGTGTTATAGGAAGTCGTCCGGCTGATGGAAGCGGACAGATCCTTCTTTACAGAAGTAAAAATGGCTTTGAATGGGAATTTGTAAGCATTCTGGCAAAGAATCAAAATCGTTATGGAAAAATGTGGGAATGCCCGGATTTCTTTGAATTGGACGGCAAATATGTGCTTCTGACAAGTCCACAGGATATGCTTCCGGAAGGATTAGAATTTCATAATGGAAATGGAACGTTATGTATTATTGGGGAGTTGGATCCTGAGACACATACTTTAAAGGAACAGTTTTGTCAAGCTGTTGATTACGGAATTGACTATTACGCAATGCAGACACTGCTTGCGCCGGATGGACGAAGAATTATGATCGCCTGGATGCAGAACTGGGATACGCTTGCATATCGATGCAATGACTCTGGATGGTTCGCACAAATGAGTCTTCCAAGAGAACTGTCTGTTAAAAACGGAAGATTGTATCAGGTTCCGGTCAGAGAACTTAATGCCATGCGTGCAAACAAAGTCGAGTATAACAATGTTGTGATAAAAGATACCAGGCTCACACTGGATCAGATTGAAGGACGAATTGTAGATCTGGAACTTGTGATACGACCGGCGGATAAAGACAATCTTTATAAAAAATTTGAACTCTGTTTTGCAGAGAATGAGAAATATCATTCTACATTATGCTTCCGTCCGGATGAATCTGTTTTAAAAATCGATAGAAAATTCTCAGGAAGCGAACGGGCGCTGGTTCATCAGAGCAGTTGTCTGGTAAACGGTGACAGCAATGAACTAAAACTGCGTGTGATTTTGGATAAGTTTAGTGTGGAAGTATTTATTAATGACGGCGAGCAGGTTATGTCTGCGGTTATTCTTACAAAGCAGGAAGCAAAGGGGATTTCTTTCTTTGCTGATGGTGCAGTTAAGCTTGATATAGTGAAATATGATTTATTATAATAAAGCGTTATAAATTGGGACATAATACAGCATTTATTGGTAAGGTTGGTAATGATTTTTTTGGAGATCAGTTGAGAGCAGCCATAAAAGAAGCAGGAATTGATGACATTGGATTATGTACAGATGAAAAAATTCATACTACGCTTGCTATGGTACATACATATCCGGATGGAGATAGGGATTTTTCCTTCTATCGTAATCCGGGAGCAGACATGATGCTGAATAAAACTGAGATTTCCGAGGATATTCTCAAGGAAACAGAAATGCAAATAAGTAAAAAACTTTAAATTTGTAATTCTTGCCAAATAGCAAGGAAATCGCAAGACTTTGGTCATGTGAATTTCCTTGCTTTTTTTCTCAAAGTGTCAGGTAAGGCCCTTGTTTATGGAAGAAATCAGCTCTGCCAGTTGTTTCCTTTTGGTGCGTGTATCACCGTTGATCATCAACTTGGAATAAATCTGGTTGATATATTGCTTCACAGTGCCTTCAGAGAGAAATAACCTCTCTGCGATTTCGCGGTTGCTCAGACGGTCGATGATCAAAGCTGCGATTTCTGCTTCTCTGCTGTTCAGCATATTTAGGATCTCAGGTCTGGAATTACGGCTGGACAGGCGGAGGCAGTGTTGTTCATAAACAGAACCAAGGGAAAGGATCCGGTCTGTGAAAGGCTCTGGTGTTATGGAATTAATACTGCCCAGCACGTCCTTGATATAGTTATAATTTTCTACAAACGGAATCAGAAAGCCATCCGGCATGGCGTGTCCTAAGGCTTTCAGCAGAAGCTGTCGTGCATCATGATGTTTGCCCAGCATTGCGTAAGCAGCAGCGGTCTGGATCTGAACGTGGAGAGACACAAGTTCATAGTGCATTTTTTCACAGACAGGCAGAAGCGTTTCGCTTCTGCCTATAACTTTTGCGTACATTTTCTGTGAAAGAAAGACCTGATTCTCGATCATTTCCATTATAGGTCTGCAGGGAGAAAGAAAGCTGACAGTGGATAACATATGGTCTTTAAATAATGCAGGAATCTTTTCCGGCATTCTAATTAATGTATAGTAGTAAGCATAAGTACTGTCAAAAATATTCAGCCACATCATATTGTGGAGAGACAGAAGCTCCTTACGCTTTACTTCAGGGTTCTTCACAAAGGTGACACTCTCCTGAAAAAGGGAAAGCCTTGCAGCAAGGAAATCACAGCAGAGCGAAATATTGTGCTGTCCGTTTGATGCAATGGTGGAATAAGTCTGCTCCAGCAGAATCTGTGCATCTGAAAAATTCCCCTGCATAAATGCTGCCTCTGCATTCATGAGCAATTCCGCACCCTGTCCATGTCCCTGGGTGATCCTGTAATAGTGGGGCATACATTCATTCATAGCTGTCAGTTCTGCATCCAGGGTTCCGGATCTGCGGTGAAACATCATCAGAACAGAAGGAGAACCGAAGGTCCAGCTTCCTGTTTTGCGGATACTGATGGCAGGTCTGGTCATTTTGGAACTGGCCTGACGGTGCAGAACGCTCATACCGGTGATATCGTTATACATCAGAAAACTCATAATAAGATCACATTCTCCGGAGAGATTCTTTCGCTCATCTTCGGACAAAGTGTTATCTTCAGCTATGGTATCTGTCAGAAGCTGCTTTAGTTCCAGCATTTTGGGAATCTGATGCCAGGTAAACATACGGCGCATCAATACGAGAAGGGCCAGAGGCCTGTTCTTCAGGATTTCTGTTGGACAGACATCAAGAAATGCGAGAACCTTTTCCGGCGAAAGAGAAGCCAGGAGGATTCCTGCATCCTTTTGGATAACAGCAAGTGCTGCATCATAGTTAAGAGCCTTGTTATAGGCAGCAAGTGCCTGCAGAAACTGTCCCCGGGATTCATACCATTGTCCGTAACGATTCCGGAAATCTGTCTGTTTTTCATGGGAAAGCATGGCAAAGGCACGCTGTGTACATTCCTTCATCATATGGTGAAAACGGAAGCTGATTCCATCGGACAAAGGAGTGATAAAAGCATTCTGTCTGGTCATAAGGAAAAGAATCTGTCCAGCTTCCGGATTCCCTGTAATAAAAAGTGCCATTTCAACGGTAAATTCATCTGCAAGTCCCATAACAGTGAGAAATTCCTGCTGTGCATCAGAGAGAGGTGCGATCATAGCAGAGGAAAACATATCATAGATATTAGAAGTATGGTCAGGAAAATGTCCGCTCTACAAAAAAGGTACAGAGATTCAGATAGACTGCAGAGAACCATCCTTCACTGGAATAGAGAAGCGTGTTCAGCTGATCTTCGTTCAGGCTGGCACCGCAGCGATGGGTATAGACAGAAAGCTCCCGCCGGTTCAGACACAGATCCCTGGTATGGATCTGATATAACTTTTTGCCAAGACGGAGAATCTCTTTTCCGGACAGAAAAGCATTTCTGCCGGATACGATCAGGTGGATATTTTCAGGCAGTCTGTTGGCAAGCATACAAAAAAAATCTGCAACATGAGGTTCACCCAGCAGATGAAAATCATCAATAAAAATAAAGTAAGAGGTCTGACCGCTCAGGGAATAACAAAGCTCATCAGCAAGCATCCCGGCACTGGCAGCATCTGAAGGGCAGCTATAATTATCCAGAAAATCAAGCCCTGCGAAGGCAAATGCCTTCTGAACGCTCTGCCAGAAAACAGACAGATTATCAGAATAAATACTGATCCGGATCACACAGGAATTTCCGTTTTTGCTCTGTTTGTCCAGATACCAGTTGATAGCAGTTGTTTTTCCATATCCCATGGGAGCGGTCACAGCAGTGAATGCAGATTGTGAAATCGGTTTCAGATTCTCCTGCAGACGCTCAGAGATGTAAATTGTATTCAGATTATATTTCTTTTTAGACATCTGTAAAACCCCTCACTTGATACGATATGTTTCATTTTAACATATAAAGTATCAAAATGAAACTTTTTCCCAGGTGGTTTTTCAGGCAATATCTGCCGTCACTTTTGCTATACAGGGGGCACTTTTTGGTGCCGAAAAGTGAATTATCAAATGAAAAGAAATCAGTTATAATTACAGATAACAGAAACCTATAGCAGAGCAAAGATATGCAGGGTGTAGATCGGAAGTTAAAATTACTATAGGTAAATACATAGTAATAATGCCCAAAAACAGAAGATACATTTTTAGAATTGGCTGAGAAGGAGCCTTGTGTGATCATTGGAAGAAATGCAGACTATATCCTGAAAGACCGGGACGATGTGCTGAATGTATTTCTTCATGGGGACATGCCGGAAAAAATAAAGCGTATCACTGGTTTATACAATGTAAAAGAGAAGGAAGCTGTGAAAATGATGGCAGACACAGATAAAAGGCGAAGAACAAATTATAACTTTTACACAGATCAGAACTGGGGAAAAGCCAGCAATTACACACTGTGCCTGAACAGCTCACAGCTTGGATATGACAGATGTGAGATGATAATTATGGAATGCGTGAAATAAAAACAGATTATGTTTTTTATTCAAATTGACTGAGTGGAAGATCCCTTTTTCTATGTAGTGTATCTGTAAAATAAAAGAGGCAGATATAATGAAAAGGAATAAACCAGCTTGTATCATTCAGGTAAGAGTTAAGTGATGGAAGCATTTCAGATAATAATAGTTACTTTGCGCATTTTGTGTTATAATTGAGATTAACAGGAAATGATAAATATCTGCAAAATGAATGTTTATCAGGAACTTACCGGAGGACATTTTAGTTAAGACGTAATAGATTTCGGACTTTGTAAAATGCAAAAGGGAGATCAATGATATGAAGAAAAAAAACAGTTACAAACAAGCAGTACCAAAAGCAGTACCAAAGGCAATGCAAAGAGTAATACAAAGAGTAACACAAAGAGCAATGCAAGAAACAGCGTAAAAAGCAGTGTAAAAAGCAGTGCAAAAAACAGTCCTCAAAAAGCTGTTAAGACTGTTGCTCCAACAGTAGAGAATGTTTCTGTTAAGCAAGCCGTAATTATTCAGGAGCCATCTGTTGAACAGAATGAACAGAACATTCCAACGAGACAGCCTGATCTGGGACCGCGAAGAAGTGTAGCCTTTATTGGATCAGAATGTTATCCATTTGTTAAGACTGGTGGATTGGGAGATGTAATGTCTGCCCTGCCAAAGAGTCTGGCAAAATTAAACATTGATGTTAAGGTCATTATTCCAAGATACAAATGTATTCCTCAGAAATTTCAGGAAAAGATGGAATACAGGGGTTCCTTTGATATGAATCTCTGCTCTGATGGAAAGCAGTATTATGTGGGAATTATGGAATATCAGGAGGATGGGGTTGTCTATGATTTTATAGATAATGATGAGTTCTTCTCCTGGGGAAATCCATATACGAATCTCATAGATGACATTCCGAAATTCTGTTATTTTGCAAAAGCTGCCCTTGCTGCCCTTAATTATTTGAACTGGACTCCTGATGTCGTGCATTGTCATGACTGGCAGGCAGCTTTAGTACCACTTTATCTGAGAACCTGTTTTCAGGATACAGATGTAGGACGTGCAATTTCAGTACTTACAATACATAATCTGAAGTTCCAGGGTATTTATGACAGAAAAAGAATTCAATACTGGTCAGGACTTCCTGATTATGTATTTAATAAGGACTGCATGATCCAGAACTGGCTGGATGCCAATATGTTAAAGGGTGGTATCGCTTACAGCAACAAAGTTACAACTGTAAGTAATACTTATGCATGGGAAATTCAGACAGAGGAATATGGAGAGGGACTTGCAGAGCATTTAAGATATCACAACAATAAGATTTTGGGAATTGTGAATGGTATTGATACGGATATCTGGAATCCTGCAACTGATAAGCTGTTAGCTGCTGATTATGATGAGAAGTCAGCGATAAAGAATAAAAAGATTAATAAAAAAGCCCTCCAGGAATCTCTGGGGCTGGATGTAGATGAGCATAAGATGGTAATCGGACTTATTTCACGTCTCACCAACCAGAAAGGTCTTGATCTTGTAAATGACGTAATTCCGGGAATTATGGATGAACATACGCAGGTGGTTGTTCTTGGTACTGGTGATTCTCAGTATGAAAATACATTCCGCTATTATGAAAACAAATATAAAGGCAATTTCTGTGCATATATTGCTTACAATGAAAATGTGGCTCACAATATTTATGCAGGATGTGATGCACTTCTGGTTCCATCAAGATTTGAACCATGTGGACTTACACAGCTTATAGCCATGAGATATGGTGCAGTTCCGATTGTAAGAGAGACCGGAGGACTTAAAGATACGGTTCAGCCTTATAATATGTTTGAGAATACAGGAAACGGTTTTACATTTGACAGATATGAAAGCGGGCTGCTTTACGATGCGATCAACAGAGCAAAGACTATCTATTTCGAGAACAGAAAATCCTGGGATGATATGGTGATCCGCGATATGAATAAAGATGTTTCCTGGGAAAAGAGTGCCAAACAGTACAAAGATATGTATGTAGGATTAACACCAAGAGATTAGAACGTGTTTGAAAAATGCTTTACGCAAGATTTCACATTCTGATGGGCTGGATTAAGATGCATTATTTTAGAGAATTGCTATAATAATGATGTATCCTTAAAGGATGCAGGTAAAACATTAGCTGGTATCAGATTGATATCAGCTTGTTTTATAATAGTGC
>ENA-OQJC01000601-OQJC01000601.1-human-gut-metagenome-genome-assembly--contig:-NODE-601-length-10669-cov-2.996680_pt1 | contig 10669 bp, 7 predicted proteins | sample MGYA00242600_ERZ504766 | MGnify/ENA primary metagenome ERZ504766 (study PRJEB26092, sample SAMD00036364) | human gut metagenome | host: Homo sapiens | study: EMG produced TPA metagenomics assembly of...
GCCAACAAAGAACGTAATGGGCTTATGGAATGTAAAAGTGTCGATTCCGCTGATGGCAGGAATCTGACGAACATAATTGTATGGGCGAACTCTGTTCCAGTCGATGGTCAGCCCTTGGATAAACAAATCGTTCATACAGCACTCCTTACTATATAGTGTAGGAGAACACTTAGTTCCGCTCAAACCCAAGATAGCGGGTGCCCTGAAAACTCAGCTTTCCGATGTCGCCCTGCACGAGCAGACCATAATCGCTTCCGTCCACTTCAAATTCCATCCGGTCGCCGCTCTCCACCTGAAAAGTCACATAGTACGATGTAAATGTGCTAGTGTCGTATCCGTGCGCACCGGACATATCTCCGGCATTGGCACTGCTGGAATGCGAAACATCGGTGCGCTTTGCTACCACTGTTGCCGGAACGGTAAGCCGCGGCGAGTGGTTGTTTTTGTTCCATGTGCGGAGATTTGAAATTAGAGCAAAGAAAAACATTCCAATAAAAAGCAGGAACAGGATTGGGAAAATGAAGCTGAATATAGCGTCAAACCATCCAAAAAACATTTTACTCCTCCAAAATTTCTTCCAGCAGGTCTTTTACATCGTTCAGAAAAGATTTTTCTCCGAGGGCGTTCACCTTGAAGAACACCGCTTGACTGCCTCCTGCGGTGATGGCAGACAGCCGAACCGGACTGTCCGCATTCTGGAACATGGTCAGTGTCAGACTCAGGCGGTTGCCGCCCATCATGCTGTACCGTTCAAATACACGGACACTGCACCGGGCATCGCCCTCTTTGAAATCACTGCCTGCCTCTAAATCTGCCGACCAACTGCTGTCCGGGATTTCATTTTCCAGCTTCCGAAGCAGCTTGTCAAAGTTTTTGTTTCGGATGGTCTTTTCAAAGATTGCCATAATGGTTCCTCCGTTCTGACAATTAAAAATCGGTCCCTTATTTTTGATACGAGCAGAGCCACAGGAAAATTGCGGAGAAATCGCTTGAAGAGAGGAATTTTGTCTAATTTGATTATAGCATATCTTTTGGAAGAACAAAATACTTTATGTACGCCGCCCGCAGGCGGCAATAATCAGTCCGGGGGAAATTCCAGTTCGACAAACTCCGCATCGGTCAGCAGTTTCAGTTTTTCGATGACCTGTTTCGTGGATAAGCCCCAGCCGGGTGCCGGTGTTGTAGAACATGGAGATAATGCTCAGTCATCTCAGTGTCGGCATGGCCTACATTGCCTCCATGGGCTGGATCTTGTTTATACAGAAAAAGGGCCTTTGGCAGCAGCTGATCCACGCAGCCGCCGGATGTGAAAAGCTCTTCTTCACACTGGGTGGTTTAGTGTTGATGATGAGCCTGCACATTTTTTCCATTCATGCTAACCATCTACGATTATTTCCTCAATAGGTCGTTTTGCATTTTATGCCATGCAAAAGGCAGAATCAGATATAAAAAGTTCTTTCGTATGTAAAAGCCTTCAAAAACAACTTGAAACACTTTTGTTGCAATGGTACAATAATAATGTTATTTTATGGAAGCTCGGCGCAAAGCCCATGCGGACAGGCCGCGGGTGTGTGGATTCCTATGGGATGTGTAAGAATAGCTAGGGCAGCACTGCGCTACTGCACTTTCCGATAATGTGAGGGAGGTATATTTATATGATGAAAAAGATCTCCCGCCGCTCTTTTTTGCAGGTCTGCGGCATTACGGCAGCCACGGCGGCGTTGACTGCCTGCGGCGGCGGTAAGACCGAAACGGCGAAAAAAGACGATGTGCACGAAGCCATCACCTTTATGGCACCTTATAAGGAGATAGAAGCCTTTATTGAGCAGGTACACAGCGTTTACCCGGAAGTGAACATCGAGGTCGTGCCCTACAGCGGCGATAACACCACCACCTGTTTGCAGAATATGTTTGCGGCGGGCGACCTGCCGGACGTCTGCACCTTGACCTACTACGACCCCCGGATTGATCTGGTCTCCGACAAACTGCTGGACCTTTCCGGCTACGATTTTACGGATAACTATGTGGAGTCCCGTCTGCAGGACGTGTTCGACAACGGTGCCATCTACCTGCTGCCCTCGACCTACAACTGCTACGGCATCACTTACAACAAGACCCTGCTGAAAAAATACGGCTGGGAGCTGCCCAATTCTTTCACTGAGCTGGAAGAACTGGCTGTAAAGGCCAAGAAAGCAGAGGTCGATCTCTGTCTGCCGCAGATCCAGTATCCGGGCTATGGTTTCCAGTATCTGTGCAACATTGCGGACGCCGATTTCCTCGGCACACTGGACGGCAGGCTGTGGCAGCGGGATTATCTGTCCGGTAAGGCGAATGTCAGCAATACCCCCGGCATGATGCAGGCGATGGCCTATGTCCAGAAGTGGAAGGACATCGGGATGCTGAACGACACCGGCGACGCTCTTGACGACAATGTGACCCGGCAGAGGATGACCGAGGGCAACACCCTGTTTCTGATGGGCGGCACCAACGGCATCGTGGAGGCAGACGGCAACGCCGATAAATACGGGCTGATGCCGTTTCTCTCGGAGGACGGCACCCAGAACGTTTTTGTGCTGAATGTGAACCGCTTCTACGGTCTGAATAAAAAGCTGGAGCAGGCCCCCCAGAAGCTGGAAGATGCGCTCAAGGTGATGCGTGTGCTTTCCACCGTTGCAGGCACCAGCGCTCTGCAGCCCGCAACGGCGCTGAAAAGCAGCCTGCTGCCCTTCAAGGACGCAAAAGCGGACGGCACCTACTATGCCGACATCGCCGATGCCCTGAATGCAGGCAACACCGCGCCCTTTATCTATTCCGGCTGGGAAAACACCATCGTGACCACTGGCCTTAAAATGCTGGACTTCATGAAGGGCAATGCCACCATGGAGGATGTGATCCGTCAGCTGGACGAGGATCAGGATAGTGTGGTGAACAACACCCCGGATATCATCACTACCGTTACGGAGGAGCTTTCGCAGGAGGACTGCGCCATGCTGGTGGGCCGCTGCTTTGCACAGGCTACCGGCAGCGACCTTGCGCTGGTGTCGCTGAGCACATGGATCCCCGGCAACCCCACCGATCAGAACCATCACGGCGTAGCTGCCAAGCTGTACGCCAAGGGCATTACGGATTACGACCTTTCGGTGATCCTGCCCACCGGCTGGAACCGCACCATCCAGACCGTTACCCTGACCGGGCAGCAGATCAGCGATCTGCTGGCCACGGGCTACGATGCCTACGGCAACGGCAAGGGCTACCCCTATGTGCTGGTAAGCCCGGTGCAGCCGGATGCGGGCAAGACCTATCAGGTTGCCATCTGCGGTGTGAGCGACCAGTTGGCTGCGGAGACCACGGTCACAGACAGCGGCGTGGTGGGCATGGATGCTGCAAAAGCCTTCTTTGGTGCATACACCACCATCAGCCGGGCAGATACCGCATGGAGCTAGGGTGCGTCTGAAACAGAACGGACAGGAGATACCGGATGTGAACAACAAACTATATAAAAAGCTGCTTTGGGGCACCGGCTTTGTCATTGTTGCGGTCATCCTGACCCTTTTTATCATGAGCCAGACCTACATCCAGAACCTTGTCTACCATGAGCGGCTGAACCAGATGGAAGAGGTCACCCACCAGATGTTCCGCAGTCTGGAGGATGTGATCGACACCCATTGGAGCGAGGTGAATGTACAATGCAATTATTTGTACTACACTCCGTTAAAGACCGATACCGAGTTCTATCGCTATCTGAAAAAGCTGTCGGAGCTTTCCAATTACCATGAAAGACAGATCGAACTGATTGCCGTGGACTCTGCCGGACATTACTATACTGAGAATGGCCGCATGGGGCTGCTGCGAGGAATGAAGTATTTGGAAAGCGCACCGCAGCGGGTCAGCTACGTTTCTAACTCGCTGACCGTGGACGACTCCCGGATGGTGTTTCTGGAAAAGCTCTCCACCCCCATCACACTGCAAAGCGGAGAAAAAGAGATCACCCTGTGCTACTTTGGTATTTCGCAAAGCATGACCCAACTGAACGATTATTTCCGCTGTGATGCCTACGAAAATAACAACAGCGTCTATGTGCTGGATAACGACGGTTTCAAGCTGTTCAACGCCAATGATACCGAGCTGCTGAAGGGACACAATGTATACACCGTGCTCTCCTGGATGTCCTATCTGCACGGTTCTTCCTTTGCGGAGGCAAAGGAGCGGCTTGACCGCACAGGCTCCTGTTATTCCAACGCCGTGCTGGACGGGACCGAGTATTTCTACGCCCTGAAGCAGATGGAAAACGCCCAGTGGACACTGGCGTTCCTTGTTCCGGCAAAATATGTGGCCGTGAATACGCAGAAGCTGGTCAGCATCGTCATGATCATCATCATCGTCATTGCAATGGTGTTCTCGGTCATAACAGTTTTCGTCGGCTGGTTTCTCCTGCGGCAAAAGCAGCAGCAGGAGCTGCAGGCAGAAAAAGAAGCGAACCTCCGTCTGGAGCAATACAACATCCATCTGACGCAGGTAAACGATGAGCTGCGGCAGGCACAGGACATTGCCGCAGAGGCGTTACAGTCCGCCGAGCGCGCCAGCAAGGCTAAGACGGACTTCCTTGCCAACATGAGCCACGATATCCGCACCCCCATGAACGCCATCATCGGCATTACCACTCTGATGAAAAACGAGCTGCACCAGCCGGAAAAGCTGGCCGAACATCTGGGCAAGCTGGAAAATTCCGGCCAGTTGCTGCTGGGCATCATAAACGATATTCTGGACATGAGCCGCATCGAGAGCGGCAAGACCACCCTGAATGTGGAAAAAATGAATCTGCCCCAGCAGATCAGCCAGCTAGACAGCATCATCCGCCAGCAGGCAGGCCAGCGCCGCCAGACCTTTACGGTAAACACCCACCTGCAGCACGAAAACGTGCTGGCAGACCCCAACCGTCTGAATCGGGTGCTGATGAACATCCTCTCCAACGCAGTCAAGTATACGCCCACCGGCGGGCATATCCGGTTTGAGGTGGACGAGCTGCCCCGAAACGAGCACTACGCCCGATACCGCTTTGTGGTGCAGGATGACGGCATTGGCATGAGCGAGGCCTACCAGAAGACCCTTTTTGACCCCTTTACCCGCGAGGAGCGCTCCGGCACCAACAAGGTGCAGGGCACCGGCCTTGGTATGGCCATCACCAAGAACATTGTTGACCTGATGGGCGGCTCTATCAATGTGGAGAGTACCACCGGCAAGGGCACTCGCTTTGAGGTGGTGCTGGAATTTCCCGTTGATGCTGAAGCAGATACGGTGCCAGAGGCACAGGTGCTCCCGGAGGAAGAGGAAGAAACTTCTCCTCTGTCCGGCATGAAGTTCCTCTGCGCCGAGGATAACGCCATCAACGCCGAAATTCTGGAAATGCTGCTGGAAGCCAATGGTGCAAGCTGCACCATCTGCTCCAACGGTCAGGAAATCGTGGATGCCTTTGCCAGCGTAAAGCCCGGCGAGTACGACATGATCCTGATGGATGTGCAGATGCCGGTGATGGACGGCTTGGAAGCCACCCGCCGCATCCGCAGCGGCGAAAACCCGCTGGGCAGGATCATTCCCATCCTTGCCATGACCGCCAATGCCTTCCTTGAGGATATGCAGAAGAGCAGGGAAGCCGGCATGGACGAGCACCTGTCCAAACCTGTGGATATTGCTGCGCTGGAGCAGACGGTAAAACGACTTCCGTGTTATTCCCCCGTAAAACTAAATAGCGGACAAGCGCGTTTCCGCAGAGGAAGCACACAAACGATGTGAATGATGCAGGAGAAGATTAGAACGTGAATACACTTTCCGAGATCGAGGAGTATTACAAAGCGCGTGAGCAGCAGCTGTTGGAAAAACTTCATCAACAGGAAGCCGCTTCTGCTGCAATGCCTGACGGATATCCAAGCTGCCCTGAAAGAAGAATTACAGCAGCACAACTGAGCTGCGGATGCAATCAAAACAGGAGTATAAAAAGCCCGAATGAAACACAGAATCTCACGCCGTGCATTCCTGAACGGATGCACGCTGCTGGCGGCAGCTGCTGCCGTAAGCAGTCTGACTTCCTGCGGAGAAAAGGAAGCGAAAGACAGCGGTCTTGCACAAATCGTTGTGGGAAGCGACAGCTATCCACCTTATATCTATCTGAACAATGACGGTGTTCCCACCGGGATCGATGTGGAGATCGCCACCGAGGCGTTCCGCCGCATGGGGTATGCTGCCCGGTTTGAAACGATCAACTGGGAGCAGAAAACAAATCTTGTGGAAAGCGGCGCCATCGACTGCATCTGGGGCTGCTTTTCCATGGATGGACGCGAAGAGGTATACCGCTGGGCGGGGCCTTACATGGTGAGCCGTCAGGTGGTTGCGGTGGATGCCCACAGCAGCATCCGATCCCTCAGCGACCTTTCCGGCAAGACCGTCGCTGTGCAGAGCACCGGCAAGCCGGAGGAGATCTTTCTCAGCGGCTCCGACCCGCGCATCCCGCAGACGGTGGAGGTGCTCAGCATCGAAAACCGCAGTGTGCAGTACGCAATGCTGGCCTGCGGCTATGTGGACGGCATCGCCGCCCACGAGACAGGCATCCTGCAATATATGAAGGACAATGCCGTAGACTTCCGCATTTTGGAGGAACCGCTGCTGGTCACCGGGCTGGGCATCGCCTTTGCCAAGAACGACACCCGCGGGCTGGACAGCCAGCTGACCGATACCCTTGCGCAGATGCGCGCGGATGGCACGCTGGAGCGAATCGTTGGCCGATACCTTGAAAATGCTTCGCAGTATCTGGAGGTGGACACAATTGGCGCGTAAAAACAGAACCACCCCGGATAAAAGGATATGGACAGCCTATCTGATCATCGGCGTGCTCTTGATGGCCGGTGTTGCTTTTTTCTCCAGCTGGCGGGCAATGCGCACAGCAGAGGAACGCTTTTGCCAGACCCTTGAGTTTGTCAAATCCCAGTCCACCAGCTTTGAAAAGCACAACGATACCATCACGGCAAAGGCACTCCGCCGCACGGCGGTCGCAGTCCATCAGCTGGCAGAGAATCCTGCGCTTGACCTCTCCGACCCGCAGTGCCTGAACAGGCAGACAGAAAAGCTCTGGCTCACCGGCATTTCGGTTCTGGGACCGGATGGCACGCTCCGGTGCGAGTCCACGACCAACGGCATCGGCTATGACCGGTTTGGCGACCAGCTGAAAAATGACGCTGTTCTGGACGTTTTATCTTACCCGCGAAAGACCTATGTGAAGCGCGTCCTGCTGGAAGATGGCTCTGCTGTGGATGTTGCGGCGCACCGGGCAGAAAGCACAGAGCTGCTCCTGCTTGCCTACCGGTACACCCCGGCGGAATTTGTGGAGGAAACGGCGCTGTCCATCCAGAGCATACTGGATGGCTACCCGGCAGAAACCAGCGGCACGCTGTTCATCGTGCAGAACAATCAGGTCGTTGCCGCAAACCGCCCGGAGCTGATTGGGCAGGATGTTGCAGGCAGTCCGCTGGCGCAGGGGATCCGCAAAGCCGGGGCCGCAGAGAAGCTGACCCATACCCGGGACTGGAACGGCTCCGGCTGCTATTTCGGGATGTTCTGCCATGGCAGATCCTTCGATCTCTATGCGTACACGGATGAAAAAATAATCTTTCGGGAGTCGCTTTTGCTGATCCTGACGGTACTGGTCAGCTACATCCTGCTTGTAATGATCCTTCAGCTGCTGCGCCGCCGCTCCGTGCAGGAGATGGAGCTGCAGAAAAAAGAAGCAGGAGAGGAAGTACCAGACCCAGCTGGAGGAACAGAACCGCAAGCTGGAGATCGCGCTTCAGCACGAGGGGGCGGGCAAACCGCGCCAAGCGGGAGTTCCTGTTCAATATGAGCCACGATATCCGCACCCCCCATGAACGCCATCATCGGCTTCACCTCGCTGGCTGCAACCCATATCGACAATAGGGAACAGGTGCTGGACTACCTCAAAAAGATCTCCACCTCCAGCCAGCATCTGCTTTCCCTCATCAATGATGTGCTGGATATGAGCCGCATCGAGAGCGGAAAGGTAAAGATCGAGGAAAAAGCGGTGCATCTGCCGGACCTCGTCCACGATGTGCGCTCCATCATTCAGCCCAATGTTTCGGCAAAGCGGCTTTCGCTTTTTATTGATACCATGGATGTGGAGAACGAGGATATCATCACCGACCCGCTGCGGCTGAACCAGATCCTGCTGAACATTTTGTCCAATGCCATCAAGTTCACTCCCACAGGCGGCATGATCAGCATTCGCATTGCTGAGAAAAACGGTGCGCCTGCGGGCCGGGCCTGCTATGAATTCCGCATTAAGGACAACGGCATCGGCATGAGCGAGGAATTCCAGAAGCACATCTTTGAGGAGTTCGCCCGTGAGGAAAACTCCACCGTCAGCGGCATTCAGGGTACCGGCCTCGGCATGTCCATCACCAAGAACATTGTGGACCTGATGGGCGGCACCATCGCCATTGAGAGCGAGCCGGGCAAGGGCAGCGAGTTTATCGTGAATCTCTGCTTTGCGCTCAGCGGACAAAAGGTGGAGCTCAGGCAGCTCCCGCAGCTGGAAGGGCTGCGGGCACTGGTGGCGGACGACGATACCGACACCTGCCTGAGCGTCAGCACCATGCTGTCCAAGATCGGGATGCGGCCGGAGTGGACGATCTCCGGCAGGGAAGCGGTGATCCGCACCCGGTATGCCATGGAGCAGGGGGATGAATTCAGCGTTTACATCATCGACTGGCTGATCCCCGATATGAACGGCATCGAGGTCGTGCGGCAGATCCGCAAGGTGATCGGAAAAAGCTGCCCCATCATCATCCTGACCGCCTACGACTGGGCCGATATTGAAGAGGAAGCCCGCGCTGCCGGTGTTACCGCCTTCTGCGAAAAGCCACTGTTCCTCTCGGAGCTGCGCAGAGTGCTGGCAGAGCCGTTCGGTGCAGAGCCTGCCTGCAGGCCGGTGCAGCTGAACGCGGAGGCCTTCAAGGGCAGGCACATCCTGCTGGTAGAGGACAACGAGCTGAACCGTGAGATCGCAGTGGAGATCCTGAAGGAAGCGGGCTTTGAGGTGGAATCTGCCGAGGATGGCGAGATCGCCGTCCGGAAGATGAAGCAGGCGGCAGACGGACAGTATGACCTGATCCTCATGGACATCCAGATGCCCAACATGGACGGCTACGAGGCAACGCGGCAGATTCGTGCGCTGCCGGATGCCGCAAAGGCTGGCATCCCCATCTTTGCAATGACGGCAAATGCCTTTGAGGAAGACCGTCAGAACGCACTGAAGGCCGGTATGAACGGCCATATTGCAAAGCCGCTGGATATTCCGCACCTGCTGCAGGTCCTTGCAGATGTACTGAAATAAACAGCGCCCAAAAGCAAAAGCACCCACAGCAAGCGCCACAGAGGTTTTGAATCTCCGGTGAGCAAATTGCTGCGGGTGCTTTATTTCTTATGCCTGAACGGCGGCTTGTTACAAAATTTTGCGCAGCTCCTGCACAAGGTCGCCGATCACGATGGGTTTGGACAAAAAGCCGGTCATGCCGCTTTCCAAGGCATTGCGGCGGTCGTCATCGAATGCGTTGGCAGTCATGGCAAGGATCGGGATCTTTGCCAGTGCAGGGTCGCCCAGTGCGCGGATCTGCCGGGTGGCGGTATAGCCGTCCATCACCGGCATCTGCACATCCATCAGCACCAGATCATAGCTGCCCGGTGCGGCAGTGCTTACCTTTTCCACCGCCACGGCACCGTTTTCCGCCGTATCGACCCGGAAGCCGTACTCGCACAGGATCTCCTGCGCGATCTCGCGGTTCAGCTCGTTGTCCTCTACCAGCAGGATGTGCCTGCCCTTGAAGTTGGTGTTCTTTTTCGGCAGAAGCTCCTGCGCCGCATCCGTCTGTGTCTGGCCGATGGCGCTCATCAGGGTCTCGCGCAGGTCGGACATGAACATGGGCTTGGAGCAGAAGGCGGTCACACCGGCAGCCTTTGCCTCCACCTCAATGTCGGACCAGTCGTAGGCAGTCAGGATGATGATGGGCGTATCATTGTTCAGGCTGCGGATCTGGCGGGTGACTTCGATGCCGTTCATATCCGGCAAGCGCCAGTCGATGATATAGGCATGGTAAGCATCGCTCATCTCGATGGACTGCCGTGCACGCAGCACCGCTTCCTTGCCGGAAAGGGTCCACTCGGCACGCATGCCCACCTTGACCAGCATCTTTGTCACGCTGTCGCAGGTGTTGAAATCGTCATCCACCACCAGTGCCTTCAGGCCTTCCAGTTCGGTGATCTTTTCCACCGGACGGTGCTCTGCCTGCGCACGCATGGGCACACGAATGATAAACTCGCTGCCCTTGCCCTGCGCCGTCTGCACCTCGATGGTGCCGCCCATCATATCCACGATGTTTTTGGTAATAGCCATGCCAAGGCCGGTGCCCTGGATCCGGCTTACCGTGGAGGTGCGCTCCCGCTCAAACGGCTCAAAAATCTTTTTGGCGAACTCTTGGCTCATGCCGATGCCGTTGTCCTTGACGCGGAACTCGTACTGCCCGCAGCCGCGCACCGCTCCGGCAAGCTGCCGCACCCGCACCGAGACCGTGCCGCCCGCCGGGGTGAACTTGATGGCGTTGGACAGCAG
>ENA-OQJC01000604-OQJC01000604.1-human-gut-metagenome-genome-assembly--contig:-NODE-604-length-10647-cov-2.924335_pt1 | contig 10647 bp, 9 predicted proteins | sample MGYA00242600_ERZ504766 | MGnify/ENA primary metagenome ERZ504766 (study PRJEB26092, sample SAMD00036364) | human gut metagenome | host: Homo sapiens | study: EMG produced TPA metagenomics assembly of...
CGTGGTAGACTTTCCTGCCCCGTTTGGACCTAAAAAACCATAGACCTGCCCTTTTTCAATCTTGAAATTCAGGTGGTCTATGGCCATATGATTTCCGTTTTTTTTCACAAGGTTCTTTACTTCTATCAAAATCTCGTCCTCCTACTCCCTGCTTTTTACAGGATTTCCCTGTTTTATAAGATAAGACGATACCAGAACTTTGTGAAGTTTTTGTGTTATAACTGTGATATAGTTTTGTACTTTATTTATGCCTGTTTTCTTTCCTCTTTTTCTGCAAAAATCCGACACCGCCCAACATGACTGCTGCCAGGATCAGACAGATGCCCCATTTCTCAGGTCTGATCTGTGACTGTTTCTCCTCCGGGATTTCTTCCACTTTCACGGCGGTTCCGTCTACCTGACTTTTGGGCATATTTCTTTCATACCCTGTAATCTGCGCCCGCACAATTTCGGCGATCAGATCCTGTCCTGCCTGATCCGGATGCAGTCCGTCCTTCTGGACATGCTCTGTCACCTGTGAATTCGCCAGATCTGCAATCTGATATCCGTACTCGCTGCTTCGCTTTTCCAGAATCCGGTTCATATTCCCGATGATATCCTCCACGACCTGATTCATCGTTCCCGGAAGCTCCATCTGTTTCACCGGATTGTAAATGTTGGTCACTACGATCTGTGCCTCTTCTTTTTTTACTAGGAAGAAATGGTATCCATAGCCTCTATCCACTGTGTCTCAAATTCCTGATAATCCCAGTTTCCCAGAGCATCAATGATGCGAAAGACTAAAAGCGGATTACTTTTCACATGCTCTGTCACTTCTTTGAGCGCCTCATCCGCACTTTTAAATTTTGTATCCGTATTCAAAATTTCCTGTGCGGTCTTCTTAAATTCATTCAGAAGATCATTGGATCCCATTGTGATCAAAATCACATCTGCCCCGGAAAGACTATCCTGAACTTCCTGACCTTTCAACACCTTTTCGTTGAATTCTCGAGTGGCAAGTCCGTTTTTCGCATAATTCTGATACAAATATGATTTTCCTGCTCCCTGTGCGATCTCTTCTGCCACAGTCTGTCCATAACAGGAAAGCTCGGGTTTGTTTGCTCCGCAATATCCTTTTTGCGATACTGTCACCCAACACTACAATCTGGATCGGCTCCGATGTGGCCTCTTTTGCATAGCTGCATGTCCCAAACACACTCAGAAAACAGACCGCTGCCAGAGCCACTGCCCTGACTGCTGTTTTTCTCATGTCGATCACTTCCTGTCTTTTATTCCATGAAATTCCACTTTACATGACTTCCATGCTCTGTTTTTTTACTTCCAGCTGCCATTCGATCTGCTCTTTTAATTCATTGACATGTGAAATAATTCCCACAAGTCCTTTTTCTCCCGCCAGTTCTTTCAAAATCTGGATCGCCCGTTCTCTTGCCATGTCATCCAGAGATCCAAATCCCTCATCTACAAACATCGTCTCCAGACTCACTGCGCCCGCTGTATTTTGTACAATGTCCGCCAGCCCCAGTGCCATGGAAAGAGATGCCATAAACGATTCTCCCCCGGAAAGAGTTTTTACATCCCGCACCGAGTCATTGACCAGGTCATAAACATCCAGATCAAGACCTGCCTGTGCCTGACTGCTCAGGCTTCCGATATCCCGGCACTGCAGGATAAATTCCTGTCCGGTCATTCTTGCCAGGCGCACATTCGCCGCATGAATGATCTGCCGGAAATACTGGCGCTGCACATAGGTCTCGAAATCCAGCTTCACGCTTCCGCTTAGATTTCCATTGGCCGTACGGCTTAGATTCCCCATCATTTCGTATTGGCTGCGCAGCTTTTCGGCATCTGAAAAATCACGGATCAACGCTTCCCTTGCTCTCCGGTTGATCTCATTTCTTGTATGCAGCGTCATGCTTTCCTCTCTGCCAAGGCGCAGCTTTTCACGAATGACCGTCAGTTCTCGTTCCAGCTTCTCGATCGGTGCGATCTGTTTTCCCTCTGTCTGCTGTTTTAATGTCTCATACCGGGACGATACTTCTAAAAGAGCGGTTTCATATTTCTTTAAATTGGCTTCTCTTGCCTCCCGGCTTTTGATCCACTGCTTTGCCTGCTCATACTCCTCTTGACTTTGAAAGCTCTGTTTTTGAAACTCTTTCCGAAAATATTCTTCCTCGTCTTTGACTTTCTTATTCCAGAGGATCAGCTGGGATTTTTTGCTTTCTGCCTGTCCCAGAATCCGGCTTTTCTCCTGCGTCAGCTTCTGATACTGATCCTGTGCATTTTTGAACGCAGACTGGAGTTTTTTTAAATCTTCTGTAAGCTTACGAAGCGCATTTTCTGCTTCTTTTTCATCAAAATCCGTTTCTGTTTTTCCTTCTTTTTCCAGAAATCCGACAATCATGGACTGTTCTGACTCCAGTCTTCCCTTCACTGCCTGAAACCGTTCCAAAACTTCTGTACGCTCTTTTTCTGCCTGATCCCGCATTGCTTTTGCACGCTCCACCTGCTCTTTTTTGGGTGCGCCTCCGGATAATACCGCTTTTTTCGGATGACTGCAGGAACCGCACACCGGACAGGGTTCTCCCTCCTGCAGCTCTCTTGCAAGAATGCCCGCCTGTTCTTCAAAGTATTTCTGATATAACCGCTCATATCTCTGTGAGGTTTCCTGACATTTTTTCATACAGTCCTGCATATCCTGTTCTGACTTTTGATACTGTTCCTTCAGACTGTGAACCTGTTTCAATTTCGGAAGTATTTCCTGGATCCTGAGGATCTGTTCCTGGATCTTCGGCTCTTCTTTTTTGGAAAGTGCCTCTCTTTCCTGATACAACGCACCTGCGCTTTCCAGATCTTTTGCCTGCTGTTTCAGCTTTTCTTCAAGCTCACGGGACTCTTTCTTCAGATTGGCGTATTCTGCCTTTGTTTTCTGCAATTGTTCTTCTGCTGCAACCGCCTTCTCTGCGCGGATTGCTGCATGGATCTGTTTTCGCATTTCTTCCGCTTTGCTCTCCTGCCCCTTCAAGATTTCCAACCGTTCCCCGGTCTTTTTCAGCAGTTCAAACAGATGATTGGTATCCTGTCTGTTTTTCAATTCCATCTGTATCGCATCCGCACATTTTTCTTCCTGTGCATTTTTCTTCTCCTGATCCTTCTCCTTTGCTTCCCCGGACTGACAGATTATTTCCACACAGTCCAGTACTTCCTTTTGAGACGGCAGCTGAAGACTCAGCAGCTGTTTCCAGACATCGTTTCTTTCATCATCCTGTGCAATCTGCACCCGTTCCATTTCCCGCCTGCAGTCCATGCTGTTTTTTTCCAACTGAATGTACAGCTCTTTTGCCTGTTCTTTCAGTGTGTCCTGAATCTTCCAGAAAATCCGTGTATGAAAAATTTTCGAAAAAATCTGCTTTCGTTCTTTTGATTCCGCATGCAAAAGCTTCAAAAAATCGCCCTGCGCGATCATCGCGATCTGGGTAAACTGATTGACATCCAGCCCGATGATCTCCTCTATCTTCAGATCAATCTCTTTTTTCTTTCCCTGAAATTCACTTCCATCCGGAAGAATCAGGCTGATCTTTGCAGTCTCTTTGACAAACTTTATTGTCCCGTCCGCATTCTTTCGTTTGGAAGGACGCAGGTATTCCGGATTTCTTCGGACGGTATATTCCTGATCCCGGTACAGAAACTGAAACTCCACATAGGTATCTGTCTCGGAATCTGCATACTGGCTGCGCATCATGTTTCCGTCCCGCTTTCCTCCGCTGGTTCTTCCATAAAGTGCATAGGTCACGGCATCAAAGATGGTTGTCTTTCCGGCGCCGGTATCGCCCGTGATCAGAAAACATCCGTTTTGTATTCCTGTAAAATCGATTCTCTCCACTCCACTGTAGGATCCAAAGGCAGACATCGTCAATTTGATCGGCTTCATCTATTCTTCCTCCATCTCTTCTGCGATCTTGTTCATCACCTGCTGCTCTTCTGCATTCAGCGCTCTTCCCTGCATCTCCTGAAAAAAGTCCCCGAAAATTTCAAGCGGAGATGCCATGCGCACAACTTCCGCATCTTTCATCAGCTTTTGCCTGGTGCGGGAATTATCCATACGTACCTCCAGAATGTGGGAAAATACCTTCTCCAGCTGTTCCTTCGGTCGATATGGATCTGTCTCATCCGTCAGTGTGATACTGACATAGTCCTCTTTCGCTTCCTCAGGAACAGTTTTCAACAATTCCTTTAGTGTTCCCCTGAACTTTTTCACATCCCTAAGCGGATGCAGTGGATAAGTCTCCACTTCCACAGGTGCGCCCTTCTCTTTCAGCGTCACCAGATGCAGAGATTTTGTCTGATTGCACTCACTGACAGAATATTTCAGCAGTGTCCCCGGATAACGCACAGACTCTCTTCCTACCTTCTGGGCGCTGTGCAGATGTCCCAGCGCCGCATAGTCAAATCGAAGAAGCGGCGTAACATCCACATTATCAATTCCTCCCACGGAGAAAATCTCTGAATCACAAGTCTCTGTCTTTTGACCTGCCCCGGTATAAAACTGATGCGTCACAATGACGTTTCTTTTGGTGGTATCAACCTGTTCTCTCTCCAGCAGCATCTGTACCGCCTTACTGTAGCTCTCCGGCATTTCTCCGTCAAACACGGTCCTTACATATCCCGGTTTCAGAAACGGGAGAAGATAAAAATCCACCTCTCCGTATTCATCCTGAAGTGTCACTTTTTTGAGAAATTCCTCCCGATTCTGCGGCAGTTTTCCTGCAATGTAAATCCCCTTCTGCCCAAGAATTCCACTGGCATAGTCAAGCCGTTGCGCGGAATCATGGTTTCCGCTGATGATCAGGATCGGAATTTCCGGTTTCAGTGCAGAAAGTGCGGTCAAAAACCAGTCAAAAATCCCCACCGCCTCAGCAGATGGTACAGACTTATCATACACATCCCCTGCGATCACGATCGCATCCGGTTTCAGCATTCTGGCATACTCCACCACTTCCCCCAGAATATGCTCCTGATCTTCCTTTAAATTGTACTGATGAAGTTGTCTGCCGATGTGCAGATCTGACAAATGGATAAACCTCATCTTCTATTCCCCCTGTATCTATAATTTTAATCCCCGATACCGGTCAAAACATGCGAAGATCTCCTGTGTTCTCGGACGGGCCAGGCTGGCAACAGAAGAGGTGCTTTCACAAAGTGAGGCAAGCGACTCCTTCTCAATCTTCTCTTCCAGCATTGCCACGACTTCCTGCAAGGTACGTGTTCCATCCAGTAAATGACGCTGCGCATATTTGACACAATATCCGAGAGCAGTTACCTGTTCGCTGTCTGTGATCTGCTCCACATAACGCAGATCGATCGTCTCCCGATTGATGGAAATCGCTTCTTTCCCCAAGGTCTTCATTTTGATGCGGTCATTTCCTTTCCACTCCCGTCCCTGCTGTGGTTTTCTTGCAAAATCAGGCTTTTTCGCTTTCTCTTTCGGTCCGCTCAACTGCGGAAACTGTTCTGCTTCTTTTTTCGCCGTCTGCGTGATATCCTTCGGCATGTACCGATCCATCTGCACGATGCAGTCCGCGATATGAAAATAAGCTCCGGAGCTTCCCGCCACAATCACAGTGGAAATCCCCTCTTCTTCATATAACTCCCGGATGCGTTCGATAAACGGCGTGATCGGTTCCATATCCCGGTGGATTACCCTCTGCATCAGTTCATCCCGGATCATGAAGTTTGTCGCGCTGGTATCCTCATCGATCAGCATGACACCTGCTTTCGCTTCCATTGCTTCCACAACGTTTGCAGCCTGAGACGTACTTCCGCTGGCATCCTCTGTATAAAAATGAGTGGTATCTTTTCCATTTGGCAGATCATTGATAAACATGGAAATGTCCGTTTTTTTGATACTTCTTCCGTCTTCTGCGCGAAGCTTGACTGCTGTGGAATCGGTGATCACATATTCTCTTCCATCACCTGCAATATGATTGTACACGCCAAGCTCCAACGCCTTCAAAAGAGTGGACTTCCCATGGTATCCGCCTCCCACGATCAGCGTGATCCCTTTTCGGATTCCCATTCCTCTTATCACACCTCTGTGCGGCAGCGTAATTTCCACTTCCATCTCCTCTGGAGACTGGAAACAAACTGCGCTTTTCATCGGACGGGCGGAAACGCCTGACTCTCGCGGCAGAATAGATCCGTTTGCAACAAAAGCACACAATCCCAGCTTTGGCAGTATGTCCCGAAGTGCCTGCTGGTCCTCTGCCAGATCACTGATCTTCTGCAGTCTCTTCGCATCACAGTTTTTATAGTAGAGTGCCTTTTCGACACACTCCGGAAGAAACTCAAAAAAGATCCGGATCCATTCTCTTGCATTGATCGTCCTTCCGTTTGCCGGAAATCCCACTTCCAGACGAATGTGGATATCTCCTGTTTTTTCATCGATCTGCGCCGCACTTCTCTCCAGCACTTCCTGACCGCACCGGCTGATAGAGATCATCCCGCTCTTCCCGGATCCCTTTGCCTTGAATCCAAATTTCTCACAACACTGTCCGAACTGCCGGATCAGCGCATCCTCCAATGCTGTTTTCTGCCATTTTGTCCGATATAACTGCTCCGGAAATCCTGCCATCTTTCCTTTTACCTGAATACTGACCCTGGATGGAGATGCAAACGGATCTCCCTGTACATGGTCAATGGATAGCAGATAGCCCGGAAACTGATACATTCCCTTTGTGTCTTTATAGGCAGGATAACTCCTGTGATCGATCCTTGTCACAAGCTGTCTCAATTCTGCTGCTGTCTTCATACTTTTTATTCCCTCCCATTACAAAAATCCGGACACGATTCTCGTTCAAATCGCATCCGGTCTTTTCTTCATTTCTTTGATTAATTAAACTTCGAAGATCAGATCTCCGTAAGAAGGCATCGGCCATGCCTCTTTGTCCACGATCATTTCCAGTTTGTCGATTGGTCTTCTCAGATTCTCCATTGCCGGGCACACTTCATCGTGGTAGAAGTTTGCCTGTACCGGTCCTTCCTCCTTGGCAGCTGCCTGTGCTGTCACCTCTTCCAGACGTGCCAGAGCTGCTCTTGCCTCTTTTAAGAGTACTGTGATCTCCTCAAGTGTCTCTGCCTGTACGCTTGCATCCACCCCTGCTTCCTTTACCGCAAGTACTGTATCTGCCAGCGTTTTTGTATATTTGATCACTGCAGGGATAAACTGTTTTCTTGCCATATCGATCATCGTACGGGCTTCGATGTTAATCGCTTTTGCATAACTCTCGTACTGGATTTCTGCACGGGATTCCAGCTCTGCTTTTGTAAATACTCCAAATCTCTCAAACAATGTCACTGCTTTCTCTGTCACCATTGCCGGAATTGCTTCCACCATAGATTTGATGTTCGGAAGTCCGCGTCTTTCTGCTTCCTTCACCCAGGCTTCAGAGTAACCGTCTCCATTGAAAATGATTCTCTGATTCTCCATTGCATATTCTTGATCAGATCATGAACTGCAAGCTGGAAATCATCTGCTTTCTCCAGAACTTCGCAAGCCTCTGCAAATGCCTCTGCCACGATCGTATTCAGAACAATGTTGGCAGATGCGATGGAATCTCTGGAACCTACCATACGGAATTCAAATTTATTTCCTGTAAACGCAAACGGTGATGTTCTGTTTCTGTCTGTCGCATCCTTTGTCAGTTCCGGAAGTGTTCTTACACCTGTCTCCAGCTTTCCGCCTTCCAGACTGTGTGTTGCTTCCCCTGTGCTGATCAGCTGATCGATCACATCTTCTAACTGTTCTCCAAGGAATACGGAAATAATTGCAGGAGGTGCTTCGTTTGCTCCCAGTCTGTGATCATTTCCAGGATCTGCAGCCGATTCTCTCAGAAGATCCGCATGCTTGTTAACCGCCTTCAGAATGCAAGTTAAAACAAGCAAGAACTGAATATTCTCATGTGGTGTTGTTCCCGGATCCAGCATATTGATTCCATCATCTGTAGTAATCGACCAGTTTGCGTGCTTTCGGAACCGTTGACGCCTGCAAATGGTTTTTCATGAAGGAGACATTTCATTCCGTGCTCGCATGCGATCCGCTTTAATGTCTGCATTACAATCTGGTTGTGATCTACCGCAATATTCGCTTCTGCATAAATCGGTGCCAGTTCATGCTGAGCCGGTGCCACCTCATTGTGCTGTGTCTTGGAAGAAACCCCCACTTTCCAGAGTTCAATGTTCACATCACGCATAAAAGCGGCAATTCTCTGGCGGATCGTTCCGAAATAATGGTCGTCCAGCTCCTGTCCTTTCGGAGGCATCGCACCAAACAACGTACGTCCTGTATAGATTAAGTCTTTTCTCTGAAGGAATTTTTCTGCATCTACAAGGAAATACTCCTGCTCTGCCCCGACGGATGGAGTCACTTTCTTTGAAGTTGTATTTCCAAACAAACGCAGAAGTCTGAGCGCCTGTACATTCAATGCCTGCATGGAACGAAGCAGCGGAGTCTTCTGATCCAGTGCTTCTCCTGTATAAGAACAGAAAGCGGTCGGAATACAAAGTGTAGCTCCTGCTGCGTCCTGTCTTACAAATGCCGGAGAAGTACAATCCCATGCTGTATATCCTCTTGCCTCAAACGTAGCACGAAGTCCGCCTGACGGGAAAGAAGATGCATCCGGTTCTCCTTTGATCAATTCTTTTCCGGAGAAACTCATCAGAACTTTTCCGCTTGGAAGTGGCGCTGAGATAAAAGAGTCGTGCTTTTCTGCAGTCACACCTGTCAATGGTAAAAACCAGTGTGTATAGTGTGTTGCACCTTTTTCAATCGCCCATTCTTTCATCTCATGTGCAATGACGTCTGCTGTCTCTATATCCAGTTCTGTTCCTTCTTCGATCGTCTGTTTCAGCTTCTTGTACACCTTTTTCGGGAGACGCTCCTGCATCACTGTGTCATTGAAAACATTTTCCCCAAAAATATCCGCTACATTGAATAATTCTGTGCTCATAAAACTACCTTCCTTCATTTTACTTTTGTAAACGCATTTTCTAAAAAAGGCATTCCAAGCAAGCTTGGAACGCCTTTGTTCTCATCTACGAGGCTTAGTATACCTCAATCACCGCAAAAAGGCAAGTTAAAATTTCTAACAAATACTTATTACTTACACTTCTGCTTTTCCAACAGAGCCAAACAGCTCCATTTTTTCTTTTACAGTTGCCATGATTGCATCTGCGCCTGGTTTTAATAATTTACGTGGGTCGAATCCCTTTCCTTCCAGGTCTTTTCCAGCTTCGATATATTTGCGTGTTGCATCTGCGAACGCAAGCTGGCACTCTGTATTTACGTTGATCTTAGCAACTCCGAGGCTGATCGCTTTTTTGATCATGTCTTCCGGAATACCTGTACCACCGTGAAGAACCAGTGGCATATCTCCTGTCAGCTGCTGGATTGCATCCAGAGTCTCGAAGCTGAGTCCTTCCCAGTTCTCTGGATATTTTCCGTGGATGTTACCGATTCCTGCTGCAAGGAAATTGATACCAAGGTCAGCGATCATCTTACATTCCTGTGGATCTGCACATTCACCTTTTCCTACGACTCCGTCTTCTTCTCCACCGATAGAACCAACTTCAGCTTCCAGAGACATTCCGTGCTCTTTTACAACTGCCACCAGTTCTTTTGTCTTTGCAATGTTTTCTTCGATCGGATAGTGAGATCCGTCAAACATGATAGAAGAAAATCCTGCTTCTACACATTTCATACATCCTTCATAGCTACCGTGATCCAGGTGAAGAGCAACCGGAACAGTAATATTCAGCTCTTCCAACATTCCATTTACCATACCTACTACAGTCTTGTATCCTGTCATGTATTTTCCTGCACCTTCAGATACTCCCAGGATAACCGGTGATTTACATTCCTCTGCTACTGTCAGGATTGCTTTTGTCCACTCCAGGTTGTTGATGTTGAACTGTCCTACTGCATAATGACCTGCTTTTGCTTTCTGAAGCATTTCTGTTGCTGATACTAACATATTTTCTCCTCCAATTCTTTGCGCACAGCCGTCTGTGGCAGCGCATACTATAGGTTTCACTCTATGGCTTTCATTATATCTTATCTGCCATTAAAAGACAATCTGTAATTATTACAATAAAACAAAGAATATACACAATTTCTTTGACACATTTGTGATTTTTTTTAACAAGATAGAAACCTCTCATTTACACTCCTGTCTTTCCTGTTTAAAAAGCTTCCGCAACTCTGATATCATCTGTTGAATACGTTCATGCCAATAATCCATTTTGTTCTGGCATATAATTTTCAAACGGAGTATAATACTATCTAAATAAGCGTTTGAGGAGATTTAGGATATGGGAAAACTGATAGGTATTATACTCATTTATATCATTGGAATTTCATTAGCAGGTTTTTTGGCAGCAGGAATATTATTGGCGCTATTTTACATAAAAAAACGTATTTCCCACATGACAGCGGACAAATGGGAACTATATTTTAATAACCTGTCCAACAAAAAAATATTATTTCGTGGTTTTATTATTTATGCAGCATCTCTTTGTTTAATTGGGATGTTAAGTTTTATACTATTTGAAATATTCCATTATGAATATGCATATACATTATCTCAATGTTTCTTC
>ENA-OQJC01000606-OQJC01000606.1-human-gut-metagenome-genome-assembly--contig:-NODE-606-length-10601-cov-3.749952_pt1 | contig 10601 bp, 9 predicted proteins | sample MGYA00242600_ERZ504766 | MGnify/ENA primary metagenome ERZ504766 (study PRJEB26092, sample SAMD00036364) | human gut metagenome | host: Homo sapiens | study: EMG produced TPA metagenomics assembly of...
CGGGGTCATCCTTCATCTTGAACACCGGGCCGTCCATCTCGTTGTCCTTCAGCATTGAGCAACAAAAACTGCACATTTTTATTGTAATATCATGCATCCCAGTGGATTGCAAGCAGGATGCGGAGTTTTTCAACTGATATACCGGCAAATGTGAAGAAATACGAGGGGGGGGGGGGAAAAATTGCACTTTACCCGAACAGGCTCTTTGTGTTGTGCATATAGACCGACAGCACAAGCCCCAGCAGATATACAGCATCAGCACCGAGCTGCCGCCCGCAGAATAGAAGGGCAGGGTAACGCCGATGACCGGCAGCACCCGCAGGTTCATGCCCACATTCACTGCGATCTGCGCCATCAGAGCACCGCCGATGCCGGTGCAGATATAGCTGCCCAGCAGGTCCTCGCTGCGCGCACCGGTGGCAAAGGTCTTGATCACCAGTGCCAGCAGTGCCCCCAGCACGATGCACAGGCCCACAAAGCCAATGGCATTGCCCAGCCAGCTGAGAATAAAGTCGTTGTGGGCATTGGGCACGCTGTAGTACCGGCCGCTGAACAGGCCGTTGCCGAAGATGCCGCCGGAGCCGATGGCGATCTCGCCGCGCTGCTGCTGGTAGATGATGTTTTTCCAAGTGGCTTCGTTGGGTGCCCAGCCGGTGGAATTCTCCGGGTCGATAACGGCCAGAATGCGGTACCACTGGTAGCCCTTGCCGATCTTATCGCTGAAAAAGGCAAACGCCGCCGCCACGGCCACAGCTGCTGCCGAAATGGCACCGATGATATACTTCCAGCTCAGGCCCGCTGCAAACATCATGCAGCAGCCGATGATGGCGTAGATGATGGCGGTGCCATCGTCGCCCTGAATGTGGATGATAAGGATGGGCACGGCCAGATGCAGCAGAAGCTTTACCAGCTCCTTTGGCTCGTTGATGCGGCTGCGCACATTGTTCAGGTGCATGGCAAAGGTAAGGATAAAGCTGATCTTTGCCAGCTCCGTGGGCTGGAAGGTAAAGCCGCCCAGCTTGTACCAGGAGTAGTTGTCGGTGTCACCGGCGTTGAAGCCGATGGTCAGCGGGCCGATGGCCACATTGCGGATGAACAGTGTGGGCAGCACCAGACCCCATGTCAGGGCTACATGCACCGGCCACACCTTGACAAGGCTGCGGTAGTCGATGCAGGAGAGCAACAGCGCAATCACGATGCCAAGCCCGGCTGCTGCCGCCTGCACCAGCGCGCGGCGGTAATCGCCGATGCCGGTAATGGCACCAGTGATCTCGTCCGTGGCAAAGCCGTTGCCCTGCTTTGCGGCCCAGGAGGCAAGAGCCACCACCGCCATGGTGCTGCTGAAGATGCACAGCAGCAGATAGATCTTATCCGTTCGTTTAAAATATTGTCGAATGCTTTCCAAGAAAGCACCACCTTTCGTTCCCAGATGCACACCGGGTTTTGCCGCTGCAGCGGGCAATACCAACCCAATTTATCCTATTATACACAGCTTGCACACCGTTTGCAATCCACCGGGTGTGACAGCTTTGCAAAATCCGCACGAATGCTTGACAAAGCAGACCGCACCATCTACAATGAAGGTGCAGCAGAAAGCTCCTTTGCAGAGCGCCTGCCGCGCAAAGAAAATGGCAGGAAGATGCCTGCTGGAAAAGGGCGGCGTGCCGCATTGGGCGGCAGATATGCCCGGAGGAAATGGGAATGGAACACGATATGCTCCGCCGTTTTGGGTGTGCACTGTGCGCTCTGGCTTTCGCGCTCACAGCGCTGCCCACAGCGGCTTTTGCACAGCAGCCGGAAGAACAGGCGGCTGTGCAGCAGAGCCTTTCGGCCACAGATGTGCGCGAGATGCAGCAGGCAGATGCTGCTGTGACCGCACTGACCGGAGGCAGCGACTATGCACAGATGACCGAGGACGAGCGCACAGATGCTGCTTTGCAGCAGCTGGATGCGCTGACCGCACAGGGCCTTGTGAAGCAGGGGTCTGTCTACACCGATGCCGAGAACGGCATGATCAGCTTTACCTACAGCTGCGGCGCGCTGGGCGGCATCTTGCTTACCGACCCGGAGGAGGAGAACACCGCAGCCCTGCCGGAGCTGGACGAGAGCCAGCTGCAGGAGCTGGCAGAGAACAAGCGGGTGGGCACGGCGGCGATCTATTATGCGTTTGACAACACGATCAACAGCACCCGCTATCCGTATTATGCCTACATGCAGACCTATTGGGATTCGGTGGGCCTGCAGACGGATCTGGATACCACCGTTACTGTATCCGACCTGCGCAGGATGGGCCGTTACGACCTGTGCATCCTGAGCACCCACGGCGCGTACTACACCTATGAATACGGCTGGCTGTTCAAAAAGACCACCACGGAACCGCTGATCCTGCTGACCGAGAGATCGGATTTCTGGAGCGATTTGCGCTATGGCTTTGACCTGCTGGCCCACCGCGTGGTCAAGGTGAACGGTATGTATGCCGTCAACGGCGATTTCTTCCGCAGTGCCTACCGCGGTAATGGCATCGTGCTCAGCGAGACCTGCGAGTTCTACGGCAAGAACGGCCATGTGGACACCTCTATGGCAGACGGCCTGCTGGCAGGCGGTGCCAAGGCGGTGATGGGCTATGTGAACAATGTCTACTCGGTGTATTCCCGCAGTATGCTGTGGGCCGCTGTAAACCGGATGATCGAGGGCGAAACGCTGGAACAGGCCGTGGACTATGCCAAGAGCATCTACGGCACCGATGATATCATCTGGTACAACGAGCAGGGCGGCAGACGGTCCCATGCGGCGGCATCCTATGCGATGCTCAGCGGAGACCGAAGCGCTGCACTGCCCAACCCCTACACGGCAGCGGATGTGGATGCGGCGGCGTAAGCAACACACGGCATTGCACTTTTGCACAAAGTATATTATACTAAAGGACGGCAGAGCATTCTGCCGTCCCTTTTGCTTTATAAAATGAGGTAAACTTCATGTCAGAATATATCACCCACTCCCGCGCCGAGACGGTGGCGCTGGGTGCCCGTATGGCCGCAGTGCTGGCACCGGGTTCGCTGGTTGCGTTCACCGGCGGGCTGGGCGCGGGCAAGACCGCTTTTACCGAGGGCCTTGCCGAGGGCCTTGGCTGCACCGACCCGGTGTCCAGTCCAACCTTTGCCATTGTGAACTACTACCGCGGCCCAAAGCCGCTGGCGCACTTTGACCTGTACCGTATTTCCACTGAGAACGACCTGTGTGCTGCAGGCTTTTACGATTATTTGGATCAGGGGGCCATTGTGGCAGCAGAGTGGAGCGAGAACTTTGCAGACCTGCTGGCACTGGAAAACCCCATCCGGGTGGATATCCAGCGCGTGGACGAAAATACCCGAAGGATCACCATTGAGGGGGTAACGCTATGAACATCTTAGCTGTGGATACAGCGGGCAAAACGGCTGGTGTGGCTCTTTTGCAGGATGACCGCCTGCTGTACGAGGTGTATCTGGACGCAGGCATGACCCACAGCGAAACGCTGATGCCCATGATCGACACCTGCCTGAAGATGTGCGGCATGACCTGTGCAGAGATTGACTTGTACGGTGTCAACGCAGGCCCCGGCAGTTTTACCGGGCTGCGCATCGGTCTGGCGGCGGTCAAGGGTCTGGCCTTCCCGCGGGAAACGCTGTGCGCACCGGTCTCCACGCTGGAAGCACTGGCCGCAGCCCACACGGGCGAGGGCACCGTGCTGTGCGCACTGGATGCCCGCCGTGCGCAGGTATACAGTGCCGCGTTCGACCTTGCCACCCACAGCCGCCTGCTGGAAGACGATGCCCGGGCGGTGGCAGATCTGGCCGATTTTGTAGAAAATTGCAAAAAGCCCCTGTTTTTGTTGGTGATGGCGCATCTCTGTGCTATAATAAATACGGCAGTGTGCCGGGCGTGCTGCAGGCACCTGCGGCCCTGCGCGGCGGGCGTGCTGCTGCAGTGGCCCTTGTGGCAAAGCAGATGGCCGAAGCCGGAAAGGCTGTGCTGCCGGAGGCTCTGCTGCCGGACTACCACCGCCTGAGTCAGGCCGAGCGGGAGCGCGCAGAGCGCCTTGCAGCAGAAGCTGCAGCCAATGCCGCCCAAAACAAGGAGCAGGCATAAAACCCTGCGTGACTGAGAGAAAGGAACATTTCCATGGCAAAACCCATTGCACTGGCCGCTGACCACGGCGGATTTGAATTGAAAGAAGCTGTCAAGGCGCATCTGAAGGAGCTGGGGCTGGAATACATCGATTTTGGCACCCATAGCACCGACAGCGTGGATTACCCCGATATGGCCGTGCCCGCCTGCGATGCAGTTGTGAGCGGCGAGTGCAGCAAGGCACTGCTGTTCTGCGGCACCGGCGTGGGCATCAGCATGGCAGCAAACAAGATCAAGGGCATTCGTGCCTGCTGCTGCTCTGACAGCTTCAGCTGCGAGTATACCCGCCGCCACAACGACGCCAACGCCCTGTGTATGGGCGGCCGCGTGGTCGGCCCCGGCCTTGCCTGCCAGCTGGTGGATCTCTTCCTGAACACCGAGTTTGAAGGCGGCCGCCATCAGCGCCGCATCGACAAGCTGACCGCATTGGAGAACCGCTGATTCTAAGGAAAAATATTTTTTGGATTTCGCGTTTGTCGCGGCCCCGACGCTTGTCAGGGCAAAGCCCTTCCATCTGCTATCGCAGATCGCTCGCCTGCTTGAAAGACCCACTGGGGCTTTCATTGCTGCGCAACCGCAGGGCCGTTCCAAACGCATTTTCACGAAAAAGGCCATAAGGGAAGATAAATCTTTTCGTTACGACCCTTCCTGTGAAAAAGAGCATTCAAAAAATCCGCAGATTTTTTGAATGCTCAAAATATAAAATAAAATTTCCACTGACAATGGCGAAGCGTATGCGGAGCTGTTTTAAATCGTAATCTTGGACCCGATAGAGTTATCTATTTAAAATAAGGAGCGTGTTTTTATGACCCCGATGATCGTTGAGCATCCGCTGCTGCAGCACAAGCTGAGCATTCTGCGCAACAAGCAGACCGGTACCAAGGAGTTCCGTGACCTTGTTGGCGAGATCGCGACCCTGCTGTGCTACGAAGCGACCCGTGACCTGCCTCTGGAAGAGGTGGAGATCGAAACACCCATCACCATGGCAAAGACCAAGGTGCTGGCTGGCCGCAAGCTGGCTCTGGTGCCCATCCTGCGCGCAGGCATGGGTATGCTGGACGGTATGCTGACCCTGCTGCCCGCTGCAAAGGTGGGCTTCATCGGCCTGTACCGCGACGAGGAGACCCTGCAGCCTGTGGAGTACTTCTGCAAGCTGCCGCAGGATATCGCAGAGCGTGACGTTCTGGTTCTGGACCCGATGCTGGCCACCGGCGGCAGCGCCATCGATGCCATCACCCAGATCAAGAAGCATGGCGCAAAGCGCATCAAGTTCATCGGCCTGATCGCCGCTCCCGAAGGCATCAAGGCCCTGCACGAGGCACACCCTGATGTGGATATCTACCTCGGCGCAGAGGATGACCACCTGAACGAGAACGGCTATATCGTTCCCGGTCTGGGCGACGCAGGCGACCGCATCTACGGCACCAAGTAAGAAACTGTATCACGGAAGGGCAGCTGGGAACAGCTGCTCTTTTTTGTGCAGACGAAAAGGGGAACGACGGCTGTCGTTCCCCTTTGTGCGTTATGGAAAAAACTCAGATCTCGGCCAGAATGGCATCGCCCATGGCGGTGCAGCCAAGGCAGATGCAGCCCTCGCTCATGTTGTCGGCGGTGCGCAGGCCCTTGTCCAGCACCTTGTTCACGGCGGTCTCAATGGCATCGGCCTCCTCGGCCATACCGAAGGAGTAGCGCAGCATCATGGCGGCAGACAGAATGCAGGCGGTGGGGTTCACGATGTCTTTGCCCGCAATATCTGGGGCCGAGCCGTGGATGGGCTCATACAGGCCGCGGGTGCCGTCGCCCAGAGAGGAGGACGGGATCATGCCGATGGAGCCGGTGATCATGGAAGCCTCGTCCGACAGGATGTCGCCGAACATGTTCTCGGTAACGATCACGTCGAACTGGGCGGGGTTCTTGACGATCTGCATGGCGCAGTTGTCCACGAACATCTCGCTGTATTCCACATCCGGGTATTCGGCCTGCAGGCGGTGCATCACGCTTCTCCACAGGCGGCTGGTGTCCAAAACGTTTGCCTTGTCCACGCAGCACAGCTTTTTGCGGCGCTTGCGTGCGGTCTCGAAGCCGATGCGGCCGATGCGCTCGATCTCGTGCTCCGAGTAGGGCATGGAGTCGATGGCCTGCTTCTCACCGCTGGCGAGGGTGTGGGTCTCGTGATTGCCAAAGTATACGCCGCCGATCAGCTCACGCACGATGATGAAATCGATGCCCTGTGCCACGATCTCGGGCTTCAGGGGACTGGCAGGAGCCAGCTGCGGCCAGATCTTGGCCGGACGGTTGTTGGAGTACAGGCCCATGCCTGCACGCAGGCGCAGCAGGCCCTTCTCCGGGCGCTGCTCACCGGGCAGGCCCTCCCACTTGGGGCCGCCCACGGCACCCAGCAGGACGCTGTCCGCAGCAAGGCACTTGTCCAGCTCGTGCTGGGGCAGCGGGTCACCGTATTTGTCAATGGCTTCGCCGCCCATGGCAGCGTCGGTGTAGTGGAAGGTGTGGCCGTACTTTTCGGCCACCTTGTCAAGCACGCGGATGGTCTGCTTGACGATCTCCGGGCTGGAGCAGTCGCCCCAGATGACAGCAATGTTTTTTTCCATTGGTGGTACTCCTTTTATGAATGAAACTCCTTCCGTCACCGCTGAGCGATGCCACCTCCCTCTGAGAGGGAGGCTTTGGCAAAATCGGAAACTTTCCCTCTTCGCCAGAGGCTCCCTCTGTGAGGGAGCTGTCGAGCGAATGCGAGACGGAAGGAGTTTGCCTTACTGCTTTGCCTTGATGGACTTCATCAGTCCACCGGCGGAGATGATCTCCTGGATGAACGGCGGGAAGGGCTCGGCGTGAAACACCTTGCCGTTGGTCTCGTCGGTAATGACACCGGTGTCAAAGTCTACGCTCACGGTGTCGCCCGCATTGATGGCATCCACAGCCTCCGGGCACTCCATGATGGGCAGACCGATGTTGATGCTGTTGCGGTAGAAGATGCGGGCAAAGCTCTTGGCAATGACCACCGAGATGCCGGCGGTCTTGATGCACAGCGGTGCGTGCTCACGGGAGGAGCCGCAGCCGAAGTTCCAGCCGCCCACCATGATGTCGCCGTCCTTCACCTTCTTGACGAAGTCCTTGTCGATGTCCTCCATGCAGTGGCTGGCCAGCTCTTTGGCATCCTGCGTGTTCAGGTGGCGGGCCGGGATGATGACATCGGTATCCACGTTGTCCGGGTATTTGAAAACAGAACCTTTTGCGTTCATTGTTGTGCTCCTTTCCGATCAGACCGTGCGGGGGTCGGTGATGCAGCCGGTCAGTGCGCTGGCGGCGGCGGTGGCGGGAGAAGCAAGGTAGACCTCGCTCTTCACATGGCCCATGCGGCCCACAAAGTTGCGGTTTGTGGTGGAAACGCAGCGCTCGCCCTCGGCCAGAATGCCCATGTAGCCGCCCAGACAGGGGCCGCAGGTGGGGGTGGACACGATGCAGCCTGCATCAATAAAGGCAGTGGTCCAGCCGCGCAGGATGCATTCCTTGTAAACGGCCATGGTGGCGGGGATGATGATGCCGCGCACGCCCTTGGCAATGTGCTTGCCCTTGAGCACGTTGTAGGCGGCTTCCATGTCCTCCAGACGGCCGTTGGTGCAGCTGCCGATCACAACCTGATCGATCTTGATGTCCTTGCCCTCGCTGGCAAGGTGGGTGTTCTCGGGCAGGTGGGGGTAGCTGACGGTGGGTTCCAGCTTGTCCAGATCGATCTCAATGGTCTTTTCGTACTCGGCATCCGGGTCGGCCTCAAAGAACACCGGCTCACGCTGGCTGCGGCCCTCGAGGTAGCTGCGGGTCACATCGTCCACAGGGAAGATGCCGTTCTTGGCACCGGCTTCGATGGCCATGTTGCAGATGCACAGGCGGTCGTCCATCGTCAGACTGGCAACGCCCGGGCCGGTGAACTCCATGGATTTGTACAGCGCACCGTCCACACCGATCATGCCGATGATGTGCAGGATCAGGTCCTTGCCGGAGACGCGGGGGCCGAACTTGCCCTTGAGCACGAACTTGATGGCAGAGGGTACCTTGAACCATGCCATGCCGGTGGCCATACCGGCGGCCATGTCGGTGGAGCCGACGCCGGTGGAGAAGGCACCCAGTGCACCATAGGTGCAGGTGTGGCTGTCCGCACCGATCACGCAGTCGCCTGCGGTCACGATGCCTTTTTCCGGCAGCAGAGCGTGCTCAATGCCCATCTGGCCCACATCGTAGAAGTTAAGGATGTCGTACTTGTTGGCGAACTCGCGGCACTGCTTGGACTGGGTGGCACTCTTGATGTCCTTGTTGGGCACAAAGTGATCCAGCACGATGGCAATGTGCTCTTTGTCGAACACACCGTCAAAACCGGCCTTTTCAAACTCGTTGATGGCAACGGGGGTGGTGATATCGTTGCCCAGCACGATGTCCAGCTTTGCATTGATGAGCTGGCCTGCCTTGACCTCGGCAAGACCGGCATGTGCGGCAAGAATTTTCTGCGTCAGGGTCATTCCCATGATGGTACTCTCCTTTTATCTGTTGGTAGAACTCCTTCAGGCACGGCTTGCGCCGTTCCAGCTCCCTCAAGGAGGGAGCCTCTGGCGAAACGGGAAGCTTTTCCGCACTGCCAGGGGCCCCATCTCCGAGGGGGCTGTCTGCGAAGCAGACTGGGGGAGTTCTTTATTTATTATTGATGGCGCTCACCAGTGCCTTGATGCCGGCCACGATGATATCGGTATCCGTACCGGCACCCCAGGTGACGGTGTTATCGCCCCAGACAAGGCCGACGTAAGAGGCAGCGCGGGAGGTGGAGCCTTCGTCCAGACTGTGCTCGGAGTAGGTCTCGAGGTGGAACTCCATGCCGGTGGCACTCTGGATGGCGTTTGCCACAGCGTCCAGACGGCCATTGCCCACCGAGGTGACCACCTTGCGCTGACCGTTCAGCTCCAGCGTGACGGTGGCGGTGATGCCGCCCACCTGTGCAAAGTGGGCTTCCAGAACGTTGAGCGGCTTGCAGCGGTTGAGGAAGGCATCCTCGAAGATGCGCAGCACCTCGTTTGCGCTCAGCTCCTTGTGGCTGTGGTCGGAAACGCTCTTGACCTTGTAGCCCAGCGCCTCACGCATCTTGGGCGGCAGGTTGTAGCCGAAGTTCTGCTCCAGCACAAAGCCGATGCCGCCCTTGCCGCTCTGGCTGTTGATGCGGATAACATCGGCATCGTAGGTGCGGCCGATGTCGTGGGGGTCCACCGGGATGTAGGGGCAGGTCCAGCGGTGTTCGCCATGCTCCTTGCGGTAGGCCATGCCCTTTGCAATGGCATCCTGATGGCTGCCGGAGAAGGCGGCAAACACCAGCTGACCGGCGTAGGGGGTGCGCTCGTAAATGTGCATCCGGGTCACACGCTCGTAGGTGGCGCAGATGTCCGGCATATCGGAGAAGTCCAGCTTGGGGTCCACGCCGTGGCTGTACATGTTCATGGCCAGTGTCACGGCGTCCACGTTGCCGGTGCGCTCGCCGTTGCCGAACAGGCAGCACTCCACTCGCTGTGCACCCGCCAGCACGGCCAGCTCTGCGCAGGCCACGCCGGTGCCGCGGTCGTTGTGGGGATGGGTGGAGATGATCACGCTGTCGCGGTACTTCAGGTGTTTGTCGCAGTATTCGATCTGGTTGGCGTAGACATGCGGCATGCTCATTTCCACGGTAACGGGCAGGTTGATGATCATGGGGCGGTCCGGGGTGGGCTGCATGATGTCCAACACGGCATTGCACACATCCACGGCGTAGTCCACCTCGGTGCCAGTGAAGCTCTCGGGGCTGTACTCGAAGAGGAAGTTGCCCTCGTACTCCTGACTGAGCTGCTTGACCAGCTTTGCGCCGTCGGTGGCGATCTGCTTGATCTCCTCCTTGCTCTTGTGGAACACCTGCTCGCGTTGGGCCACAGAGGTGGAATTGTAGAAGTGGATCACCGCGCGGGGTGCGCCCTTGACGGCCTCGAAGGTCTTGCGGATGATGTGGTCGCGGCACTGGGTCAGCACCTGCACGGTGACATCCTCGGGGATCATGTTCTTCTCGATCAGGGTGCGCAGGAACTCGTACTCGGTGTCGCTGGCGGCAGGGAAGCCCACCTCGATCTCCTTGAAGCCGATCTTGACCAGCATCTGGAAGAACTCCAGCTTTTCCTCAAGGCTCATGGGCACGATCAGGGCCTGATTGCCGTCGCGCAGGTCCACGCTGCACCATGCGGGGGCTTTTTCAATGTGATCCTTCTTTACCCAGCTGTCATAGCCTGCGGGTACCGGGTAGTAACCCGGAGCGTACTTGGTTGCGTCCATCATAATGTGCGTCCTCCCAAACGATTTACACTTCTTGCTCCATGCTCTTTGTGAGCGTCCTCGCCCTCTCAGTCTCACATTCGTTC
>ENA-OQJC01000613-OQJC01000613.1-human-gut-metagenome-genome-assembly--contig:-NODE-613-length-10499-cov-2.427979_pt1 | contig 10499 bp, 10 predicted proteins | sample MGYA00242600_ERZ504766 | MGnify/ENA primary metagenome ERZ504766 (study PRJEB26092, sample SAMD00036364) | human gut metagenome | host: Homo sapiens | study: EMG produced TPA metagenomics assembly of...
ATCCAAATGTTCCGGATGCCACTGTCACCGGATTGTTCCACTCTACACCTGCAATCTTTACCCGCATATCCATTACAGTTCCACCTCCGTCGCCAAAAATACCGGTCCGTCTTTGCAGACACGTTTGTTATGAACATGACTGTGGTGATCCACTTCTTTGGACTGACAGACACATCCCAGACATGCGCCAACTCCGCAGGCCATTCTTTCTTCCATCGAAATGTAACACTCGATCTTGTTCTCTTCTGCATACTGCTTGATGGCACGCAGCATCGGAGTCGGTCCGCAGGCATAGATCACATCTGCCTCCAGGCTGTTCGCTGCCACTGCATCCATGACGTTTCCTTTGGTTCCCATGCTTCCATCTTCTGTAGCAATATAAAGTGTTCCATTTTCTTCCAGTTCTTTTGTCAGAAATGTCTCACTGCGATATCCCATCACCAGCTGACACTCGGTCTGATATCCTGCTTTTAACTGCTTTGCCAACTCCAGCATCGGCGGCACACCGATTCCCCCTCCAAACAGCATGGCTTTCTTTTCTCTTCCTGTCTCCAGGTCAAATCCGTTTCCAAGCGGTCCCATAACATCCAGAGTATCTCCCTCTTTCATCAAAGAGAACTGCTCGGTCCCGGTCTGTTTTCCGGTCACGCGATACACCACTCGCAGCGCGCCCTTCTCCTGATCGATCTCACACAGACTGATGGGTCTTGGAAGGAGCTTACCTCCGTCATTCGTATACATGGAGATAAACTGTCCCGGGACTGCCTCTGCTGCGATCGGCTCTGCTTTCAGCCACATACTGTAAATATCTTCTGCGATCTTCTCCTGAGAGAGAACCACTGCTGTCATTTTCTGTTTCTTAGACATGAATCTTCCTCCCCGATATTTATCTTGCTTCTAATGCGCCCTGAATATCTGCAACCATCGCTTCAACTGCAGCTCTGGAAGCATCTCCGAAATTCTCTGCTCCGAATTTTGCATAAGCTTCCTGCTTGTAAGCCGCAATGATTCCTCTGGATGAGTTTACGATCGCACCCAGTCCGTCTTCATTGAAGAAGTGTACCAGATCTTTGCCCTGTCCGCCCTGTGCACCATATCCAGGTACCAGAATGTAAGATTTTGGCATCACTTTGCGAAGCACTTTTCCCATCTCCGGATATGTGGCTCCTACAACAGCTCCGATATAGCTGTACTCGTCACCCATACAGTCAGCGCCCCACTGTGCTACTTTTTCTCCAACCAGCTCGTACAGTGGTTTTCCGTCGATCAGCTGATCCTGAAATTCTCCGCTGGACGGATTGGATGTCTTCACAAGAATAAAAAGACCTTTTTTGTGTTCTTTGCAGACATCGATGAACGGATTCACCCCGTCAGAACCAAGGTATGGGTTCACTGTTGCAAAGTCCTCATCAAATGGAACGTACTCTTTGCTTCCCACTTTAACGCTTCCCAGATGTCCCACTGCATATGCTGCGGATGTAGAACCGATATCTCCACGCTTGATATCTCCGATCACCACCAGGTCTTTGGACTTACAATAATCCACTGTCTTTTTGAACGCCTCGATCCCCGGCACTCCAAACTGCTCATACATGGCGATCTGCGGCTTTACTGCCGGGATCAGATCATACGTCTTGTCCACGATTTCTTTATTGAACTGCCAGATTGCTTCTGCTGCTCCTTCCAGAGTCTCCCCGAATTCAGCAAATGCTTTTTTCTGTACGTGCTCCGGAATGTAGTTTAACATCGGGTCCAGTCCCACCACGATCGGCGCCTTTGTTTCTTTGATTTTTGCTACCAGTTTGTTGATCATTTTTTCTTCCTCCCTGTTCTCTAAAAAGGGACAGAACATGCTGTCTGTCTCCTTATTTTTCGTATACGATCTTTCCGTCTGCTAATGTACAGCAGACTTCTCCCTTAACTTTCCATCCGTCAAACGGTGTATTTTTCCCTTTGGATGCAAACGTATCCACATCGATCTGATATTCTCTTCTCGGATCAAATACTACAATATCTGCTTTTTTACCGGCTGAAACACTTCCTCTGTCTTTCAGTCCCAGGATCTTTGCCGGATTGTAGCTCATCTTTTCTGCCATCTGCATCACTGTGAGCACTCCTTTTTCCACCAGCTCTGTATAAGTCAGGCATGCACTGGTCTCCAGACCCACGATTCCAAATGCTGCCTGTTCCATTGGCTTATCCTTCTCAGACATCATATGTGGTGCATGATCTGTGGAGATCACATCCATCACTCCGTCTTTTAGCCCCTGTCTGAGCGCTTCCACATCTGCTTTGGAGCGCAGCGGCGGGTTCATCTTCCAGATTCCATTGTTCTCTGGAATATCCTCATCTGTCAGAATAAAATGATGCGGACACACTTCTCCTGTCACCTTCAGCCCTGCTTCTTTCGCATCTTTGATCATCCGGACGCTGTCTGCTGTCGAGCAATGGCACAGATGCAATGTGGCATCCAGCTCTTTTGCAATCAGGATGTCTCGTGCCACGATCACATCCTCCACCGAATTCGTGATCCCTTTTACGCCCAGTTCCTCTGCACGCTTTCCGGCATTCATCACGCCGCCTTCTACCATGGAAATATCTTCGCAGTGTGAGAAGATCAGCAGATCATTCTCTTTTGCTTTTCGCATGGCTTTTCGGAACAAAAAGGCATTCATGACAGATTTTCCATCTTCGCTGAGTGCATAACAGCCTGCCTGTGCCATCCCTTCAATGTCCGCGAGCTCTTTTCCGCCCTCTCCGACAGTCATTGACCCCAGCTGGATTACATGCACCGGAGATTCTTCTTTTGCACGCCTGTGAACTTCTTCTACTTTTTCTTTTGTATCAGTCACCGGGCTCGTGTTCGGCATTGCACATACCGTCGTCACACCGCCTCTGGCTGCTGCCATTCCTCCGGTCGAAAGTGTTTCCTTCTGAGTCAGTCCCGGATCTCTCAAGTGCACATGCAGATCGATAAATCCCGGCATTACATAACAGCCTGACGCATCGATCACTCTGTCAGCTTCAGCCTGCAGTATTTTTTTCTACTTTTTCGATATCAGTATCACGCACAAGCACATCACATACTTCATCCACACCTGTCAGCGGATCCACAACATGTCCATTCTGAATTAAAATCTTCATACAGTACTTTCCTTTCTTTGTTGATTCTAAAGAGCGAATTTCCCTTCACTGAAAAAATCACATATGTACATTTATAATAACATAAAACAGGGGAACTGCACAACAAAAAGAAAAAGCGTGTTGTAAAATACATACTTTTTCCCGATCCGGAACATACTATTTCGCGAAACACAAATCTAAATTTATGCAAAGGAGACATTACCATGACAGAAATTTCAATCTTAGATCTGCAGAATCTCCGTCATCTGATCGGAGGATACTCTACGACTCACTGTAAAATGACAGATTACGCCGCACAGGCAACAGACCCGCAGGTAAAGCAGTTATTTCAGGAAGCTGCCGATTCCGCACTCAAAAACAAACAGGATCTGATGAAATTTTTATAAGGGGGATTTGAAAATGGACGAAAAGACAATGGTATCCGACGCCTTGGTCGGAGTAAACGGAGAATTGAAAATGTTCGGAGATATGATACCGCAGACAGAAAACAAAGAACTGAAACAGTGCCTCAAACAGATTCGAAACCAGTGTGAAATGTCACAGGAAAAACTGTATCAGGTAGCACGGGAAAAAAGCTATTACGTGCCTGCTGCAAAAGCAACCCAGCAGGAAGTGGATCATGTAAAATCCATTTTGACACAGCCTAAAATGGGACTGTAGAAGAAAAAAGTACAGTGGCCGCAGATTTTTGCAGCCACTGTATGGTTTTACATATTATTTTTCTGTGAATTTCTATTCTTCTGTCACTTCCAAAGCAGGTTCTTTTGAATCGATGTCCTGCCTCTGCAAGATCTGCATAAACTCTTCTCCTGTGATGGTCTCATTTTCATACAGATACCTGGCAAGTTCATGCAGCTTCGTCTCGTTTTCTTTTAAAATCTGAAGTGCTTTTGTATGTGCCTCTCTTACGATCTCTACTACTTTGGAATCGATCTTCGTCTGCGTCTCCGGAGAACAGGTCAGGGATGCATCCCCTCCCCAGATACTGATTCTGAACCGTCTCCATAGCCACCATATCAAATTCATCACTCATACCGAACTGAGTCAGCATAGCTCTTGCCAGCTTGGTAGCCTGCTCAATATCATTGGATGCGCCTGTTGTCACTTCTTTGAAAACCAGCTCTTCCGCTGCTCGCCCGCCGGTAAATGTAGTGATCTTGTTGAGCAATTCCGATTTTGTCATAAGGAAATGCTCTCCCTCATCCACCTGCATGGTGTATCCCAACGCACCGGAGGTACGTGGAATAATGGTAATTTTCTGAACCGGTGCGGAATCCGTCTGTTTTGCCGCAACCAGTGCATGCCCGATCTCATGGTAGGCAACTGTCAGTTTTTCTTTCGTAGACAAAATCCTGTTTTTCTTCTGATATCCGGCAATCACTGTCTCTACACTTTCTTCCAGATCTTCCTGCATGGTCACTTTACTTCCACGGCGTACCGCCCGAAGAGCCGCTTCATTGACAATATTGGCAAGCTCCGCTCCGGAAGCCCCTGCAGCCGTTCTTGCAACTGCTGCAAAATCCACATTATCAGAAAGCCGGATTTTCTTTCCATGGACTCTTAAGATTTCTTCCCTTCCTTTTAAATCCGGGAGTTCTACCGGAATCCTGCGGTCAAACCGTCCCGGACGCAGCAGCGCCGGATCCAGTGAATTCGAGGCTGGTTGGTCGCCGCCAGGATCACAACGCCTTTCGTGCCGTCAAATCCATCCATCTCTGTCAGAAGCTGATTCAGTGTCTGCTCTCTTTCATCATTTCCGCCCATATTGCCATTTCGTTCTTTCCAATGGCATCGATCTCGTCAATAAATACAATACACGGCGCTTTCTCATTCGCCTGCTGGAATAAATCCCGCACTTTCGCAGCTCCCATACCAACAAACATCTCCACAAATTCCGATCCGGAAATCGAAAAGAACGGAACATTCGCTTCTCCCGCTACCGCTTTTGCAAGCAAAGTCTTACCGGTTCCCGGAGGTCCCACAAGCAGAGCGCCTTTTGGCATAGCTGCTCCCATCTCCCGATATTTATCCGGATCATGAAGATAATCCACGATCTCACTTAACAGCTCTTTTGCTTCATCCTCTCCCGCCACATCGGAAAACTTAATCCCGTTGCTGGATTTGACGTAAATTTTTGCGTTGCTCTTTCCGCCTCCGAACATCATAGAATTCATCGGATTTGCTCCGCCGTTCATCTTCGACATCATCTTCTTGGATAACCATCTGCCAAGCATGATAAAAATCGCGATCGGCAGAATGTAACTCAGTAAAAAGTACAGAATCGGAGACATCTCTTCTGTAATCTTAGAAGAAAAGTCTGCCCCGGAATCATATAGTCTGTCTACCAGACCCGGATCATCCATAACACCGGTCTTATACATCTTCTCTTCACTCTTGTCCGTAAAAATAATCTCCCCGCTGTCAATGTTGACCTTTCCAATTTCCTTGTTCTCTGTCATTTTCATGAATGTATTATAGTCCACTTCTTTTACAGAGTGCTCCAGTACATTCGGGAATACCAGACTGTTCAGCAAAACCATGATTGTTGCTACGATCAGACAGTAATATAAAAATGGCTTCTTGGTGATTTTACTTCCTGCATATCATTCTCCTTCCCCGCCACATATGTAACTTAAGTTAGAATGTAGTATAGTCGAGCTGTTTTCAGAAGTCAAGCAAGAAACCCGTACCTTTCTGAAATTTCATTTTTATTTTATGTTTCTTTTATTTTTACGTAGTATTCCCTCTCTTAACGCGCGTTTTTCCTTATTTTATCCACATATAAAACAAGCAGCTGCATCACTCTTCTGATGCAGCTGCTTGTTCGACTATTTCCAGCAGTCTGTATTTTTAATTCCTACATTCTCTGCTTTAAATACCGGATTTTTTCCGGCCTTTTTCTGTGTTTCGTAATCTTTCAATACTTTCAGAGCAATGTTGCCCAAAAGCAGAATTGCGATAATGTTGACGATCGCCATACATCCCATCGTAATATCTGCCAGATTCCATACCAGTGAGAAATCTGCCTGTGCGCCTAAGAATACTGCCAAAAGGCATGTACAGCGGAACACGAACAGTAAAACCTTATTATTCTTGATAAACAAAATATTGGATTCTGCATAATAATAGTTACCGATCAGACTGCTGAATGCAAACGCAAAAATGGATGCCGTGATAAAGTGGATTCCCCATGTTCCCACATTCGCAGAAATCGCTTTCTGCACAAACGGAATTCCATCCAGAACGCCCGCCTCTCCCTGAACACCGGAAAGAAGCAGCATCATTGCAGTTGCCGAGCAGATTAAAAGCGTATCGATAAATACAGAAATTACCTGTACCATCCCCTGTTTTGCCGGATGGCTTACAGATGCACTTGCTGCCGCATTCGGCGCGCTTCCCATACCTGCCTCGTTGGAGAACAGACCTCTTTTGATACCGATCACTACAGCGCTTCCCGCCATACCGCCGAAAATCGCCTGAAAATCAAATGCCTCTGACAGGATCATCGCAAATATACCCGGAAGCTGCGGCAGATGTGTCACGATCGTAAACAGTCCCATCAAAAGATAAGCACCTGCCATAATCGGTACCATCACCGACGTAATAAATCCGATTCGATGTACTCCTCCGAAAATGATCAGACCGGTTCCGACTGCCAGAATCAAACCTACAATCATCGGATAACTGCTCTCACTGTATCCCGGAATATAATATTCCAGAGCAGAAGACATATTATAAGACTGCAGACCATTGAATCCATAAGCAAAACAAATAATCAGAAGCACGGAAAAAAGCACTCCCATCCAACGTTTTCCAAGCGCCTTCTCCATATAGTAGGAAGGACCGCCACGGAAGTCTTTTCCATCCTTTGTCTTATATACCTGTGCCAGTGTACTTTCGATAAATGCAGAAGCACCTCCGATTACAGCCATCACCCACATCCAGAAGACCGCTCCCGGTCCGCCTGCCGCGATAGCAGTCGCGATTCCTGCGATATTTCCTGTTCCGACACGGGATGCTGTGGAAATCATAAGCGCCTGAAAAGATGAGACCTGTTTCTTCCCATCTTCCACCTCCGCTTTTTCCGTAAGAATCCGAAATCCTTCTTTCATCAGACGCACCTGCGCAAACCGTGAACGGATTGAAAAGTAAAGTCCGGTTCCCAACAACAGAAACAACAGCAGGTACGTATACATCAGATCATTGATCTGCCCTAAGATGTCATTTAACATATATTTCCTCCTTTTCTTCTATTTCGCTGTCACATTTGAACATGCGTAATGTCGATAGTATACCAGAAAATCCACACCTGGGCAATATCCTATCGAATAACTACACTAATTCAACAGCTTTCCCCGGAACTTATTCCATATATGAACTTGAACATATTCATAAGCCCTATCATAAATCCAGACTCCCACCTGTCCTGCTGCCAGAACAGCCAGAAGCAGTCCACCGGAGAGTTCTTTCATGAAAAGAAGTTCCTGAAATATCAGAACCATTGGAATATACATTAAATTAAACACCACATATTTCATCACCCAGAAAATCCAGGATTTCTGCATCTTTTCACCGCTCTTACCCAAAAATCGCCAGCTGCCTTCCGCTGCCAGGATGTAAAATCCCATGGCGGCAAATGAAATTACATAAAACTTGTTCGGTGTGACCAAAAATCCGAGCAGGATATCTGCCAGATAAAAAGCCACTCCCGCTTTCATCCCGAATTCACGGATGATAATCCCTACAAAATAGGAAGCTGCCGCCAGTAAAAACAGCGTATTGGTCTCGATCACACTTCCCAGTGCCATACAGACAACAGAAAGTGCCAGAAGCAGTCCGCTAAATGCAGTCATTCTCGCTTTTACATGCATGAACAAAGATCGCCTCCCATACATTCACACAGCGTATCTGCACACCAGAGGTCGCAGCACATATTCCCGGTTCCGCAGCTCTGTCCGCCGGCTCCATATCCACCTCCATATGGATTGCTCTGATATCTTCTGCTGTTCCAGTCCAGCTGATTCAACAACTGGCGATACTGTACATTATTCGGTTCCATATTGACTGCCTGTGCCGCATGCTCTCTTGCAAGTACGTTATTTCCGATTCCTGCATTGGCAAACCCGCTGGCATAATACCACATCGCATTGCGGTTCGGCATCCGGTCAAGAAGATTCAGAGCCTCCCTGTAGTTTCTGCTGTTGATATAATTGAACACTGCCTGCATCTCGGCGTCCTGTGGTCCGTTGTATGTGTTATTGTAAGAATTCCCGCCATAGGAAGAATTTCCGTAGGAATATCCGCCTCCCTGCTCTCTCTGACGCATGATCTCATCATATGCTTCCTGCACTTCTTTGAATTTTTCTTCCGCCAGATCTGCAAGCGGATTGTTCACATTTGCATCCGGATGATACTTTCTTGTCAGCTCCCGGTATGCTTTTTTTATCTCATCATCTGATGCATTCTGAGGCACTCCCAGCACATCATAAGGATTCTTGCTCATTCTTTTATTTCCTTCCTCTAACTTTTTCTCTGAATTTTATATAACGATTCCAGACTCCATCATACAGGATATTTCTTAAAATGTCCACATCCAAAAGGCATGGCAGCTTCTCAAACTCAGCGCTGCACTCTGCGATCATCATACAGAGGATCTGCCGGATCTGTTCTTCATAATCTGCTCTTTCATGCAGACGTTTCAGTGGATTGTAACACTGCTTACGAAGATCCTCTTCCAGATCTTCATAAGCATCCATAATGTAAATATATTTTCCCAGGAAAAATCCCATGCGCCGCAGTGTCTGTTCCCACATATCTTCCTTATATACAAACAGATCTGCCATCAGTCTTCCAAAGCAGCCTGCTGATCGGTCGATCTCCTGACTGTTCTCTTTTTCACAGTCTGAGAGTTCCTGCAAAGACTCCTTGATTGCTTTACTCTGCCTTGGATATTGCTCCGCAATCTTTTCTGCCTTTTTCTTGAGCAGTCCGCCCCCTAACAGACCGCTTACTTTCTTCTCATCTGCCCAGTCATCTTTCATATGGTAATATGCAAGCAGAACGTTCATATCTGCTGCATACTGTGTAATCTCATTCTCGATCATCGCCTGCTTCTTCACAGGATGCACTTTACATCTGTGCTGATTCATCCGGTTTTTTGCCTCATACAAGGACGACAGCAGAATAATCGCAAATGTCATATCATAAGTCAGCGTCATCTGTCCCATCGTCCCGTAATCCTCTTTTAATTTCCGGCAAAGTCCGCAATAATATGCCTTATATTTTCGCAAATCTTTCATCTTCAGCTCCGGTTCGCAGATCGTCACATAACCAAACATGATTCACCTCTTCTTTCGTAACATTTCCAAATACATGATGCTATCTATTATACTCATTTCCTGCAAAAATGTACAGAAAAACAGGCAGACACTTCAAAAAAGCATCTGCCTGTCTTTCTTACAGTCATTTTATAACATTTCTGCACGCAGTTCTTCTGCACTCTTCGGACTTAAATATGTCGGAGCAATATCAAATACTGTCTTGCATCCTGTCTGTCCTTCTTTATGCAGGCAATATGCTGCTCTTGCATATGCCAGAATCACAGAAGAAGTAAATTCCGGATTGGAATCCAGTTTCAGACTGTATTCGATCAGATGTTTGTTTTCTTTTTCCCAGCCTGTCACACCACTTCTGAGTACAAATCCTCCGTGCGGGATTCCACTGTGATTTGCTTTTAATTCTTCCTCGCTGATAAAATGTACCGTTGTGTCATAATCTGCAAAGTAGTTCGGCATTGTCTTGATCTCCTCTTCCACTCTTGCAGCATCTGCGCCTTCCTCCAGCACAACAAAGCACTCCCTTGTATGTTTCTGGCGTGTAGTCAGTTCCGGATTTTCACCGCTTCTTACTGCTTCCAGTGCAGACTCTACCGGAATTGTATACTGTTTTGCGTCTTTTACACCTGCAATCCGGCGCACTGCGTCAGAATGTCCCTGGCTGACACCTTTTCCCCAGAACGTATAGTCTTTTCCTTCCGGAAGTACTACATTTGCATACAGTCTGTTCAATGAGAACATTCCCGGATCCCAGCCCACAGAGATAATTCCGATGTGTCCGCCTTCTTTTGCAGCTGCGTCTACGTTTGCAAAGTGCTCCGGAATCTTTGCATGAGTATCAAAACTGTCTACTACATTGAACATCTTCGCATATTCCGGTGTCTGTACAGGAAGATCTGTCGCACTTCCTCCACACAGGATCATCACATCGATCTTATCTTTCCAGTCAGCAGCATCTGCAATGTTGCACACTGCAGCTGTCTCTGTCAATATTGTCACGTCTTCCGGATTTCTGCGGGT
>ENA-OQJC01000614-OQJC01000614.1-human-gut-metagenome-genome-assembly--contig:-NODE-614-length-10498-cov-4.818147_pt1 | contig 10498 bp, 8 predicted proteins | sample MGYA00242600_ERZ504766 | MGnify/ENA primary metagenome ERZ504766 (study PRJEB26092, sample SAMD00036364) | human gut metagenome | host: Homo sapiens | study: EMG produced TPA metagenomics assembly of...
ACATGGGTCAGCTTGATTCTGGAAATGCCGCGTGGATTTTGACGTCCGCGCCCTTGTGTTCTCATGAGCCGGGTGTGGCGTTCTTCTACGGTGGCATGGTCCGCGCAAAGGCCGTGCTGAACATGATGATTATGGAGGCGGCCGCTCTGTCCGTCACAATGGTGATCTGGGTGGCTGTGGGGCTGGTCCATCGCCTACGCAGGCACTTCGGTCGGCGGTGTCTTCGGTGATCCGGCCACAGGCTTCCTGCTGAAGGATTCCATGGTTTCCGACGGCGGTGTCTTCACGTCGGCTTCGCTGAACTCCAACAACTACCCGGTCAGCGTCGATGTGGCGTTCCAGTCCGCATTCGCCATGATTACCGTCGCTCTGATTTGCGGCGCTATCGCTGAACGTGTCAAGTACTCCACGTGGATGATTTTCGTCGCGCTGTGGATTACCTTCGATTACGCTCCGCTCGCCCACATGGTGTGGAATGGCGGTCTGCTGAGCGCTGACGGCGCGATCTCCCAGGCTATCGGCGCTGCCGCCCACGATTTCGCAGGTGGTACGGTCGTGCACATCAATGCTGCAGTCGCCGCTCTGGTGATCGTGTTGATCATCGGCAAGCGCAAGGGCTTCGGCACCCAGCCGTTCCGTCCGCACAATGTTCCGTTCGTGATGCTTGGCGCTTTCCTGCTGTGGTTCGGATGGTTCGGCTTCAACGCTGGTTCCGCGTTTGCCGCCAATGGCACCGCAGGCTACGCTTGGGTTTCCACTTCCGCTGCAACCGCCGCCGCAATGCTCTCTTGGGGCTTCACTGAGAAGATCCGCACCGGCCACTACACCGCCATGGGTGCCGCTTCCGGCATCGTCGCAGGTCTGGTTGCCATCACTCCGGCCGCCGATGTGGTTTCCCCGCTGTGGGCCATCGTGCTCGGTGCCATCGCCGGCGTGCTCACCTGCCTCGCTTGCGGCCTGAAGTTCAAGCTCGGCTACGATGATTCTCTCGACGTTGTCGGCGTCCACGGCGTCGGCGGCTTCACCGGCACTGTGCTTATCGGCTTCTTCGGCGAAGGTACCGGTCTGTTCGCGGGCGGCGACTGGAAGCAGCTGGTTGTGCAGCTCATCGTTGCCCTCGTTGCCATCATCTGGTCCGCTGTTGTCACCGGCATCATCGCCTTCGCTCTGGAGAAGACGATTGGTTGGCGTGTCACCGAAGCTCAGGAAGTCGGCGGTATCGATCTTGCCGATCAGGGCGAACGTGCTTACGATTTTGCTGGTACCGCCAGCTCTGTTCTCAAGGAGGTGAAGTGAGATGAAGCTCATTACCGCTATCATTCAGCCGCATAAGCTTGACGATGTCAAGGAAGCCCTCGCTGCCGCAGGTGTTCACGGTCTGACCGTGTCTGAGGCTAACGGTTACGGCCGCCAGCGTGGCCACACCGAGGTTTACCGTGGTGCCGAATACACCGTGGATCTCATTCCGAAGATTCGCGTCGAGGTGCTGTCCGATGACGCCGATGCCGAGACTCTGGTCGGTGTGATCGTCAAGTCCGCCGGCTCCGGCACCATCGGCGACGGCAAGGTCTGGGTTGCCCCGCTTGATTCGGTGACCCGCGTGCGTACCGGCGAGACCGGCTCTGCCGCTATCTGATAATTCATTCGGATAGATATTAAGGGCCCCCGGGCTTGGGTTCGGGTTATCAATAGACAGATCCCCGTACGTGCTTCGCGCCGTGCGGGGATTTTCATACGTTTTTCGCGTCAGATTTTTGTTTCGTATTTCCCCGCTTTCGCTTTATCTGCTCAGATTTGCTTGCTTTTGCGAAGATTCATAAGGATTTGCTATGACTTCAGCGGTTGATGGTCTTAAACAACGTTTCATGGATATGAGTCAGCCGGATGCCGACGGCGTGTACCGCGATGGTGCGGTGAAGCGCAAGGCTCGTACGGATCTGGCCATGGATTGCCTCAAACAATTGTGGCAGGAGGCTTGCCAGACGGTGTCTTTTGACGTTCCGCAGTCCGGCATTGGTCTTGGCGCGGTGGGTTCGTTGGCCCGCGGCCAAGTGGGACCGAGTTCCGATCTTGACTTGGTGGTCATTTATGAGCCTCACGCGCTCACTGACCGGCAGCTCAACGAGCTTGCCGACAAATTGTGGTATCCGATTTGGGATTCGGGTCTTGATCTTGACCAGTCGGTGCGTACCCGCGCGCAGTGCGAGGCGGTCACCGACCATGATTTGCCTGCCGCGATGGGTTGGCTGGATGTGGTGCCGATTGCGGGCGATACGCAGCTGATTGAATCCACGGCTATCTCCATTTTGGAGCGTTGGCGTAGGGCCGCCCGTAAGCGCTTGCCCGAATTGTTGGGTTCCGCCAAGTCTCGTTTGGATGAGTTCGGCCGTATGGCGTATAGCAATCAGCCTGATATTAAGGAGTCTCGCGGTGGTTTGCGCGATTCCGTGCTGGTCTCCGCGCTTGCCGCTTCTTGGCTTGCCGACCGCCCGCACGGCCAGTATGACGATGCCGTCGAACGGTTGTTGGATGTGCGCGATTGCATTCATTTGGTGGCCAATAAAGACACGAATATGTTGCTCGCTCCTTATCAGGCGAGGGTTTCGGCGATGCTGGGTTTGGCTGATCCGACGTTGCCGAATGGCGAGCGTGAGGCGAAGTCGATTGATGATTTGCAGACGTTGCTTGCGCGTGTTGGTCGCCAGATCGCGTTTTCGCTTGATTCCACGGCTTCTCGCGCTGAGCATTCGTTGACTCATGAGAAGCCTCGTTTTGCGTTTTTCCAGGTGTTCCAGCCTCGTGGCGGCGGTAAGCGTCAGGCGCCTACGTTTGATGTGATTGCGCCCGGTATCGCCAAGCATGAGGAGGAGATCGTGCTTGCGCCGGGTGCCGATCCGAAGTCCGATCCGTGCCTTGCGTTGCGGGCTGCTGTTGCTGCGGCTGAGTTTGGTCTGCCGATCGCGCCCGGCACGTTGCAGAATCTGAAGTCGTGTCCGATCGATGATCGCACGTGGAATGATGAGTCGCGTAATCTGTTCTTGCGTTTGCTTGCGAGCGGTCCCGCGTTGTTGCAGGTGTGGGAAGAGATTGATTTTGTCGATATTCCGGGTCGGCTGATTCCGGAATGGTTGGCGATTCGTAATCGCCCGAGTGCTTCGGCTGCGCATCGGTATACGATTGACCGTCATTCGGTTGAGGTGGTCACGCGGCTTGGTCGTGAAACACCTCGTGGAAACCGTTATGATGATCGGCATTATCAGGCGTTGCTGTTGGCTGGTATTTTGCATGATGTCGGTAAGCGTCCGGGGGTTTTCGATCATGCGGCGGAGGGTGCGCGTCATGCGTCTACGGTGTTGAAACGCATGGGTTTTGACCGTGACATTATTTGGTGGGTCACGTTGTTGGTGCGTGAGCATCTTACGTTGTCGGAGTTTGCGACTGGTCAGAATCCGAATGATCCTAATGTTGGTGACGAGTTGGCTTCTCGTCTTGATCATGATCCGCTGCTGCTTGACATGCTGTTCGATCTGACTCGTGCTGACGGTTCGTCGTTGGGTGCCACGGCCGGCGAGACCATTTCCAAACAGTACGGCTGGAGCAAGTGGCGCGAAACCCTTGTCCGAACCATGTACGATGCCACCCGCTACCACATGTGAGGCCGCGTAGGCTGTGAGCGAATGCCCGGCAAAGCGACATGATTGCCGATGCGGTACCCGCCGCGTCGTCGGAAACCCATCGTTTAAGAAAAAGTGGGGAACATATCACCTTCGGTTCACTTAAGCAAGTCACAACCGGGGGAATGGGCACCCGTACGGAAGATGTCCCCAAGTTGTCCACTTGGTTATCCCCATTTGGTGGATAACTCGATATGTTTTCCACATAGTTATCCCCAGTATGTGGATAACTCGGGTTTTTTCGGCTTTCTTATCCACAGCGAACCGATTCGCGCGTGTCGGGTGATTCCGATCCTGCCAATGCGGAGATTCCTCCAGAATCTCATCGCAACATCATTCGTGAAGTGGCACAGGTATTATGGTTTTTCCCGGTACACCACACATCGAAGAGCTGGAGAAGCATGGCGGAGAGCAATTCTTGGAACAATGGCCTGAATCAAGGGCAAAACCGCGGTTTTTCAGGCAATGGCAGCATTTCCGGCGCGTCGGGAACGGCTATTCGCGACGCCATCTTCGACCGTGTGCCGCCACATGACGACGCCGCCGAAATGGCGGTGCTCGGCGGCATGCTCATGAGCAAAGACGCCATCGGCGAAGTCTCGCAGATGATTGACATCACCGACTTCTACCAGCCGCGCAACCAAACCGTGTACGAAGCCATCATCAACCTGTTCTCCGCATCGCAGCCCGTCGACGCGGTGCTGGTGGCCAACCAGCTGCTCAAAGACGGCGACCTCGAAAAAGTGGGGGGATCCGACTATCTGCACAGCCTCGTCGCATCCGTGCCGACCGCAGCCAACGCAACCTTCTATGCCGACATCATCCACCAGCGTGCCATCCTGCGCAATGTGATCGCAGCCGGCACCAAAATCGCACAGCTCGGCTACACCGCCGAAGGATCCCAAGCCGAAGACGTCGTCAACCTGGCACAGGCCGAAGTCTACGAAATGTCGACCGGCAAAGTGAGGCAGGATTACGCGCCGATCGGCACCGTCATCACCGACACCCTCGACCAAATCGACCGACTGCAAAACGGCGAGGTTTCCAAAGGCGTGCCAACCGGATTCCGTGACATCGACGACGTGACGCAAGGCCTGCAGCCGGGCCAGATGATCGTCGTTGCAGGCCGACCGGCCATGGGTAAGTCCACGCTTGGCGTTGATTTCGCGCGAGCTGCGGCGCTGCACCACAATATGACGTCCGTGATCTTCAGCTTGGAAATGAGCAAAACCGAACTTGCGCAACGAATCATTTCGGCGGAAGCGAATATTCCGCTGTCAGCCATGCGCCGAGCGGAAGAAATCACGCAGGAACGTTGGAATATCCTCAATAATCTGCAGGATAAACTGCAGAACGCACCATTATTCATCGACGATAGTCCGAACATGAGTTTGATGGAGATCCGTGCGAAATGCCGCCGATTGAAGCAGACGAACGATCTGAAATTAGTGGTGATCGATTACCTGCAGCTCATGACTTCCGGCAAGGCCGTGGAAAGCCGCCAGCAGGAAGTGTCTGATTTCTCGCGTGCATTGAAGCTGCTTGCCAAGGAATTGGAAGTGCCGGTGGTGGCGCTGAGCCAGCTGAACCGTGGCCCCGAAATGCGTCAGGATAAAAAGCCGCAGCTTTCGGATTTGCGCGAATCCGGTTCTATCGAACAGGACGCCGACGTGGTGTTCCTCGTGCACAGGCCGGACGCCTACGACAAGGAAGATCGCCCGGGCGAGGCCGATATCATCATGGCGAAGCATCGTAACGGTCCGACGCAGACGTTCAATCTCGCGTTCCTTGGCGCATACTCCAAGTTCAAAGATATGCCGCAGGACTACCAGAGCCAACAGGAGGTATAGCATGGCGTGGAACTCATTCGCAACGCCGTTGATCGGCAAGGCCGTGCGTGCGGCCTCCCGCCTGGCACATGGCGGCGGCAGCGCGTTCCCCGGCAAAATCGTGGAACGCATCGACCCGCAATTCCTCGCACGCACCCTGCAGCAGCTACCGCTCGGCGTGGTGCTCGTCTCCGGCACGAACGGCAAAACCACCACCACGCGCATGGTGGCAAGCATGCTGGAATCGTTGGGATTGAAGGTATTCACCAATCCGACCGGATCGAATTTCACCCGCGGCGTGGTCTCGTCGCTGCTGGCCGAAGTCTCGCTCGGCGGCAAACTGGACGCCGACATCGCCGTACTGGAACTCGACGAAGCGTACGCGGTGCATTTCGTCAAACAAGTGCAACCCGACTACTGCCTGCTGCTCAACGTGATGCGCGACCAGCTCGACCGTTTCGGCGAAATCGACAATACCGCACGACTGCTGAGCAAAGCCGCCGAAGCGACCACCGGAACCGTAGTGCTCAATCGTGAGGATCCACGCATCGCACGACTTGCTGACGTCGCACATACTGAAGATGGTGTGGAAGTGCGCTATTTCGGTCTTGACGGGTCGTTGCGCAGCTTCTTCCCGTCCGACGACGACATGCGCACGACAGTCGATACTGCATCGTCCGCTGATACTGCATCGTCTGAATCTGCAGAATCGTCCGCAAATATGGAGATTGACGATGCTTCGGCAATCGCGAAAACTGGGGAAAATGCAGAAAAATCGGAAGATGCGGCAATTGCGGAACAGCTACCAGCTGACGTGACCTTGCTTGCCGTGGGCGACCATCGTGCCAGTTTCGGCATCGACGGTGAAACGTACGAAACCGGTGTGAGACTGGAAGGCGTGTACAACCTGTACAACGCGGCGGCCGCGCTGGCCGTCGTGCGAGCGGTCGTGGCCGATGCGCAAGCAATGTTCCTGCCGTTCGAGCAGAACGTAACCGACGAACTATTGCGACAAGTGGGAATCTCACAGCGCATGATCGACTTCGCGCATTCCACCACGCAAGCCATGATCGACGCGGCAGCCGAAGTCACTCCGGCGTTCGGACGCGGCGAGGTCATCGACGTGAACGGCTCGCCGGTGGAGCTGCTGCTCGTCAAAAACCCCATGGGATTCCGTCTGTCGCTCGCATCCTTCACCCCTGAAGGCTGCGACACCATGATCGCCATCAACGACGAATACGCCGACGGGCGTGACATGAGCTGGCTGTGGGACGTGGACTTCTCCTCGCTGCGAGACACCGGTGTGGCCATGGTTTCGGGCGTGCGTGCCTGGGACATGGCGTTGCGCCTCGAATACGATCAGGTGCCGGTGAATAGCGTCAACACGGAACTTGAAGAGGCCGTCTCAACGTTCGTGAACGCGAATCCGGGCACCCCCAAGCACATTTACTGCACATACACGGCAATGCTCAAAACGCGAGCCGCGCTCGGCAAAATCGCCGAAGTCGCCGACGCTGGCGTGGGCAAATAACAGCGCGAATCCGCGCAACGCATGAAAACGCATGAAGAACGTATGAACCGCATGAGGGAGACGATATGAGCCAGGTAATCGACATCGTGTCGCTATATCCGAAAGACATGAACATTTACGGCGACTCCGGCAACGTGCTCACCATCCAGCGCCGTCTCGCCCTATACGGCTACGAGCCGCGCGTGCACGCCTACAATCAGGGCGACGCGTGGCCCGAACACGTCGACATGATTCTGGGCGGCGGCGGCCAAGACACCGGCCAGAAGAAAATCATCGACGACTTCTTCAAACGCGCCGACCTGCTGCGATCGCTGGCCGCCGGCGGCACCCCTATGCTCATGATTTGCGGTCTGTACCAGCTGTTCGGCGAATATTTCGAAACGGTGGATGGCTCCCGACTCGACGGCATCGGCGTGATCGGCGCGTACACGGTCGGGCAGGAAGTGCGCATGATCGGCAATCTGACCGAGCATTCCGCCGATTTCGGTGACATCATCGGCTACGAAAACCATTCCGGCCAAACCTTCCTGCGCGAAGGCGTGCAGCCGCTCGGCACCGTCGACGCGGATAGCACCGGCAATAATGGCGAGGATCATACGGAAGGCGCCCGCGTCAACAATGTGATCGGCACATACATGCACGGCTCGCTGCTGCCGAAAAACCCCGCGATCGCCGATTTTCTGATCCGCACCGCCGCAGAACGCCGGTATGGTTCGTTCGATCCGGCCGCTGCAGGGCAGACGGAAGCGCAGCGTGCGGAACTTGATCGCATCAACACGATTGCCAGCAACGCGCGTCGCGTGGCCATGTCACGCCCGCGCTGATTGTTTTCGCGCTGTTTCGTAGTTTTCGCGTTTTCGTACGCTGTGAGCATACGGCAGCGAGTCTTCCGCAGAATTGTAACGATTGACTAGTTTCGTTGACGTTATTTGTGAAGAAAATGCGATAGAGTGGGTACCACCATCACCTAAGGAGGTAATCATGGCTGATTTTGATTTTGGTGACGGCCTGCGTAAGGTCTTCCTCGCCGGCGTTGGCGCTTTGGCGACCACGGTTGAGAAGAGCCAGGAAATCGTTGACGATCTCGTCAAGAAGGGCGAGCTGACCGTCGAACAGGGCAAGGCCCTCAACGCCGAACTCAAGCACAAGGTCGCGGAGGTCAAGGAATCCTCTGAAGCCAAGGCTGCAGAGGAAACCAAGGAAGCCGAACCTGAAGCCAAAGCCGAGTAACGTTCAATCGTTCACATCGCCGTCTGCTCGTCGCATCACGTTCAGACGGCGATTTGTTATGCGGAACTTGCGAAACATGCGAACGGCCGTGTGCGGAACGTAAGAAACGTGCGAAACATGCGAATCGCATGAAATACGCGGGACGCAAGTCTCCTCATGAATCCCACTCATCGTAATCCGACCAACGTTTGCGAGCAGCGATATGTCTTTGAATTCTCCGATCGAGCCGGATGCGGCCCGCCCTGAAAGCGTGGAGCCGGTCACACTTTCCGACCGAGTCAACGCGGTGATCAATCCGACGGCGAACCCCTCGTCCGACGCGGCTGCGGCAACGGCAGCCAAATCCGCGGGAAAAACGGGAATCCCGCAATCGCAAGGCAAGCAGAACGACGCAACCTTTACGCAATCCGAAACCATCGGACTGTTCGGCCCGCGTAAAGACTCATTCTCGCAGCGCTACCACCTGACTCGTCGAGGCAAACTGAAGCGACTTGCGCAAATCGCGCAAATCGTCAACCAATTCGACATTGTGCACGGCCTGACCCCCGTCAAAATGCGGCTCATGTTCGAAGCGCTTGGCCCAACTTTCGTGAAAGTCGGACAGATCCTGTCCATGCGCTCCGAAATCCTGCCGCAATCGTTCTGCGACGAACTCGCCAAACTGCGCGCCGACGCCGACCCCATGCCGTACGGCACCGTCCTGCAAGTGCTGGAAGACGAATACGGACGCCCGGCAGGCGAAATCTTCGACCATATCGACGCCACACCGCTCGGATCGGCAAGCCTCGCGCAAGTGCATCGTGCGAAACTCACTACCGGAGAAGATGTGGCCGTCAAAGTGCAACGCCCGGGCGTGCGCGAAACCATGGCACAGGATGTGTCCATCATGCGCACCATCGCACGAATAGCCGCCAAAACCATGCCCAGCGCCCAAGTGGTCGATCTCTCCGGCGTGGTCGAAGAACTGTGGGACACCTTCGAAGCCGAAACCGACTTCATGATCGAAGCGCGAAATCTGGCGGAATTCAAACGATTCTGCGAACACTACAAATACATGGACTGCCCGAAGCCATACTCCGACCTGTGCACCGAACACGTGGTGGTCATGGACTACGTCGAAGGCATTTCCGTCTCGCATCCTGATGAGCTCATCGAAGCGGGCTACGATCTGAAGGAAATCGGCACCAAACTGGTCGACAATTACGCCACGCAAGTGCTTGACGAAGGCTTCTTCCACGCGGATCCGCACCCGGGCAACATCATGGTGCGCGGCGGGCAGATCGTGCTGCTCGACCTAGGCATGACGGGCCGGCTTAATGCCAAAACCCGTTCCGTCTTGAAAGACATGATTTTCGCGGTCGCCAAACAGGATTCGCCCGCGCTTGCCGACGGTCTGCTGCGTTTCGCCGGTGCCGAGGCCGATCCGGAGGATTATCCGGCGTTATTGGCCGACTTGGATGTGATCGTCAAGGAATTCGGCACAGTGGATTTGGCCGAGCTGGATATCGCCGCCATGCTCACCGCATTGACGCAAATGGCGCAACGACACGGCATTGAAGTGCCGAGCACCGTCACCACGGTCGGGCGTGCGCTGGTCACTTTGGAAGGCCTGCTCGACGAGTTCATTCCAGACGTGAATATGATTCAGATCATCTCCGACCATATCGCCGCAAGCACGTCGAAGAAGGATTTCGCCAAGGATGAGGCGAAATCGCTGGTTATCGAAGGTCATCAGGCGCTGCACAGCCTGCTCGCTGCCGCCAATGAGCTGAAAGTGGCCTCCCGTATGCTTACGCGCGGCCAGTTGCGCGTGAATATGGAGATGGTCGGTTCGCAGGAACCGATCCATCTGCTTGCCAACATGGTGAACAGGCTTACGATGGCGCTGATCGTCGTCGGATTGTTCATCGGCTCGTCGATTGTGTACTATGCGGGCATCAAACCGGTGATTTTCGGTATTCCGATCGTTGGTTTCCTCGGCTATGTGATCGCGTTCGTTTTGTCCGTCTGGATCGTGTTCGACATTTACTTCAAGGGACGTTCCAACAAAAAGCGATGACGCTAGTCTAGGGGGAGAGTGGATTCGCGTTGGATGAGGCGGCAGGGAAGGTATTCCGTGCCGTGGTGGGGCTGGCCGTTGATGGCGTCCATCAGGTAGCGGGCAGCTTTGCGGCCGATGAGTTCCGTTTCATTGTCGATGCTGGTCAGCGGCGGGCGGGAGCTTTTGGTGAGCA
>ENA-OQJC01000615-OQJC01000615.1-human-gut-metagenome-genome-assembly--contig:-NODE-615-length-10498-cov-3.068364_pt1 | contig 10498 bp, 10 predicted proteins | sample MGYA00242600_ERZ504766 | MGnify/ENA primary metagenome ERZ504766 (study PRJEB26092, sample SAMD00036364) | human gut metagenome | host: Homo sapiens | study: EMG produced TPA metagenomics assembly of...
GTATGGTCTCCTCGCTGCTGGACAGGCCCGTCAGCGATAAGCTGATCGCCATTGGCGAGGTCGGCCTTGGCGGTGAAGTACGCAGCGTACCCAATCTGGAACAGCGCCTGCATGAGGCAGAGCGTATCGGCTTTGAACGTGCGGTGATCCCGAAGCACAGCCTGAATCATCTGAGCCCGGCAGATTATCCTGGAATGCAGCTGATCGGCGCGGCTTATATCACCGATGCGATCAATGCCCTGAAATCTGACCGCTTATAAGAGGAAAAACAATGTCGATCTATCTGGACGAGAAAAATCCCGGCAAGCACAAGCCCTTCGATGATGCTGCGCCGGACATTGTAGAATACGTCCGCTATCTGGAAGTGATCGCGGGCAAAAGCGCAAACACGGCGTTCAGCTACTACTGTGATCTGCGCGGATTCAGCCGTTTTATGAAGCGCCGCCGTGGGCTTGTGCCCGAAGACAGCGAGATGAAGGATATCGACCCCAAAGGGCTGGACACCGCATTCTGGGCCTCCGTAACAAAGGAGGATATCTACGAATATTTGTACTTTTTAAACCGCGAGTGCGGCAACAAAAAGTCCTCAACGGCCCGGCGGCTGGCAAGCCTGCACGGCTTTTATGATTACCTGGTCAATCAGGTCAACCGGCTGGGTGCAGATCCGACTGCGGCCATCCACCCACCCAAACAGGATAAGGTACTGCCCAAATATCTGACGGCGGAGCAGTCCATGGAGTTATTGGAAAGCACGCAGACCCAAAGCGATTTTCCGGAGCGGGATTATTGCATGGTGACGCTGTTTTTGAACTGTGGAATGCGTCTGGCAGAGCTTGTCGGCATGAATCTGGACGACATTGATTTGGAAAACCGCCAGATACGCCTGTTTGGCAAGGGCCACAAGGAGCGCATGGTTTATCTGAATGATGCCTGCATGGAAGCATTGCGGCTGTATCTGGGCAAACGCAATACGATGGAGGGACTTCTGCCACAGGAAAAGGCGGTCTTTATTACCCGACGGCGCAAAGAGCGTATCTCGAACCGCAGGGTAGAACAGCTAGTGACCGGTGCAATGAAAGCAGTCGGATTAAAAGGCTTTTCCACACATAAGCTGCGCCACACTGCCGCAACTCTGATGTATCAGACCGGCAATGTGGACATCCTTACACTCAAGCAGCTTTTGGGCCACAGCAACGTGTCTACCACACAAATTTATACGCACCTACAGGAATTTCAGGTGCGCGCGGCTATTGAAGAAAACCCGCTGGGCAAGGTCAAAAAGCCCAAAGCATCTTCTCACATCTTGGATACAACAGAAAAGGAAACAGGGGAGACAGCAGAGGATTCAGCTCTGGATGAGGAACTTTCGTCTGTGCCCATGAAAGCCTTTGAGGGTGCGGCTCAGGATGGCATCGGGCTGGATGCTTCCGTGCTTGCAATGAAGCCTGATGCGAACGCTGGAAACGGAAATTCCTGAACCACATAAGAATACCCATAAAATGAAACGATACCGTCTGTGACGCGTCCAAAGTGCGGATATGTCATGGGCGGTATTTTTATAGATATATTTATATAAATAATGGAATGATAAAGCTGTAATCTGGCCAGCGATTTAGAAATCGTACGAGACAAATGGTCGTGCGCAGAAAATAAAAAGAATACAGAATAGACCACTAGAACTTATAGCAACATAAAAAGAGAATCTGGAAAAATAAAATGCAAGCGCGCATGGCAGCGGCAGACTGTGCAGCTTGTAATTGTAAGTCCATAAAAAGATTGTAGCACCAAAATACTAATGAGACACAAAAATATAAAAAACGCAAAAGTTGAATCATACGGTATTACAGATGGCTGCAGATCCGCAGGTCGCAGAAAAAGGCCAGATTCAGGAAAATAGAGATTTTTCGCTTCCCTATATTTCGCATAACGTGCATTATACGAAAATTATGCAATCAAAAAAAATAAGACCGCCCTTCTCTTCTGGTTATGAGTTCAGCGGTCTTAAAATACTGATGGCTGTATGGTGTTGGGTTCAGAATGTTATCGCTTCTTCTCCCTTGGTGATGCTATGCTGATACTTTTTAATTTAAAGTGAACCCGGCAAGCTGCTCGGCCTGCGGCTGTGTGCCAAAGTATGCACAGATTGCTTCGTAATAAACGCGGGCTGTTTTTTTACAACCTTCTTCGCTGCCGAACTGTGCAACATCTGCTTCATTCGTTACAAAGCATTGCTCTGCCAGCACTGCCGGACAATTTACATCTTCCAGCAACGTAAAGCTTCGCTCTGCACGCACCTCGGTGTGGGTACTTTCCACCTAGTTGCTTCTGATTGTTTTCCAGATAATAAATGTATCGGATCCCCCGCGCCCACGCAGAGATGCTCCTGCAGCCTGCATCCTTCGGCAAGCAGCTGCGCAAGTAAAAGCTTTCCTGATGCCAAGTCCGGCCCGGCACTGTCGGATAGCACTCAAAGCCGGATGCAGTGGAGCCATTTGCAGCTGAGTTGCCGTGGATGGAAAGCAGCAGCTGCGGTGCCTGTTCGTCCGCTCTGGCGGCACGCTGGGCGGGCGTAGCGGTTTCATCAAAGCTGTCACGGGTCTGCAGCGGAATAAAATTAGAGTCCTGCTGCAGCAGCCGGATCAGTTCCGAGGCGGTTGCTGCGGTCATATCTTTTTCTTCGATCACTCCCCTTGCACCCGGGTCTGCTCCACCGTGCCCAGCATCGATCACCACGCGGTAAGGCGGATCACCGACCTGCGGACGGAATTCTTCACCGGCGATGCTTTCCGCTGGCTGAGCTGTCTGCAGAGTCAGCGCTGCATGCCAGAGTGAGCTGCCAAACCAGATACCCACTGCGCAAAAAAGCAGAATGACCGTATTTTTGAGCACATGAGAAGTCTGTTTTCGTCTTTTTGAGTGCGCGGCTTTGGAATATCGTTTTGCCATTTTGGCTTACATCCTTATATTAGCATTCTTTATAGAATACGATCCTGCTCTGCAAATTCCTTCAATGTGAGAAAAAGCTACCCGAAAAATCTTTCGGATAGCTTTTTCTTTATTTCAGCTCTACCACGGTCACGCCGCTTTCACCCTCGCCATAACGGCCCAGACGGAAGCTTTTGACCATGCGATTGCCGCGCAGATGCTTGTGGATAGCTGTGCGCAGCGCACCGGTACCATTGCCGTGGATCAGATAAACCACTGTCTGTCCGTTCAGGATGGCACGGTCGATAAAGGAATCCACCTCCGGCAGCGCTTCGTCCACCGTCAGGCCCAGCAGATTGCATTCCATCTTGGCGGAACGCTGTACCCTCTCTACCCTGCCGTTCGGGCGGTTGGCATCGCCGGTCAGGCGGGAATAGCGCTGCTGTGCTTTAGTCTGCGGTTTCTTTTCCTTGACCAGCTTTTCCGGCTGTTTCAAGCCCTCGAGCGGAACTTTGGTCTTGATGATGCCTGCACGCACCAGAACATCGCCGTTTTTATCCGGCAGGGCTAATACGGTGGCCAGCTGGTTCAGCTCTGCAATGCAGACCTCCTGCCCTACCTTGACCTCTTTCAGCGGCACAAATTCCTTGACTGGGTTATGCACCGCCTCGGAGCCGATAAACAGCTTTTCCGATTCTTTTTTGGCGATCTCGCGGGCGCGCTGAGCTTTCTGCTGGGTGCTCATGCGCTCGTCCTTCTGCAGCTGACGCAGTTCGTCGGTCAGGGCGTAAGCCTGACTTTCCACCTGCTGTGCCAGCGCACGAGCCTTGGCACGGGCAGCTTCCAGTTCATTTTCGCCCTGACGGATCAGCTCATCACGCTTTTTCTGCGCGGCTTCCAGCTGGTGGGAAGCTTCATTTTTCAGCTCTTCCACCTCGTTCTGGCTTTCCTTCAGCTGCAGCTTCAGATCATCCAGCTGTCCCAGAACGGCATCCAGACGCTTATCCTCTGCGGAAAGATGCTGCTGTGCCGCTTCGATCACGCGCTCCGGGATGCCCAACTTTTCGCTGATGAGGAACGCATTGGATTTGCCCGGCACGCCGACGCTCAGCTTATAGGTCGGGCGCAGCGTTTCCAGATCAAACTCACAGCTGGCATTGACAACGCCCTTGGTTTCCAGAGCAAACACCTTCAGCTCAGCGTAGTGAGTGGTGGCCATCAGCAGCACGCCGCGGCGGCGCAGCTCTTCAATGATGGCCACAGCCAGCGCAGCACCTTCGGCGGGGTCGGTACCGGCACCAAGCTCGTCCAGCAGCACCAGTGTGTGCGGCATGGCAAGCTCCAGAATGCCGGTGATCTTTTTCATATGACCGGAGAAGGTGGAAAGGCTCTGCTCAATGCTCTGTTCATCGCCGATATCCACCAGAAATTCGTCAAATACGCAGATCTCGCTGCGCTCGTCAGCCGGGATCAGGAAGCCGCACTGCGCCATGGCGCACAGCAGGCCCGCTGTTTTCAAGGTGACGGTTTTGCCACCGGTGTTCGGGCCGGTGATGATCAGCGAATCGTAATCCCTGCCCAGAGCAATATCCACAGGCACGCACTTTTTAGGATCGATCAGCGGGTGGCGCGCACGGATCAGCGAGAAGGAATCGTCGGTGCGGACAGCAGGCTTGAATGCCCTGAGATCCAAAGCCAGCCGTGCCTTTGCCAGCAAAACATCGATCTCCAGCATAGCCTTGTAGCTGTACTGGAACTGCGGCTCAATGGCGGCCACCTGTGCGGTAAAGGCCACCAGAATGCGCTCAATCTCCTGCGCTTCCTGCGCACGGTACTGCAAAATGCGGGCATTGGCTTCCACAACGGCCTGCGGCTCCACAAAGACGGTGGCTCCGGTAGACGAAACATCATGAATAATGCCGCTCACCTCACCGCGGTATTCGCTCTTGACCGGCACAACATACCGGCCATTGCGCATGGAAACCACGCTTTCCTGTAGATACTTGGAGGTATCCATATTGCGGACCATGCTCTCCAGACGGTCACGGATGCTGTTCTCCGTTGCGCGGATCTTTTTGCACAGGTCGTTCAGGGTATGAGAGGCCGTGTCTGCCATGGCATCCGGTGCCAGAATGGCGCTGGAGATCTGCTGTTCCAGGCCCGGCTGCGGTGCCAGCGCATAGAACAGATCGTCTGTAGGCAGAGCATCGTGCTCCGAAGCACCATACCAGCTTGAAAGATTCTGAAAATTGCGCAGTGCACCAGCCACCATCAACAGCTCGCCCATTGAAAGTACGCCGCCTTTTACGGCGCGGGCCGCCAGCTGACTGACATTCTCCACGCCGCCAAAGCGCGGGGAGCCGTTTTTGATCAGCAGGGTGTTGATGGCATCGGTCTGTTCCAGCGCATAGCGCACCTCGTCCGGGTCGCACTGCGGCTGAGTGGCAAGCAGCATTTCGCGCGCTTCCTTGCACACGCAGCCCTCTGCGGCACGGGCGATGATCTTATCCAGTTCCAGAGTTTTTAAGTAACTTGTTTTCATAGGTTCCCTTTATGCTCAGGGCAGCAGGGTCTTTAAAAAGTCATAGCTTTTCAAAGGCTTATCCATGTGGGTCAGTGCATAGCGCTCTGCCACTGCGGAAAGCTTTTCCAGACTGCCCACAGAAATTTTGAATGCAAATATTTTTTTGTCGTCCACAAGGCAGATGTGCCGCAGCGCATACAGTGCGCCCTGATCAAGGTTGCAGGTCTTTCCTGCTTTTGCGGCGCAGTCTGCACAGAGCAGATGACCTTCCTGCACATCCAGATAGAACGCAGCACCATCATAGGCGCTGCAATCGCGGCAGCACACGATCTGCGGCATAAAGCCGCACTCGCTCATGGTGCGCAGTTCAAACACGGCCTTGATCACCCGCAGATCCGTTTTGCTCTCGCTGATCATATAGAAACAGTTGAGCAGCAGCCGAAGCTCCCGCTGTGCCTCCTGCCCGGTGGGCGAAAGGGTCATTGCCATTTCAGCCATATACATGGCAAGGCTCATGCCCTCAATGCTGGACGAGATGCCGTGAAAGACATTTTTCACTTCTGCTTCCCGCACAGTGTACATGTTGCGGCCCGGCACCAGTGTGAACTCGGAGTAGCAGAACAGCCCGCACGCGCTGAACAGCTTGCTCTTCAGCCGCAGGCTGCTCTGCGCTGCTGCCGAGATCACGCCCAGTTCCGGTGTCAGGATCGTCAGAATGCGATCCGATTCCTTATAGCGGGTCTCCTTCAGCACCAGACCCGTGGTTACAAAGGCTTCCATTTTCTTGGTCCTCTGCCGGGGTTTCTTCCGGCCGCTGTTGTTTATAATCGAGATAACGAAGAATGTTTCCCGTGCAGGCAAACGCCTGCCAGCTTGCTTGTGAATCCATTTGCAGCACCTCTTCCCTGTTACGGATAGTGTCAGGTTTATTTTAACCGTTCATCCAAGGGAATTCTGTCCTGCTTTGGCAAGTGTCAGCGGTTATTGGTGTTCTGCTTGAAGCCAAAGTTGTTCAGCAGGAACTCGTTATCGCGCCAATCGGATTTTACCTTTACCCAGCACTGCAGATTGACGCGGCAGCCCAAAAACTCTTCGCAGTCTGCACGGGCAGCACTGGCAATTTTTTTCAGCATTGCGCCGCCTTTTCCAATGACCATGCCCTTGTGGCTTTCGCGCTCGCAGTAGATATTTACATCAATATCGATCAGGTCGGTGCCCGGGCGCTCTTTGAAGCGCTCCACCACAACAGCAATGCCATGGGGGATCTCGTCGCGCATGAACAGCAGGGCCTTTTCACGGATGACCTCCGCCACAAGCTCCTTTTCCGGCATATCCGTGTAGGCATCATCATCAAAATAATGCGGGCCTTCCACAGCATAGCGGCTCAAAGCATCGAACAGCACTTCGCAGCCGTCGTTATCACGGACGCTGATGGTGTAGATATCGTCGAATACACCCAATGCCTTCAGCTCTTCTTTGCGGGCTTCCAGATCAGCAGGCTCCTTGACAAGGTCAGTCTTGTTGATGACTGCAATTGCCGGGCCGCCGCTGCTGCGCAGCATATCCACCAGCACCATTTCCGATTCATTCAGTGCGCCGTAAGGCTCAAACAGCATCATGGAAACATCCACATCTGCAATGGAATCGCTGGCAGTCTTATCCATCCGTTTACCCAGTTTGTTGCGTGCCTTGTGCACACCGGGTGTATCCAGCAGCACATACTGCAGCGGCCCGCGGGTGATCACGCCGGTAATGCGGGTACGGGTGGTCTGCGGCTTGGAAGTGACGATGGCTACCTTTTCGCCAACCAGAAGGTTGGTCAGACTGGATTTGCCAACATTGGACGGCCAATGACAGCCACAAAAACGGAAGAAGTATCATAATGCCCCTGAATGGGTGTAGCGTTACTCAAAATCTAGCTCCTGTCTGTATTGTGCGGCAACCGCACGGTGAATCAATTACTCGGTATAGCTTACGGTGCGCGGCAGGCCCAGCTGCAGCAGAACAGCTTCCTCTTTCTCACGCATCCGCATGGCTTCCAGACCACCATTTTCGTGGTCGTAGCCCAGCAGGTGCAGCATGGAGTGCACCGTCAGGAACGCCACCTCACGCTGCAGCGGATGGCCGTAGAGGTTTGCCTGCTCCTGTGCACGCTCCATACTGATGACGATGTCACCCAGCATTTTGCAGCCGTTGTTCTCGTCAACATCATATTTGCCGTTTACACCCAGAGGGAAGCTCAGCACGTCGGTGGGCATGGGCTTGTTGCGGTACTGGTTGTTCAGCTCAGCAATGGCAGCGTTATCCACAAAGGTCACGCTGATCTCTGCAGGAGCTTCAAAATGCTCATACTCCAGCACGGCATTACAGGCACGGCGGATGAGAATGCGCAGACCGGAAGGAACCTTGACGGCCTTCTGTGAATTGGTGATCAAAACTTTATTGGACATAAATCAGTCCACTCCTTTCTGTTTTTGATGGCTTTATATGAATTCTGGTGATTTTATTTTTCAGGGTGTGCAGCCTTTTCGTAAGCCTTGATAATCTCCTGCACAAGACGGTGGCGCACAACATCTTTCTCAGTAAAATAGCACTGTGCAATCCCATTTACATTTTTAAGCACGTGCAGTGCATCCACAAGACCGCTGCGGGTGCGTTCCGGCAGATCGATCTGGGTCACATCACCGGTAACCACCACCTTGGAGCCGACACCCATACGTGTGAGGAATATTTTCATCTGCTCCGGTGTGGTGTTCTGTGCCTCGTCCAGAATGATAAAGGAATCATCTAGCGTGCGTCCGCGCATATAGGCAAGCGGTGCAACCTCAATGATCTGCTTTTCCACAAGGCGCTCGTAAGTTTCGGCACCCAGCATATCAAACAGGCCGTCATACAGCGGGCGCAGATAAGGGTCTACCTTCTGCTGCAGATCACCGGGCAGAAAGCCCAGTTTTTCACCTGCTTCCACTGCCGGGCGGGTGAGCACGATGCGGGAAACATCCTTGGCTTTAAAAGCCTTTACCGCCATGGCAACGGCCAGATAGGTCTTGCCGGTACCCGCCGGGCCAACGCCAAAGGTGATGGCATTGGTGCGGATGGCATTGAGATATTCCTTCTGGCCCAGTGTTTTGGGCCGGATCGGCCGCCCCTTGACCGTTACGGTAACAAAATCTTCGGTCAGTTCCTTGACCCGCTTTTCTGCTCCATCGTGCGCCAGACTGATGCAGTAGCGCACGGTCTGGTCTTCCAGCGGTGTATGATTCTCGATCAGAAGCAGCATTCCCTCCACAGCGCGGCTGGCCGCGGCAACATTGGCCGGTTCGCCTGAAAGCCGCAGCTGCGTGCCCCGGCAGACCGCCGTAACAGAAAATTCGTTCTCCAGCAGACGGATGTTCCGGTCGCAGTTGCCAAAAACAGCTGCGGCGACCTCTACACTATCCAGTTCAATATTCTTTTCTGCCATGTGCTCCTCCTGAAAGGATATATTTTAATGCTTCTATTGTACCACCAAAATCTCGAGAAGAAAACTGTGAAAAGTACACAAAATATTTTCATCCGTTCCATCGGTTTTTTCATACGCCAAGGCAGCTGCCCCTGCAAAGCGTCAGCGGCAAAAAAGAAAATGCAGGAACAGGAATGTATCCTGTACGAATGATCTTGTCAAGACCTTTTGTGCCACAACCACAGAGAAAAACAAAACATATCTTTGGCCAAAAAGGCAATAGCAAACTTTTCCCCTGCGTGCTACAATAGCAAGCGTTGTGCGGCTTGCACCCGGCCGGCCGCTCCGGAATGCTGAAATCAAAGGAGAAGGAACCATGGAACAACTTTTTCTGATGCCCGGTGAAGAACGCTGCGAACGCTTCAAGGATGGCAACGGTATTCCGAGAGTTCACTACTCCTATCGCTCGATGCACGGTGCATTCTTCGACTGCGAGAGCCGCAGTTTGGAGGAAGCCCAGCGCCTGTGTGAGGACTGGCTGGTAGGTCAGGACCGCTGCTACCGCAACTGAAATGAAAAATAGAAGCCTCCGCTTCCCTGTCGGTACTGCCGCCGGGAAGCGGAGGTTTTTGCTTTTTACAGGTTTATTTCCACAGTTGAGCGCAGACAAGTTCCAGCACACTGCCCGCGATGCAGCGGGCCTTATCCGAAATGAGAAAACAGTTGGAAAGTTCCTCTTTGCGGGGGTCTATATCGGCCACCTTAAAACCGGGCGTTACCGGATAACTGCTGCGCAGAAGTCCGCGCAGAATGCCCGTGATCTGCGTGGTCACAGAGATCATGGCACCATCTGCCGTGCGGATCTGCGCAATGGTCTCACCCGCTTCCACAATATCTCCAATTTTGCGGAGATCCATAAATATACCGGCCGTGCCGGCATGGATCACGCGCTCTTTGCCGTAGCCGCCAATGATTCCGGGAATGCCGGTATCGGGGATGGCACTGCCTTCCCGAATGATGCGTCCCAGCCGGTGGCCGCGTTTGGTCTCCACCACCACATCCACATCCTGCCCAGCCGTGAAACCGGGGCCGAGTGCAATGGTCAGGGGTGCCATATCCCGCGTTGTGCCAAGATTCTTTTTGGCAAGGATCGCATCCACAAGGACATCCGGCTTTGCCGGCGCAATGCTTTTTCCTTGTGGGTCTACCAGAACAGGAACGGCATTCTGTTTCCAGATTTCTTCTGCCTGCGCCAGAGTTTCGATCCGTACCGCACGCAGACCTTCAACGGCGGTCTCACCTTCATAAACGGCTTCGCACAGAGAAACCTGCCGCCGGATCGCCGCCGGATGCTCCGCTTCCAGCACCAGCACACGCAGGCCTGCGCTCCACAGCCGATGAATGGTGCCGGTAGCAAGGTCGCCGCCGCCGCGCACAAGGATCAGTGCATCCTTCTTCATTTGATCTCCTCTCCGGGCTGGAGTCGAGTCAATACGATCTCCATAGACCCACCGCAGGCAGCAATTGCAGCATCATCATTTTTTGTCCGTCTGCCGAAAAATAGCAGCCGTTGATACGCCGGAGCCGCTCCCGTCAGCATTTCCTGT
>ENA-OQJC01000617-OQJC01000617.1-human-gut-metagenome-genome-assembly--contig:-NODE-617-length-10451-cov-2.657691_pt1 | contig 10451 bp, 10 predicted proteins | sample MGYA00242600_ERZ504766 | MGnify/ENA primary metagenome ERZ504766 (study PRJEB26092, sample SAMD00036364) | human gut metagenome | host: Homo sapiens | study: EMG produced TPA metagenomics assembly of...
AACTATATACAAATTATTCATTATACCGAATAACTGCTACGGCAGTTTATCAGAAGGAGCTTTCACGTCCTCCTGATATAGGCAAATTTCCAACCTCGCTGCTTATTTGTAAAATAATTCCTGTTTACAGTGTTAACCAGAGATCAGTTCTCCCAATCCCATACATTCGTAGCTTCCACTGAACTTCTTGGTTTCTTGATCACAAGTTCAGGACTCTTCGCACTGACCTTGGTGTTTGCCGGAATAGATGCTGTAATAAAGGTATTACCTCCGATGATCGTATTCTCTCCGATCACAGTCTCACCGCCCAGCACAGAAGAGTTAGAATAAATTGTCACATTATCTCTGATTGTCGGATGTCTCTTCACATTGGCAAGCAGCTGTCCCTGACGGGTGGAAAGCGCACCAAGAGTCACACCCTGATATAATTTCACATTCCTTCCAATCTCTGTAGTCTCACCAATTACAACACCGGTTCCATGATCAATGAAGAAATATTCTCCGATCGTTGCGCCCGGGTTAATATCAATTCCTGTATAACCATGTGCATATTCAGACATAATTCTTGGAATAAACGGCACATTTTCCAGATAAAGAACATGTGCAAGTCTGTATACATAAATTGCATAAAATCCAGGATAGGAGAAAATAATCTCCTCTTTACTCTTGGCAGCCGGGTCACCATCAAAACCAGCCTGCAGGTCAGTCAGCAGCATACGCTGGATTTCCGGAACATTTGCAAAAAATCGCTCTGTGATCTGCTCTGCATGTTCTTTGGCCTTCTGTTCCTCTTCGCCCTGATATAAAAATGCAATCTCAATCTGCTCCTGCAAGCAGTCATACAGATCATTCAGGCGATATGCCACATAATGCTCCGGAAACACGCTGGCACTGGAATCCACACTGAAATATCCGGGAAAAATAATAGACCTCATATCTTTAATGAAGTTAATAATCTCTTTCTTATTTGGAAGACGTTCTCTGTCCTTTCCCAGAAAGAGTTCTTCTTTACGGTAAGTATCTGTCAGCTTCTCCACAGCCTCCAGAATTGTTTTCTTCTTATCTGTCATAATCGTCACCTATCTGCTTTCCTCGCAGCTGCTTATTATCCCCAGACAATAGCAATCCAGAGGGTACACAACCGCATTTTGTTATTATCTTATTACAGCAAAACCAATTCGTCAATAAAAAAGAATTGACCTTTCCGTAGATTCCTTATATAATAAAAACAGTTCCGGTTACACTTCAGAACTGTTTCTAATCTTAATATGGAGATGTACCCAAGAGGCTGAAGGGACCGCACTCGAAATGCGGCAGGCCGGGCAACCGGTGCGAGGGTTCAAATCCCTCCATCTCCGCTCTTTCTTTGTAAAATTCTTTATAATAAAAATGCACAATAAGCTTGACAATCGTTGCTTTTATATGTATAATTGCAACAGTAAAAGAAATTTTACAAGTTGGTTTTGATAGGGGATTGGTCAAATGGTATGATAGGGGTCTCCAAAACCTTTGGTGGGAGTTCGATTCTCTCATCCCCTGCTCTTAAAAACGCTCGAAAGCCTTGTATTTACTGGGTTTCGGGCGTTTTCGTTTTATCTCGGATGATCAAAAGTAATCATAGAAGTAATCAAAAAGATACTATATGAATCTATTATACTGATCCACATAGTATCTTTTTCAGGCAATCTACAATATTGTCAACAAATATTTCTTCTTAATCTTCTACTTTTCAATCTTCTCTTTTTTTCTGGGTCTTCTCCGCATTGCTGTATGCCATGGCATAAAAGATTTCCTGGGAATTGAGTTTGACATCATTCAGGCTTCTGTCTGCATAATTTCCGGTTTCTGTCAGTCTCTTTCCTTTTCATCATCATTCATCATTGTCTCGAACATCCAGTCCAGACGTTCCTTTAATTTCTCATTAAGAACCGGAGCAGCCACCTCCACACGACGGACTGTATTTCTGTCATAAAGTCAGCAGATGCAATATATATTTTTTCTCTTTTTTTGTACCGAAACGGTAGATTCTGGAATGCTCCAGATAACGGCCTACAATACTTACAACCTTGATATTCTCTGTATATCCCTTAATCTCCGGAATCAGACAGCAGATACCTCTGACGACCATCTCTATCTTTACTCCTGCCTGAGATGCTTCCACCAGTTTATTGATGATCACCTTATCTGTCAGGGAATTGATCTTGATTCCAATATATCCTTCATTTCCCTGTTTCACCTGGTCGATTTCTTCCTGTATCATATCCAGAACTCTGTTCTGCAGACATTTCGGTGCAACCAGAAGAAGATTGGATTTCTCAACAACTTCCCCTTTCAGAAGAGCTGCAAACACTTCTGCTGCTTCTTTTCCGATTTCCTGGTTTGCTGTGATCAGCGACAGGTCTGTGTAAAGTGCAGATGTTTTTTCATTATAATTACCTGTACCGATTTGTGTGATATAGGACACACCCTTATCTGTTTTTCTGGAGATCAGGCACAGCTTGGAATGTACTTTATATCCATTCAGTCCATAGATCACTCTGCAGCCTGCCTCTTCCAGTTTTCTGGAATATTCAATATTGCTTTCCTCATCAAATCTGGCTCTCAGCTCTACAAGTACAACAACTTCTTTTCCATTTTCTGCTGCATCCACCAGAGCATCTACAATCTGACTCTTGTCCGCCAGACGGTACAATGTCATCTTAATAGATACAACAGAGTCATCCTGCGCAGCCTCATTCAGAAGATTAATGAAAGATTTGATATTTTCAAATGGATAGGATAACAGTACATCTTTCTTCATGATCTGTGGAATCAAAGCACTCTTGTCATTCAGCTCCGGTGTCATTCTGGGAGTTCTTCTCTGATAGAAAAGTTTGTCCTGGGCAGTATTTCTCAGATATCCCTGAAGTCCGAATACAAAGGACATATCAAGCGGAACTCTGGTCAAAAATACGTGTTCTTTATCCACATGAAGCTCCTTACAGAGTGAACTTATCATCTTTTTATTTAATTCTCTGGATAACTCCATTCTTACAGGATTCATTCGTCTTCTCTGCTTGATCAGATTCTCCATTGCATCCCTGTAATCCAGATCCTCATCATAAATGGTTTCTGTATCAATATCTGCATTTCTGGTAATACGGAGCAGCGCTTTCTCCCTGATCTCATAATTCTTAAACATTTTCGGCAGAAAATGAAGAATCAGTTCCTCTGAAAGCATGAAAGTCCCTTTTCTTGTAGGAATATCGATCAAACGTCTGAATACAGTATTACTGCATGGGATAATGGCTGTTTTTGTTTTCCACCCTTGCTCATCAGTGATGCCACTGCATAAATATTTTTATTTTCAGGAATGGAAATGGCTGCTGTTTACTCACAATATTTGCAGACAAATACGGTGCGATCTCCTGATCAAAATATGTTTCCAGAAGCTTGCCTTCCTCCGCAGATAATCTGTTAAAATTGATCAGACGCACTCCGTAAGGCTCCAGTTCTCCCATCAGCTGTTCATAGATAGCTGCCTTTTTCTGATCCAGATCTCTGGTGGCCTGAAGGATTGCAGTTACCTGTTCTTCACTGGTCATGTTTGTTTTATTCTCACGTATTACTTCAGATGCTTCCATCTGATCCATCAGAGTTCCGACTCTGACTCTGTAAAATTCATCCAGATTTGACTGATAAATAGCGGCAAATGTCAGTCTCTCTGCAAGCGGAACTCTTGGATTTCCCGCCTCATTTAAAACTCTCTCATTAAACTTCAGCCAGGACAGTTCTCTGTTCATCATATATACAGGTGCCATAATTTCTTTTGTCTTTTTCTGTTGTTTTTTCATTCGGATAATTCCTCACTCTTTTTATTCGTGATATCAGTGGCAAAATTTGTCAAACCTTTTAACTCTGACATCCCATAACGTTTAGAATTATAAACTTTGAATATCAATTCCATGGAATGTCCATGTTATATTTATGTAAAATTTCCACTCTAGAGCATGTCTGAAAAAGGCTTTCTGCAAGATGTGCGTCACAATTTGTGGTATATTTTGCCCGGATGAGGGCGCCGTAGCGGGCTACGGCAACTGAATTCGGGTGAAATATCCCGCAAAGTGGGGCGTGCAGATTGCGGGAATGATTTTTCAGACACGCTCTAGGAACAGAATATAAAAGTTTCGCTTAACTTTAACACATAGATGATCACTCAATAAAAAAAGACTGCCCAGATTATACTTCGGACAGTCTCGCTTTTTATTTACTCATTCACCGGATTCACATGAACCATGCAGTGTTTTACGTCTTTAAAATTTTTCTCTATAGTATGATGAACATTCTCTGCAACGTCATGTGCCTCATTCAGTGGAATCTCACCATCTGCTGAGATTTCAATATCCACATACATCTTAGAACCAAATAATCGTGTCTGGAGAAGGTCGATTCCCTTCACGCCTTTCACACCCATGATCACTTCTCTCATGCTCTCTTCTGTTGCCTCATCGCAGGAATGGTCAACCATCTTATCAATTGCATCTCTGAAAATATCCACAGATGCTTTCACGATCAGTACACAGATTGCCACACTGGCAATTGGATCCAGGATCGGGAAGCCAAGTCTCGCACCCAGGATACCGATAAATGCACCAACAGAAGACATTGCATCTGAACGGTGGTGCCATGCATCTGCCATCAGTGCACCGGAATTTATTTTCTTCGCAGCACTTCTGGTATACCAGAACATCCACTCCTTCACTACAATAGAAACAACTGCCGCAATCAGTGCCAATGTTCCGGGAATTGCAATGCTTGCTCCTGAAGTACTCTTAATAATGTTCTCAATTCCATTCATACCAATTCCGATACCGGTTGCCAGAAGTAACCCAGACAAAATAATGGAAGATACACATTCCATCCGCTCATGTCCATACTGATGCTCCTTATCGGATTTTTTGCTGGATAAATTCACACCGACTATTACTACGAAAGTACTTCCCACATCAGATGCTGAATGAATCGCATCTGAGATCATGGCACCTGAATGTGCCAGAATTCCGGCAAGTAATTTAAATAAGGAAAGTAACAGGTTTACTGCAATACTCACACCTGATACCTTCATTGCCACCTTATGTTCCCATGCAGGCTCTTCCTTCTTAGCTGTCGTGTTACTGTTTGTCTTGTCTGACATTGCTGTCATGTTTAATTTTTTTGTCTGTTCCATAAACCAGGACCTCCTAAATTTTCTTTTCAAATATATAAGCTTTTGTACTTTCCTATATTTGAGTTTACAGGTTCTTCTTATGTCACATACATTGCGCCACAGTCAGAAAACATATTTCCTTTCTGTGACTTATCAAAGTGCGGTCTTACAGGGGTCTTTTTGTATTTCGGAACTGCACCTGTCTCAGAAAATCCTCCTAAAAAAATCCCTCTAAAAGAAAATCTTTCCAAAAACATACTTTTCAGAAAACAAAAAGACACACCTGCGGAACATACACTGTCCCACAGATATGTCTGAAAATTTTCATATCTGCTGCCACTTCGCGCGGCCCGGCCCCACGCCCTCGAACATCTCGGGCATCGCCTGCTCAGTTTGTACTGTTGATCTCGCATTCTGTTGAATGTAATGCAGTGCAAAGAGAATATAAATATTTTTTCTGATAATACACTATAGTATATCGGTTAGTCAAGCCAAATGTTATTGAAATTTTTTATCATGATGAAACAATATTCTGCAACCACACACCCTTCTTAACCAGCACAAATCCAATCACACACTTAATCAAATCCGCCAGCTGCACACATGCATAAATCACAAGCACATGAATTCCTGTATAACGACTCAGCACAAACGCGATCGGCACACTGACGCACCAGATAAACACACTGTCAAACAGGAACGTAATAATCGTCTTTCCACCGGAACGCAGAGTAAAATAGGTTGCATGCAAAAACGCATTCTGCGGCATAAAGAATGCAGTGATCATAATCAGATACTTCGCCAGCTCCCTTGCCTCATCATTGGTATTATAAAGCATTGGAAACAGCGGCGCCATAACAAACATCACCATTGCCACACAGGTACAGCACATCACTGAGAACGCAATCATCTTGTTATCTGTATCTCTCGCTTTCTTCATATCCTCCCGCACCCAGAAGCTGTCCCACAATAATCGCAACAGAATCTCCCAGCGCAAATAAACACAATATTAAACACATTGTTGATGGTATTGGAAATATTCAGCGAAGCAACCACATTCAGCCCTCGAATCGAATAACACTGAGTCAGCATCGCCATGGCAGAAGCCCATAAAGTCTCATTAAACAACAGCGGTGTACCCTTGACCAGAATCTTCTTTGTCAGATTCGCAGGAACCTTAAGCGTGCTGTACAGCCCCTTTGCAAATGCATTCTTCTCCGTATGCCTGTGTGTCCAGCCTATTACAATTGCAGCCTCCACATAACGTGACAGCACAGTTGCAATTGCCGCACCTCTCACACCCAGTCTAGGGAAGAAAAATACACCATAGATCAACAGATAATTAAACAACAGATTCACACAGATTGCCACAACTCCGGCTTTCATTGGCAGAACAGTCTCTCCGCACTCTCTCAGAGTACTGGAATAAATCTGCACCATCATAAACGGCGGCAATCCCAACAGCATAATATCCAGATACTGCTTTCCATACTTAAGCGTATCTGCAATCTGCTGCGCAGTACCCTCTCCCTGAAGATACATACTGATCAGATTCTCTCCAACAGTCAGAAACAGCAAAATCGTCCCGATTGTCAGGATCACAGCCATCCAGAACTTATACCTGAATGTCTGCCTCACACCCTCATGATCCTTCTGCCCAAAGTACTGTGCCGTAAAAATCCCGCTCCGGACACCCCTCCGAAAATACACAGATTATAGACAAAAATCAACTGATTCACAATGGAAGCCCCCGACATCTGCTCCGTGCCGATCCGCCCGATCATAATATTATCCAGCAGACTCACGAAATTCGTGATTCCATTCTGGATCATGATCGGAACAGCCACAGCCAGAACCATCATATAAAACTTCCTGTCACCGATAAACTTCTTACGAAACGATGACCTTTCTTTCGTCCTCTCCATAAAACTTTTCCTCATCCTTCTTCACAAAAACAGACTGTCCCGAGACAGCCCTCGCCTTAAGCGTTGTATCATCTACATTACTATAAAAAAACACATTTCAACCCATATCAATAAATTCATACTATCATTTTCTATTCTGTTTTTGTTCCGTTTTTTCTTCACTCCATATCCGATAACACACTTCCATACTATCATTCACAGTACCAGCCAGTTCACAGCGAAAAAAAATAAATGTTTTTAACCACATCTACAGGGGGTGTAGCAACTCTTAGTCTTTGGGAATTTGCGTTATGTCAGAAAAATTCACTGTCTGAGCGAAGCGAGTTTGAATTTTTCTGGCATGGTTTTAGCAAATTTCCAAAGGCTTAGAGTTCCTGCCCCCGCAGCTGTGGTTCAAAACATTTATTTTTCTTCGCGTCCCCTTTGAAACCATTAAAAAACTGCCGTTCCCCAATAATGAGGAAAACGACAGCTTTTCAAAAAGTATTTGCAAGCCTATTTAATAGCACCCTCAACCATACCATTCATAATCTGCTTCTGAGCAAGCAGGAATACGATGATCATCGGAATCATTGCCAGGAGTGCTGCAGTAAGGATCAGATCCCACTGTTTTACATAAGAACCAACAAACGCCTGTACAGCAACCGGAAGAGTCTTAACCTTACCATTCTGTCCTAACATCAGAGAAGGAAGAAGGTAATCGTTCCAGATCCACATACCATTCAGAATAGTAACAGTAACAATAACCGGTTTCAGAAGCGGAAGGATAATGCGGAAGAAAGTTCCCTCAGGAGAACATCCGTCAATCGCTGCTGCTTCTTCCAGTTCATATGGAATACCTTTAATAAAACCAGTTAAGATAAATACTGTCATAGCACCACCGAATCCACAGTATGCAAATACAATACCAGGAATAGACTGAAGCATGTTGATTCCAAGGAATTTACCTACATCACGGAATGTAGAAACCAGAGGAAGCATAACTACCTGGAAAGGAATTGTCATGGATGCGATAAATGTCATGTAAATAGCTGTTGACCATTTTGTCTTGTTACGGCAGATAACCCACGCAGCCATACCACCGAATAAAGCAAGTAATACAAGGGAAACAACTGTAATGGTCGCAGATGTTCCGAATGCACTCCAGAAACTGAAGTTAGAGTTGTTGACAACGTTTGAAATATTTGTCTTAAACTGTGCAAAGCTTGCACCTGCAAAGCTTACAGGGTTTGCAACAATACCGTTTGCATTCTTAAATGTATTAATAAGTACCAGATAAAAAGGAGATAATATGTACGCTGCGATAACAATCGCAACAGCTGTAAGCACTACCTTTGGAGTTTTCTTCGTAACCATTACATTTCAACCTCCTTCTTATTGGAAATTCTAACCTGAATAATAGATACAGCAGCCAGGATAATGAAGAACAGAATAGCTTTCGCCTGACCAAGTGCATAATTGTTCTTGGAGATTGCTGTATTGTAAATATTCAGAGCCAGCATCTGAGTACCGTTTGTCAGATAGTTTCCGAAGAAACTTGCGACAGAACCTGTACCATTTGTCAAAGCCATGTTAACATCGAACTGTTTGAATGCTGATGTTAAGGTAAGGAATGTACAGATTGTAATTGTAGCTGCGATCATCGGAATCTTGATCTTAAATAATGTTGTAACTGCATTTGCGCCGTCAATCTGAGATGCTTCCAGTACATCCTTCGGCACCTGAGTCAGACCTGTTACATAAATTAACATAATATAACCACCATACTGCCAGATATAAACAACGATGATAGCCATTAACGCTGTATTTGTCTTGGACAAAAGTGAAATATTATTTGTCATCTTAATCAGTACATTGTTAAACACAAACTGCCATACATATCCAAGTACGATACCACCAATCAGGTTTGGCAGGAAATAAGAAGCTCTGAAGAATGAGATTCCTTTAATATTAGATGTGCAAAGTAACGCAAGCAAAAATGCCACTACATTTATCAGAATCATATTCAAAACTACGAACAAAATTGTGATAAGCAAAGACCAAAGGAAACTCGCATCTCCAAACATTGCTTTATAATTTGCAAATCCTACAAATCCGTTCATTCGGATTCCATTCCAGTCTGTAAAGGAATAAAATACACCCAAACATAATGGAATGATTACTGTTACCGCAAAGGTAAACAACAGCGGAAACACAAAGATAAAATTAACAATACTTCTATGATGTTTTAATGTAGGGAATAAATACATTCCCAGTAAAACGCAGATCGCGCCAATGATAAGTGCCTGACCTCTCCAGCCTGCCCCGGTTTTGGAAATATCCTGAATCAATGCTACAGCCAACAAAACAATACCGGCTATAAGGCATACCATTGATATTACTTTTTACTAGCACTGTTTGTATTCATTTTGCCTTCACCCCTTCCTATTTCTTATTTCAAAGCAAAATTAAATGTATATATTTTTCACATTTCATTTGCATAAAAAGCAGGCGGCAACTTTTACGCCGCCCACTGTTAAATACTTCGTTACTTAATTTGCATATGCACTCTGAAGAACCTGATTCATTGTTTTTACAAATCCATCTTCATCAAGACTTCCTGATGCAAAATCTGCAAATACCTGTCCTGTATAGTTCTGTGCAAGACCTTCCTTCATACCAGGTACAAGCCAATGCCAGGAAGATGTCTTTTCATTCTTCTGATAATCTGTAATTGTCTGAGCAAACGGATCATCACCTACGATATCACAGGATTTAAACGGACTGATAAATCCTGCCTCTTTTACAAGAACTTCCTGTGCTTCATCTGTTGTCAGCCACTGAAGGAATGCTTCTGCTGCTTCTACATTACCATCTTTATAAATGGAAAACCATGATGGAGAGTTTGTAAGAATTGTATCAATTCCATCTTCAAATGCATATGGAATCATACCAACTTCAAAGTTTCCTGCTTCTTTATAAGCATCTGCATCATCAACAGTCATAGTTGCGCCAATCCAGGATCCCTGTGTAACAAATGCATATTTACCGGATGAGAAGTTAAGAATCTGCTGGTCATATGTACCGGAAACAAGGATTGAAGGATCTGAATACTGATTCAGAAGACTTACGAAATCCGCAAAATCTTTAAAACGTGCTTCATCAAGTTTACCGCCATCATTGAGCATATCAATGTATGTTGTATCATCGCGTTTCAGACCTGCATCAAGATAATTTGCAAATAATGCTGACCGGTTGACCAGTAAAGGTTTCAGGTTCTGCATAATATACCTACAACTGCAGTAATGCCAAGCTCATCTTTCTTGGAATCAATTGTCTCAAATGTCTTTCTTGATCGCATC